>Ga0070714_100000651_pt1 | contig 24667 bp, 25 predicted proteins | sample LARL83metaG_FD_65450 | JGI IMG/M metagenome (GOLD analysis project Ga0070714, IMG submission 65450) | Corn, switchgrass and miscanthus rhizosphere microbial communities from Kellogg Biological Station, Michigan, USA - LAR L8-3 metaG | ecosystem: Host-associated > Plants > Roots > Rhizosphere ... | reverse complement strand
ATGCGCGCTGCTCCAGTTTCCCAACGGTTTTAAACCGAACGAGCGAACCCAGCGGTATTTGCGCGAAGCGATCGATGCGCTGCAGCCGCTGCAGATCGTCGCGGAGTTCCGCAATCGCGAGTGGCAGACGCCCGAGTATTACGAACTGCTCGCGCAGCTCGGCGTGGGATGGTGCAACGTCGACATGCCGGGCTACGAGACGCTGATGCGTCCGAGTTCCGACGTGACCAGCCGCATCGGGTACGTTCGCTTTCACGGGCGCAACGCGTCCAAATGGTGGACGGGTGACAATACGACGCGTTACGACTACGACTACAGTGCCGAGGAACTCGTCCCTTGGACGGCTCGCGTCACGGAGATCGAGGAACGGGCGGAAAAGACGTTCGCGTTCTTCAACAACCACGCGCGCGGAAACGCCGCGCGCAACGCCGAGCTTTTTTCGGAACTTTTGGGTATGAAGCCGGCGCAGCGTCCGTCCCAGGGAACGCTCTTTGATGGCTGAACGAGCCGCAGCATGAAGTACTCTGCCGTCATCACGGCGGGCGGGCGGGTCGACGGAGAATTCGCAGCCGTTCTGGGCACACCGGTCAAAGCGCTCGCGCCGCTGCGCGGCAAGACGTTTCTGCACAGTACGATCGACGCGCTGCGCGAATCGGGCATCGAACGGATTGCGGTGGTCGGCGGCGCGGAAGTGCGCGAGGCGTGCGCGGGGGCAGTAGAACGGATCGTCGACGAGAGCGCCGGCGGGGCGGAAAACTTGCGGCGTGCACTCTACGCATGGGATACGCAAACGCCGCTGCTGTATCTGACGAGCGACATGCCGTTCATCACCGCCGCGGCGCTGCAGGCGTTTCTCGATCGCGTTCCCGCGGATACGCTGGCACTGCCGCTTACGGAATGGAACGATTTCGCGCGCAGATTTCCCGGCGCGCCGCCGTTCGGTATAACGCTGGCGGGCGAGAAGGTGGTCAACGGCGGAGTGTTCGTCATACCGCCTTGCGCGCACCGGCGGATCGAGGAATTCGCCATGCGGTTTTTCGACGCCCGGAAAAGCGTATGGCGGATGGCGCGCCTGACCGGTCCGGCGCTGCTGCTGCAATTCATCTTTCACAGGCTGGGCGTCGCGCAGCTCGAGTCGCACGCGCGCCGTCTGCTCGGCATCCCCGCGCTCGCCGTGCGCAATGCTCCGGCGGAGCTCGCCTATGACGTCGACGTGCTCGAGGAATACCGGTATGCAGCAGGCCAAGCCTAAGCCCTCGCTGCTGGGCGCATTCTGGTTCGGCATTCAAGTGCTGTGGGGCGCGCTGCTCGGCGTGTCGCTGCAGGCGCGCGCATCTGACGTGGCCGGTACGCATGCCGTTGCGGCTTACGGCGTGCTTGCATCGGCCGGCGCCGCCGTAGCGGCTCTCACGCAGATCGCCGTCGGCATTATTGCAGATCGGCGACGGCTGCACGGCAGCCGCCGCATCGAATTCTATGCCGCGGGAACGGCCGTTGCGTGCCCGGTGCTCTTTTGGTTCTACAGCGCGTCAAACTTCGAGGCGCTGCTCGCAGCACTGCTCGTTCTGCAGCTCGCGATGAACGTGGCGATCGGACCGTATCAAGCGGTCATTCCGGATTTTGTTCCGGAGACCGAAGTCGGCACCGCGTCGTCGTGGATGGCGGCGCTTCAGAGTCTGGGAAACGCGTGCGGCGCAATTCTCGCGGCGCTCGCCGCAAACGCGCGCTTAGTCGCAGGCGTCATCGCCGCCGCATTACTTGCGTCGTGCGCAGTCACGGCAGGGCACGTTCGCGGCCTGCAGCTGCTGCCCGCCCGCTTGGGGCCGATGCGCGTCAGTCGCGCTTTTATCGATCTTTTTATCTCGCGCGCGCTGGTTTTTCTCGGGTTCTACACACTGCTGGGCTACTTGTTTTTCTATGTACGAGGGTCGCTCGCCGGTGATACGAAGCTGCTCACCGGCAGCATCATTCTCGCCGTTACCGCAAGCGGTGCGCTGGGCGCGATCGCGGCGGCGAGTCCGGCAGATCGGTGGGATCGCCGCGCGGTCGCCGCATCGGGAGCCGGCGCGTTCGTTCTCGCACTGGGCTGTTTTCTGCTATCGCATTCGCTTGCGGCCATCGTTGCGAGCGCGCTCTTCGCCGGAATTGCGTGGGGCATGTTCCTTAGCGGCGATTGGGCGCTCGGCTGCCAATTTCTGCCGCGGTTCGCACTCGCAACGGCGATGGGCATCTGGAATCTCGCGCTGCTCGTTCCCCAAATTCTCGCTCCGCTCGTTGCAAGCGCAGTGCTTGCACGCATGCACGCTCTGCAAAGTCCGAACGCGGCGCGCATCGCGTTCGTCATCGCCGCGTTCGAAGTACTGTGCGGGATCGCGTGGATTTGGCGCTTGCCTGCAGTCCGCGGCCGCTCGGTTGAAAAGGCGGCATCTGGGAATACTCCCTAGGGCTGTCGGGCAGGGGGAACCTCGAGCTCGCCCTCGTTCGTTTAAACAGCTTGGAGACCGAAGGCGCACTTGCGCAGCTTCGTGAATCGGGTGGCCGGTCTCCGCAAATCAAACGATTAGGGAGGCTACATTGAATCGACTGAGCACCGGAGTCTTTGGCGCGCTCGTATGCGCGAGCATGGGACTCACAGCGGTCGCCGCGCCGTCGGGCCATGCAACGCGTGGAAATATTAGACACAACGTCGTTGCGCAGGCTACGCCGGCAGCATCCCCGTCCGCTGCAGCAACTCCGATGGCGTCGCCAGGCGCAGCAACGCCGATGGCTTCTCCGTCGGGCGCTGCAACGCCGATGGCTTCGCCGGCGGGACCGGCGACGACCGCGCCCGCGGCCAACGTGCCGCCGATGCAATTCGGCTCACCGCCGTCGGGCGAAATTCCGATACTGTTCAATGACCACCACGTGTATTCGAAACCGGACGTTCTCAAACAAGGGCGCGTTCTTTCCGCACTCGTTCGCGGCGGCACGATTCTGGTTCCGCTGCGTTCGATGTTCGAGCAAATGGGCGCGACCGTCTCGTACGATCCGGCATCGAAGACCGTCGACGTTACCAAGCCCGGCTCCGACGTCAAAGTGACACTTGGAAAACCGGAGGTGACGATCAACGGCGAGACGCGTCCGCTCGACGTGCCGCCGATGATGTATCAGGGAACGATTTTGGTTCCCGTTCGCGTGATCTCCGAAGGTATGGGCGCGTACGTGCAGTGGGTACCCGATCGCCGCGTCGTCGTCGTACGCTACGTTGCGCCGACGCCGCCGCCTGCGGTGACGCCGCCGCCGGCAGCAGCGCCCTCACCGACCGCCGCACCGACGCCCGCTCCGGCAGCAACGCCGTATCAGGATCACTTCGTCGCGGGCGATTACATCATCAGTCCGAAGATCTATAACGAATTCAGCCCCGGCAACACCGGGAAGGATTCGTTTACCGTCCGCGGAGCGTACGAGTTCAACCTCTTCAGCATACCGTGGATGATCGCGGGCGATTTCCGTCAGTACCAATATCCGCACAACTGTACCTCACCGGCGGATCCGCAGTGTCTGGTGACGGCCATCGGTGGACAAGGTCAGACGGCCGTACCGGCGTTCGAAGCGAAGGATATGGACGTCGATGCGCGCTTCGGTTTGAAGGTGGCCGATCCGCATATCTTCATCGGCGTCGGATACATGTGGCGTACGACCAACTACGGCTACCCGCGCCAGAACGGCGTCGGCTTCGGCGTCGAGAAACTGCCGGATCTGAACCAGACGTTCTCGGTGTACGGCAGTGCGTATTACTATCCGAGCGTCAAAGGCACGTGCGACGTTACGGCTTGTCCGACGGGACCATTCGATCTCGCTTACCGCATCCTGAAGTATCAGGCGGGCGTGACGGTGGACCTGGGCGGAAGCTCCGTCCCCGTATTCCTCGACTTCGGCTGGCTGGGTGACAAGGGCATGAACAAGACCAACGCCCCGGTCGACTTCAGCCACAACGGTCCGTACGTCGGTCTGGGCATCAAGTTCTAGGCAGGCCGCGTACAGTGCAAAAGCCCTCGCTTCGGCGAGGGCTTTTCCTTTTCGGGTGCTGCAATGGAAAAGTCGCATGAAGCGAGATATACTAAGCTTGCTATGGCAGCTATTCCAAGCTGGCAGGTTGAGGGTGACTGGTTCGACGTTTGCCGCTGCACGATTCCCTGCCCGTGCGAATTTGCGCAAGCGCCGACGGACAATCATTGCCAAGGCGTGCTCGTGTGGCACGTGAACCGCGGACGCTACGGCGAGGTGACGCTCGATGGACTCAACGTTTTGGCCATTGGCGACTTCACCGGCAATCTGTGGACGGGAGAAGCCCGCGTAACGCTCGGGCTGTTTCTCGATGCGAAGGCCGACGACCGGCAGCGGGAAGCGCTTCAAATGGTCTTCGGCGGGCAGGCCGGCGGTTTTCCCGCCGAATTCGCCAAGCTGATCGGTGAGATCCGCGGCGTCGAAACCGCGCCGATCGAGTTCGAGATCGCCGGCGATCTCTCGTATTGGCGGGCTCGCATTCCGGGCAAGGTCGAGGCGGCAGCGCAGGCGCTGGGCGGTCCGATGACGCCCCCCGGCAAGCGCGTGCAGACGCTCAATCCGCCGGGATCGGAGGTCGGGCCGGGGGGACCCGCCACCTGGGGCGTTGCGACGGCCGATCGCGTTGACGCGATGGGGTTCAAGTTCGAATGGGACGGACGCTCGAGTAAGCACATCCCATTTTCGTGGAGCGGGTAGCAGCGCCGCGGCGCGTTGCGCTTGCCGCCTGGGCCGCCTTTCTTGCCATCGCGGCCGTCGCTTGGAGCCTGATCTTCGTACAGGCCGCATCCCCCGCGATGCCGCAGATGATGCCGCTGCCCGCTTTCCTCGCGTTTTGGGTTGTCATGATGGTTGCGATGATGTTCCCCTCGGTGGCGCCGACGGCGATTCTCTGGAGCCGCGGCATCATGCGCACCACGTCGGGCTTGGAAAGAGCTTTGCGCATGGCGGGGTTCGCGAGCGGTTACCTGCTCGCGTGGGCTGCGTTCGGCTTGGCCGCATACTGGACGATCGTTCATCTCGCCGCACTCATTGCGCGTTCGCCGCAGAGCGCCGGATGGATTGGCGCCGGGATATTCATGTTCGCGGCGCTCTATCAGGTCTCTCCGCTCAAGCGGGCTTGCCTGCTCCACTGCCGCTCGCCTTTTGCGGCGCTTATGCATTACGCCGGCTTCCCCGAGCGCGGACGGGATGTTCTCGTCGGCGTGCATCATGGCGCCTATTGCGTGGGCTGCTGCTGGGGGCTGATGGCGCTGCTGCTCGCGGCCGGTGTCATGAACGTTCCCGCGATGGCGGTCGTTGCGGCGCTGATCTTCCTCGAAAAGCGGTGGAGCCGGGGCGAGCGCCTGGCCACCTGGCTAAGCGTCGGCTTCCTTGCCCTGGCCGTTGTCGCCGCGCGTAATCCGGGAGCCTTCCCCGGCCTGCACTAGAGCGGCTTGCGTCCACGAGCCATTCCCTGTAGAATAACCCCTTGGCGCCGCACCTCTCTCGCGGCGTGCTTCAGGATGCTTTAGCCGCACCGTGAGGCCCGGGCCCGTTCGCCGCGGACTCGTGTACGAGATCCCCTCAAGGGGTCAAGGCGACGACACCGCTCTCGTTGGGCGGACAGGATAAACCACAGAGGCAATCTTGGCAGCTAAGAAACAAGCGAAGTCGCGCAAGAAGCGCGAGTTCAAGAACGTTCAATCGGGCGTCGCGCACATTCATGCGTCGTTCAACAACACCATCGTGACGATGTCCGACAACCTCGGCAACGTCATCGCATGGGCATCGGCGGGCAACCTCGGATTCAAAGGTTCGAAGAAGTCGACGCCGTTCGCCGCTCAGATGGCCGCCGAGGCCGTCGCGCGCAAGGCGATGGAGCACGGCATGAAGTCGACCGAAGTGCTGGTCAAAGGACCGGGCGCCGGACGCGAAGCCGCGATTCGTTCGTTGCAGGCCGCCGGCTTGGAAATCACCCTCATTAAAGATGTAACGCCCATTCCGCACAACGGATGCCGTCCGCCGAAACGGCGCCGCGTCTAGTACGGAGCGTAAGAGAGAGCAATGTCACGTTATATTGGACCCGTCTGCCGTCTGTGCCGTCGTGAAACCGCGGCGAGCAAGACCGGCGAGAAGATCAAACTCTTCCTCAAAGGCGATCGCTGCCTGAGCAAAAAGTGCGCGGTGGAACGCCGCGGCACCGCGCCGGGACAGAAGACGCAAGGCAAACAGCGTCAGAAGATCTCCGAATACGGCCGTCAGCTGCGCGAGAAGCAGAAGATGCGCCGCTACTACGGCGTGCACGAGACGCAGTTCGAGAACTACTTCCGCGAAGCGGCCCGCGTTCCGGGCCAGACCGGCAAGACGTTCCTGCAGCTGCTCGAGCGCCGTCTTGACAACGTCGTCTATCGTCTGAATCTCGCGACGAGCCGCGCGCAGGCGCGACAGCTCGTCACGCACCGCCACTTCCGCGTGAACGGCAAACTGGTCAACATTCCGTCGTTCATCGTGAAAGCCGGCGACGTCATCACGATCGGTGAGCGCAGCCAGAAGTCACCGGTGTTCGAGGCCAACTTCGAAGTAGCCGCCAATCGCCGCGCCCCTGAATGGCTGGAGTGGACTGAATCCGAGAAATCGGCGAAGGTTCTGCAGCTGCCGAGCCGCGAGCAGATCGACACGCCCGTCGACGAACAGCTCATCGTCGAATACTACTCTCGCTAGTCTTTTTCCGCCAGGTTTCGTTGCCGGAGACCTCGTTTACCAAAGTAAACTTCGGCCTCCGGCGCCTAACCTGACGAAAAAATCCGTTGCGAGATATGATTTAACTCAAGCCGCTCCTAGGCGTACGATCGTGGTAACCAGGGGTTACTGCGGATAACGTAAGGAGTACAAGGACCAACGAAAGACAAATGACCGTTCTGGATATGCCGCAAGGCGCAAACATCGAAGTACGCGAGCGCCGCGAGAACTACGCGAAGTTCGTTATCGAGCCGCTCGAGCGCGGGTTCGGCATCACGCTGGGCAATGCGCTTCGCCGCATTCTGCTCAGCTCGATTCCGGGCGCTGCCGTCACGTATATGAAGATCGACGGCGTGCTGCACGAGTTCTCGACGATTCCGGGCATCGTCGAAGACACGATCGCGCTGATGCTCAACCTCAAGGGCATCCCGGTGAAATTGAACACCGACGAACCCAAGGTGCTCACGCTCAACGTTACCGGCCCCAAAGACGTCACCGCCGCGGACTTCGCGCCCGATGCGGACGTCGAGATCCTCGACCCGAACTACCACATCGCGACGCTCTCGGCGAAAACCGCGAAGCTCTCGATGGAAGTCGGCGTTGAAAAGGGCCGCGGCTACGTCACCGCAGATCGCCAGCGCAACGTCGAGCACATGATCGGGCTCATTCCGCTCGATTCGATCTTCTCGCCGATTCGCAAAGTGAACTTCACGGTGGACGACACGCGCGTCGGACAGAACGTGGACTTTGATCGCCTGACGATCGAGATCGAGACCAACGGGTCGGTCACGCCGGACGAGGCGCTCTCGACCGCCGCGACGATCATGCAAGAGCAGCTCGACCTGTTCGTCAACTTCACCAACGAAGAGAAGCCGCTTCCCGCGGCGCCGACGAGTGAGTGGGACATTCCGGTCGAAACGCTCAACCTCTCGGTGCGTTCGTTCAACTGTCTCAAGCGTGCCGGCATCTCGAAGGTTTCCGAACTGCTCGACATGAGTGAGGACGAGATCATCAAGATGCGCAACTTCGGGAAGAAGTCGCTGGACGAGATCAAGCAAGTGCTCGAGGAGCGTGGCCTTTCGCTCCGTCAATCCTAAGGATAGAAACTGATGCCGCACCAAATCGCATACAAGAGACTCTCGCGCACCGACGGACACCGCAAGGCGCTGCTTCGCAATCTTGCCACCTCGTTCTTCAAGCACGAGAAGATTGAAACGACCTCGACCAAGGCCAAGGAAATCAGCCGCGTCGTCGAGCGCCTCATCACGCAGGCCGCTCGCGGCGATCTGCACTCGCGCCGTCTGGTTGCCGAGTACATCACCGAACCGGCCGTCGTGAAGAAGCTCGTCGAGCAGATCGCGCCGGCGCTCAAGGGCCGCACCGGCGGATACACCCGCATCACCAAGACGCGCGTGCGTCCGGGCGATGCCGCCGAATTGTCGGTCATCGAACTCGTTCGCTAACCATGGGTTCTAGTAGGGGTGCTTCGTCAAGCTCAGCGCAGGCCGAGCTCTGATGGAGTACCCCCCACTTCTACGACGGCTCATCGCCGGCGAACACCTCACCGAAGATGATGCCGCGTCCATGATGGGTGCGATCATGGACGGTTCTTTTACGCCGGTGCAATCGGCGGGCTTGCTCACCGCCCTGGCGATGTCCGGGGAACAGCTCTCCGAAGTCGTCGGCGCGGCGCGCGCGATGCGCGAACGCAGCCTGCATGTCGAGCACGACCTGCCCACGGTCGTCGACGTGGTCGGCACGGGCGGGGACAACGCCAACACCATCAATATCTCCACGATGACCGCACTGGTCGTCGCCGCGGGCGGCACGCCGGTGGCCAAGCATGGCAACCGGGCGGCTTCGAGCGCCTGCGGCAGCGCGGACGTGCTCGAAGCAGAAGGCATGGCAATCGACGTCGAGCCCGATCTCGCGGCGCACATGCTGCGCGAGGCCGGCTTCACCTTTATGTTCGCCGCGCGCTACCATCCTGCGATGAAGAACGTCGCGCCCGTTCGGCGCGAGCTCGGCGTGCGAACGATTTTTAACGTCCTCGGACCGCTCACGAATCCCGCACGCGCCACGCACCAGGTGGTAGGTGTCGCGCGCCCCGAGCTCATCGAACTGATGGGCGAGGTCCTGCGGCAACTCGGCGTACGCGCCGGCGCGGTCGTCCACGCATCCAGCGGTATCGACGAGGTCGGCGGCGAAGGGCCGACTACCGTGTACACGTTCGATGAGGGCGAGAGTAGACGCTGGACCCTGGACCCGGAGGCCTACGGCATCCGTGTGCCGCTGGAGCAGATCCGCGGCGGTTCGGTGGACGCGTGCAAAGACGCATTCGAACGCATTCTTTCCGGCGAGCAATCGCCGCGAGCCGACGTCGTCGCGCTCAACGCCGGATTGGTATTCACCGTGTGCAACCGCACAAATGATTTGAAGGAGGGCATCGAACTGGCTCGCACGCTCCTACGGGAGGGCCGCGCGGCGGCGGTCTTCGAGCGTGCAAAGCGGTTCTCGCATGGTTGACATTCTGCATCGCATCTATGATGCGAAAGCCGCGGCCAGCGCGCAGGAAGAGGCGCGCGAACCCTACGACATCGTCCGCGCGCACGCGCTGGCGCGCAAGCGCGAACGCCGTCCGTTTCTACAGGCAGTCCGCAGTGCCGGCGGTCCGGCAATCATCGGAGAGATCAAGCGCGCGTCGCCGTCGGCCGGCCTCATCGCGCGCAACTTCGACCCGGCTTCGATCGCGCAGACGTACGACGCATCGGGCGTCGACTGCATCAGCGTCCTAACCGAGGCCGATCACTTCCTGGGAGAACTCGAGTATCTCGAGACGGCGCGCAAGCACTCCTCGCGCCCGCTGCTCCGTAAGGATTTCCTGAGCGCGCCCTATCAGATCGCGCAGTCGGCCGCATATGGGGCCGACGCGGTGCTGCTGATCGTTGCCGGATTAACCGACGAACAGTTGCGTGCGTGTATGGAAGAAGCGGCGAAGTACGATCTGGACGTGCTCGTCGAGGTGCATGACGGCGCCGAACTGCGGCGCGCTCTTGCGCTAAATGCGCAGCTCATCGGTATCAACAACCGCAATCTGCGAACCTTTGAAACGGATCTGTCGGTCAGCGAGCATCTGCTGCCGCACGTCCCCGAAGGCGTCACCGTGATTGCGGAGAGCGGCATGCAGGGACCCGACGACATCCTGCGGCTCCATCGGGCCGGCGCTCGCGGATTTCTGGTCGGCGAAGCGCTGATGCGCGCCGACGAACCGGGTGCGCTCATCCGGGCGCTCAAATCGGCGGTTCACGCTCCGGCGATGCATTGAGAACGCGCATCAAGTTTTGCGGCTGTACGGACCTGCACGAGGTCATGATGGCGGTCGAAACGGGTGCGGATGCGATAGGCATGATCTTCGCTCCCTCGCCGCGCCGCATCACCGAGAGCGCCGCAAAGCACATTGCCGAGAAACTCCCGCCGTTCATCACGCCGGTCGGCGTGTTTGTTGATCCGGTGCGCGACGACATCGCGCGGGCGCGCGAAATCTTCCCCGATTTGGTGATCCAGCTGCACGGCGATGAATCGCCGAGTTTCGTTTCGTCGATAGACGGTAAGGTGATCAAGACGATCCACGTCGCCGCGGACGCGACCGACTCCGAAGCGGTCGAACGCGCAGGGAACGAGCATCCGCGCGCAATTCTGCTGTTCGATACCGTTGCGAACGGGCAGCGCGGGGGAACGGGCGTCACATTCCCGTGGCGGACGATCTCGCCGATATCGCGCGAACGGCAGGTCATCGTCGGCGGCGGGCTCACGCCGGAGAACGTCTCGAACTGCGTGCGCACCATACGGCCGTTCGGCGTGGACGTTCGCAGCGGCATCGAAACGGACGGACGCAAAGACTTGTTGAAGATGCGCGCGTTCGTCCAAGCAGTGAAAGAGACAGATGCTTCCTGATTCCCGCGGATACTTCGGCGACTTCGGTGGACGCTTCGTCCCCGAAGTGCTGATCGCAGCGCTCGCCGAGTTGGAGCGCGAGGTGAAGAGCGCTTTTAAATCCGCAGCGTTTTGGGCCGAGTACGAAGCGATCTTGCGCACGTTCGTGGGGCGTCCTTCGCCGGTGTATCGCGCCCAACGCTATCTGAGCGGCACGTCAGCCGCCACGCTCGCGCTCAAGCGTGAAGACTTGAACCACACCGGCGCACATAAGATCAACAATACCGTCGGACAGGCGCTGCTCGCGCGCCGTATGGGCAAAAAGCGCATCATTGCCGAGACGGGCGCGGGCCAGCACGGTGTGGCGACCGCCACGGTCGGCGCGAAGTTCGGCATTCCCGTGGACGTCTACATGGGCGCGCTCGACGTGGAACGCCAAGCGCTCAACGTCTACATCATGAAGTTGCTCGGCGCAACGGTGCATCCGGTAACGGGCGGCACGCAGACGCTCAAAGATGCGACAAACGAAGCGTTTCGCCAGTGGGCTGCCCGCGTGGACGACACGTTCTACGTCATCGGCAGCGTGGTCGGCGCACATCCGTATCCGTACATGGTGCGCGAGTTTCAAAAAGTGATAGGCACCGAGGCGCGGGAGCAATGCCTGGAGCAATTCGGGCGTCTGCCCTCCGACGTGGTCGCATGCGTCGGCGGCGGCAGCAACGCTATGGGCATCTTCGCCGGATTCATCGGCGATCCGGACGTACGTCTGTGGGGCGTCGAGGCTGCGGGCGAAGGCATCGAGAGCGGACGTACCGCTGCGGCCATCACCGCCGGAAGCGTCGGCGTGCTGCACGGTTCGCGCTCGTACCTGCTGCAGACCGAGCACGGACAAGTCGTCGAGACGCATTCGATCAGCGCCGGCTTGGATTACCCGGGCGTCGGTCCGGAGCACGCGTACTTAAAAGCATCCGGACGAGCCACGTACGTGCCCGTGACCGACCAAGAAGCGCTCGAGGGGTTCTTCGAATTCTCGCGCATGGAAGGCATCATTCCGGCGCTGGAGAGCGCGCACGCCATTGCATTCGCGCGCAAACTCGCCCAGAAGCGCGATGCCAACGATCTCATTCTCGTCAATCTCAGCGGCCGCGGCGACAAGGACATCGCGCAAGTACGTGCTCGAGAACATCTTTAAACCCGGCAAATGCGCCTTCATCCCGTACCTCATGGCGGGAGATCCGGACATCGAAAGTACCGCACGCATCATCGAGGCCGTGCGCGATGCCGGTGCGGATGCGATAGAACTCGGCATACCATACGGCGATCCTCTCGCGGATGGCCCGACCATTGCCGCGGCGGGCATTCGCGCGCTCTCGCACGGCACCGGCATCAGCCAAGTGCTGCAGCTCGTGCGCGAGGCGTCCTCGCGCAACGCTCCGCCGATGGTGCTGTTCACGTATTTCAATCCGATCTATCAGTATGGCATCGAGCGTTTCGCGAATGATGCCTCGGACGCAGGCGCGGCCGGCGTCATCGTTCCCGACATCGCGCTCGAAGAAGGGCAAGCACTTCGCGAGGCGCTCGAAAATCGAAGCCTTCGAATGCCGCTGCTCGTCGCGCCGTCGACGCCGCGAGAACGCGCCGAGCGCATCGCGGAAGCGTCGACCGGCTTCGTCTACGTCGTCTCCCGTCTAGGCGTTACGGGCGCCGGTGCGGCTCCCGACTTCTCGCCGCTTCGCAAGCAAATCGGAATGCTGCGCGAGCTGACGGACAAGCCGCTTGCCGTCGGCTTCGGCATCAGCAGGCCCGAGCACGTTCGCGAGGTGCGCGAACTGGTCGACGGCATCATCGTGGGCAGCGCGCTCATCGACGCGTACGCCGGCTCGAGCGGAGCCGAAGCGGCTCGGCGCGCCGGCGACTTCTCGCGCACCCTGGTCAGCTAGACACTCGCAAGCCGCCGCGCAATAATAATCGCACCATGGCGCCGGCGGCAATCGCGCAGGGCCTCTTCACGTTTCTGTTCACGGACATCGTGGGCAGCACGCGTTTGTGGGAGCGCGCGCCCGGCGCGGCACGGCAAGCGCTTGCCAGGCATTACGAAATCATCGGCGCGGCAATCGCTGCGGATCGCGGGGAAATCTTCAAAACCGTCGGCGACGCATGCTGCTGCGTCTTCGAGAGTCCGGCGGACGCGCTTCGTGCAGCCATCGCGATCCAGCGCGCAATCGCCGCCGAGCCGTGGCCGCATGACGCCGGACAACTGCAAGTACGAATCGCCGTTCACACCGGCGAGGCGATTGCCGAAGGCGGCGATTATTTCGGTCCCACGCTCAACCGGGTCGCGCGTTTGGTTTCGATCGCGCACGGCGGTCAAATCCTTGCCTCGCACGCGACGGCCGAGATCGCCACGCCGCTGCTGCAGGCGGAGTGCGGCTTTATCGATCTCGGCGCACATCGCTTGAAAGACCTCGCGGAGCCGCAGCACGTTTTTCAGATCGCCGCCGACGGGTTGGCCGCGGAGTTTCCTGCGCCGGCCTCGCTGGATGCGCGTCCGAACAATCTGCCCTCGCAGCTCTCCACATTCGTCGGCAGGCAGTCCGAGCTGGAGCGCCTGCGCCTGCTGCTCGAACGAAGCCGGCTCGTGACGATCGCCGGCGTCGGGGGAATTGGAAAAACGCGGCTTGCGCTGCAGGCCGCCGCCGAAACGATTACGGCGTACGCCGACGGTGCGTGGATAGTGCGGCTTGCGGACATCGCCGATCCGGCACTCGTGCCGCAGAGCATCGCATCGGCACTCCACGTTAGCGGCGTTCCCGGACAGCGGATTGAGGAGACGCTTGCGCAGCAGCTGCGCGAGAAGAGCATGCTTCTGCTGCTCGACAACGCGGAACACGTCATATCCGCCGCCGCGGAGACGGCGCGATCGCTGCTCGCGGCGTGCAACGGTCTGCGGATGGTCGTCACCAGCCGCGAACCGCTGCATGTGGCGGGTGAGCAAGTTCTTCGCATCGGCGCGCTGCGCGCGCAGGATGCTGACGAGCTCTTCGTAAGCCGCGCAGACTTGGAGTGCGCGGACGGCTACGTGCATCACATCTGCGAAGAGCTCGAAGGCTTGCCGCTGGCGATCGAACTTGCCGCCGGGCGCATCGGCACGCTGACGACCAAGCAGCTCGATGCGCGATTGGAGGCGATGCTGCCGACGCTTGCGTCGAAGGACGCATCCCAAGAAACGCGGCACCGCACGCTGGCGGCCACGATCGCATGGAGTTTCCGGCTGCTCAACCCCAAGGAGCAACGTTTTTTTGCGCTGCTCTCGGTCTTCGAAGGCGGCTTTGCGATCGAGGCGTGCGAAGCCGTCGCGTGGGCGGGCGAGGAGGACGATCCGGCATACGCGCTGCTGGACGCACTTGTCGACAAATCGTTCGTTACCGCGGAGCCCGCGGGAGACGCGATGCGCTATCGCCTTCCCGAATCGCTGCATGCATTCGCGCGAGTGCAGCTCGAGGAATTCGGCGAGCGCGCCATGGCCGGCGATCTCCACTTCGCGTATTACCGTTCGATTGCGGATCGTTGGGGCACGTGGTCGTCACCGCAGGAAGAGCGCGCCTATCTTCAAGTGCTGGCGTCGGAAATGCCCAACTTGCGCGCCGCCCTCGATTGGGGGCTAGCCGGCGGCGGACGCGATCGCGATCCTGCCTTCGAACTGCTCTTGAAAGTGGCGATGTACTGGCAACAGCACTGCAGCATTGCGGAAGCGCGGGCGTGGTTTGTTCGCGCATGCGCAGCCGCCGGCGAGCAGTCCAGCATCCTTCACGCCAAGATGCTGCGGCGCGCGGGAACGTTCGCGACGATCGAGGACGACTACGCGCAAGCGCGAGCGCTGACGCAGCGCGCAGCCGCCATGTTCGGCGAGTTGAACGATCCGGCGGGCGTGGCGGAGACGCTGCATAATCTCGCGGTCATCGAACAGCGTTCGGGGAGCGAAGAAGAAGCGTACCGTCTCTACGGGCAGGCGCTTCGCATGTTCGAAGACGCGCACCATGAGGTCGGAATCATCACCGCGCTCTACAATCTCGCGCAAACCGCGAAACAGCGCGGAGACCTGGAATCGGCCAAGCAGTACATGGAGCGCGGTATGTCTCTTTGTTCGTCGGCGCAGCACGCAGATCGCTTGGCGACCTTCTGGACGCTGCGTGCCGAAGTGGCAATGCAGGAGCGCGCGCTGGACGAAGCCGCCGGCGCGCTCACGCGTGCGCTGGAAATGAAACGCGCCCTCGACGATCGGCACGATCAGGTGGAGGTGCTCTGCAATCTCGCCGTGCTCGCGATCCGCCGCGATAACCGGCGCAGCGCGCGAGAGTATGCCAAAGACGCCTTGCGGCTTGCGCGCGACTTGGGCGTTCCCTCACTGCTCATCGGCTGCTTCGAAGTCTTCGCCGTTTTGCAGATGAAGAGCGGGCGAATGGAGCGCGCGCGCCGCACGCTCGCAGCCGCGAAGGCGATGCGGGGCGAGCGCGGCTACGTCTACGAGATCATGGGCGAACTGCGGGACGAGTTGGCCGCGCTCTCGGACGTAGCGCCTGCGGCGGATGCGAGTGAAGCGGTGCGGCGCGCGCTGGACGATCTGGCGAGCGCCTACTCTTTGTAGTAGATCGCGACGCCGGCGCCGTTGACGACTCTGCTCGTCGGCGGATCGACGCTTTCGTTCAGGATGGTGTAATCGATGTTCGGGTCCGGATCGACGAACGGCAGCCATCCGCCGCCCGGCGGCTGCGCGTTGCCCTCGGACCGGATGACGATCATCACCATACTGGGCGCCGTGTCGGCCCCCGCGGCGGCGCTCGTCTTCGTCGTGCACGTGAGGTTCATTGGATTTGTGGCGGGGGTGACGGTGCCTCGAGTGCTCGCGGAACCGGTCGACTCTTTCATGTGGGTGCCCTCCGAAAACACCGCCAGTATAGACTTGGCCGAAGCCCGGCGCGCAGGGGCGAAAGTCCTCAAAGCAGCTGGGGGCCCGGCGCCCGGCGACTCCACGTAGGGAGAAGGTCGTAACCGGGAGGAACCCTCCTGTGGTTGAATGAGACGACCCCCGTATAAGGAGAGACCTTTATCTTGAGCACGACCGCTGAACGCATCGCGCCTTTTTCGAACGAGCCCATCAAACTCTACACCGATCCCGCCGACGTCGCGGCTATGCAGGCCGCGCTCGCTTCGGTCAAAGCCGGTTTCGGCAAGAAGTATCCGCTGCTCATCGACGGCGAGCGCATTTTCACGGATAAGACGATTCCCTCGCTCAACCCGTCCAACCCGAGCGACGTCGTCGGAGACATTTCCTCGGCGTCCCTCGAACAGGCGAACCGCGCCATCGAGATCGCGCACGAGCGCTTCCGCACCTGGAAGAATACGAGCGCCGAGGAGCGCGCGAACATCCTCTTCAAGGCCGCGGAGCTCACGCGGCAGCGCCGTTATCACTTCAATGCCTTGATGGTGTACGAAGTCGGCAAGAGCTGGGTCGAGGCCGATGCGGATACCGCGGAAGCGATCGACTTCATGGAGTTTTACGGCCGCGAAGCGCTGCGCTACGCGGGTAAGCAGCCGGTGACCCCGATCCCCGGCGAAGAAAACGAGCTGCGCTACATTCCGCTCGGCGCGGGCGTCGTGATTCCGCCGTGGAACTTTGCGTTCGCGATCATGGCCGGCATGACGTGCGCGGCTCTTGTAACGGGCAACACCGTCGTCCTCAAACCCTCGAGCGACAGCGCGGTCATCGCATCGTGGTTCGTCGACCTGCTTGACGAGATCGGCGTGCCGAAGGGCGTCGTCAATTTCGTTCCCGGCAGCGGCAGCGTGATCGGCGATGCGCTCGTCGACCATCCGCTCACGCGTTTCATTTCGTTCACCGGTTCGAAGGAAGTCGGCCTGCGCGTCAACGAGCGCGCCGCTAAGACGCAACCAGGACAAAAGTGGATCAAGCGCGTCGTCGCGGAGATGGGCGGTAAGGACTCAATCATCGTGGCCGCCGATGCGAACGTGGACGTTGCGGTCGAAGGCGTGGCCGTTTCGGCGTTCGGTTTTCAAGGCCAGAAGTGCTCCGCGTGCTCGCGCGCAATCGTCGACGAGAAAATCTACGATGAGTTCGTCGAGAAACTCAAAGCGCGCGTCGCCAAGATCACCGTCGGCGACGTGAGCGAGCAGAGCAACTGGATGGGTCCCGTCATCAACGAGCGCGCGATGACCTCGATCCAGAAATACATCGAGACCGGCAAGAAAGAAGGCCGCCTGATCACCGGCGGCAATCGCGCCGGCAACAACGGATACTTCCTCGAGCCGACCGTCATTGCGGACATCGCTCCGGATGCGGTGATCTCGCAGGAAGAGATTTTCGGACCCGTGCTTGCGGTCATCAAAGCGCGCGACTACGATCACGCGCTCGAGATTGCGAACAATACGGAGTTCGGCCTGACCGGCGCGGTGTATACCGCGGACGAAGCCAAGCTCGAACGCGCGAAGAACGAGTTCTTCGTCGGGAACCTGTACCTCAATCGCAAGTGCACGGGCGCGCTGGTCGGAGGCAATCCGTTCGGCGGTTTCAACATGTCGGGCACGGACAGCAAGGCGGGCGGTCACGACTACCTGCTGCTCTTCTTGCAAGCCAAATCGATCTCGCGCAAACTCTAACGCGAACCTCCGAGTACGAAAAAAGCGCCGCAGCAGTGCGGCGCTTTTTTTAATGCGGAATCGGCGGACGCGGAATCGACGGCTGCGGAATGCTGAGCGCCGGCAGTGCCGATCCCGTTCGCGGCGGCGCCGCTGCGCGTACGGGCGAACCCAGAACGGGCATACCCGTCGAGGTACGATAGATCGGCATACCCGTCGACGTGCGATAGATCGGCATCGCCTGCGTCTGATAGACAGGCATCCCAGGCGTGCTGTACGCGCGAACGCCGTACGCCGGCGCGGTCGTACTTAATGGATGGCGCCGGTGATGGTCACCGCCGTTTTGAAAGATGCCCGGTCCGGCGATCTCAATCGGAAAGAAAATCGGATTCAGCACGCCGATGCCGGCTTGAAACGGCGTGAAAGATAGGCCGGGATTGCATCCCAGTAGTGCCGTTCCGAGCGTAATCGGTACGGTGACGAAGAAGACCGGCGCTGTGCCCGCGCGATGCAGCGGAAACTCGAAACCGCAGAGCTGCAGCAGTCCGAATCCGTCGAAGGGCGAGACGAGGAAGAAGTGCGCGAAACGCCCGTGCCGCCCCACCGGCACGAAAGCGAATTGGTTATCCTCGATCGGCTCCTCGATGTCGGGATTTTGCGAACGGAAAATCCACGCTTGGCTGAACGCATTGTTTGCCGAGTCGGATCCTTCGAGAAAGACGTCGTGCCAGCCGGCGTGCAGACGCTCCTGCGGAACGTAGGCGACGCTATCGGCGTTTACCGTTGCGCGTGCGGTTACGTCCTTGCCGTCGACGTACAGGTGGAGCGAGTTCGAACGAAGCGGCGCTCCGTGCGTTTCCAGCGTAGCCGACAGCCGCGGGAAAAACGCTTTCAGCGTGGTGCCCGGTGCTGGCGTGAGATTGCGTACGCCCGGTGCGAGCGAAGAGCTCGCTTCGTAGGTTGAAGCGCCCTGCATTGCCGAAACGGGCGATGCGTGTGAGCGCAGCGGCATAATCGCCAGCATCAGCGCGAGGAGCAGCGGCACGGATCTCATGGTGTGATTGTAGCGCGTTCGAGCGCTCGGAGCTGCGGCTAGACTGCCGCGCGGCGCCGTTGGGAGGCAGAGCATCCAGGCGTTCCCCAGCGCTGCGTGAAATCAGGCCGGATGCGCAGGCGTACGTTCGTGCGGAATACCGCTGCCGGCCTGGTGACAGCCTTTCTGCCCGCGTATGCGTGGGCCGGCGGCGAGCTCGCGGTTTCGTCTGGGGGCATTCGTGCGGTCTGGACCGCGCAGGGCGGAAGGTTCCGATACGCCGCCTTACGCGACCGGGTTGCCGGCGCGGCGATCCCGCTGCCGCGCGAAGTGTTCTCGCTGCGCATCGCAGACACGTCGATCCCTGCTTCGGCGTTCCAAGTTCTGAATGCAAGCGGTGCGCACGTCACGCTGCTGCACGCTGCATCCGGCGTGCGCGTTGAGTGGTCTGCGGTGGCACCGGCGGACGGGCTCTACGTTCGCCAACTGCTCCAGATTCACGCACTCGGGCCCGATGTCGATCCGCGCGAAGTGCGGATGCTCGATTTTCCCTCTCTGCCTGATGCGTACGTCGCCGGACGCGTGGACGGCTCGCCGATCGTTTCCGGCAATCTCTATGCCGCGCTCGAGCATCCACTCGCGCAATCCGAAGCGATCTACGATCGCGCGAGCGCGTGGCTGCCGCGGCGGGTTCCGCTGCGCGCTCGGGCGCCCCTCACCGTATCGAGCGTTATCGGCGTGACGCGCCCGGGGCAGTTGCGGCGTGACTTCCTTGCATACGTCGAGGCAGAACGCGCGCGCCGCTATAGTCCGTTTTTGCACTATAATTCGTGGTACGACATTGGATATTTCACGCGGTACGATCGGCAAGAATGTTTGAATCGCATTCATGCCTTCGGGCAAGCGCTGCACGTGCGCCGCGGCGTAGCGCTCAAGTCGTTCCTGTTCGACGACGGCTGGGACGACCCGGATCGTCTATGGCAGTTCAATGCCGGTTTTCCCGATGGTTTTGCACCGCTCAAAGCCGCCGCGCATACATACGGAGCCGCACCGGGCGCGTGGCTCTCGCCGTGGGGCGGCTATGGAAAACCGCGCGAACAGCGTCTTGCGGGGGCTCGCGCACAAGGCTATGAAACGAACGCGGACGGTCTGGCGCTTTCGGGCCCGAAGTATTACAAGCTTTTCGAAGGCGTGGTCGAACGCTTTATTCGCGACGGCGGCGTCAATCAGTTCAAGATAGACGGCACCGGAAGCGCGGACCAGGTGTTCGCCGGAAGTCCGTTCGGCAGCGACTTCGACGCGGCGATCGCGCTAATTGCCGATATGCGCCGTTTGGAACCGGATATCTACGTAAACTTGACGACGGGCACGTATCCCTCGCCGTTCTGGCTGCGGTATTGCGACTCGATTTGGCGAGGCGGAGAAGATCACGATTTCGCCGGCGTGGGAACGCATCGTCAGAAATGGGTGACGTATCGCGATGCGGACACGTACGCGGGGGTCGTCGTGCAGGGGCCGCTCTATCCGCTCAACTCGCTAATGCTGCACGGACTCATTTACGCGCAGCACGCAAAACACTTGTCGGACGATCCGCACGGCGACTTTCCCAGCGAAGTGCACTCCTATTTCGCGACGGGAACGCAGCTGCAGGAGATGTACTGCACCCCAAGCCTGCTTTCCGAGCGTGACTGGAACGAGATTGCACGCTGGGCGCGGTGGTCGGCGGTCAACGCGGATGTCTTGTGCGATACGCACTGGGTCGGCGGCAACCCGGATAGGCTCGACGTCTACGGATGGGCGGCGTGGTCGCCCCGCAAGGGCATCGTCACCCTTCGCAACCCGAGTTCGCGCACGCAGGAATTCCCGCTCGACGCCGGTTCGGTATTCGAATTGCCCGACGGCGCGGCGCGGCGTTACCGTGCGGGCGGCACGGTGCTGCAGGCGGGTAAACCGCAACTTTGCACGCTGGCCCCGTTCGAAGTGCGGACCATCGAGGCGATTCCGCAGCGGGCGTAAAATAGGGCCTCAATGCTCGCGGATATCGGTGCCCAATTCGAACTCGAAGGTGCGTACGTCGGATGCGAACGCTATCACGGCGGTCACATCAACGACACCTATTTCGCAACGTACGCCGCCGGCGGCGCGACGCGCCGGTACGTACATCAGCGCATCAACGTCTCCATATTTCGCGACCCGCACGCGCTGACGGAGAACATTTCCGCGGTCACGCGACACGTGCGCGAGAAGTTCCTGGCACTCGGCGTGCCCGATCTCGAGCGCCGCGTCCTGCGCCTGCTGCCCACGCGCGACGGGAGCGAGCTGCTCGTGACCGAGCACGGAGACTACTGGCGCACCTATCCGTTCATCGAGAATACCGTCTGTTACGGTACCGCACCGACTCCGGCAGATGCATTTTCCGCTGCGCGCGCATTCGGCGAATTCGCCGCGCTGCTCGCGGATTTTCCGGCGTCCGAGCTGCATGAGACGCTGCCGAACTTCCACGACACGCCGGCGCGTTTTGCCGCGCTTGTGCACGCGATCGAATCCGATTCGAGCAATCGGGCGGCTTGCGCACGCGACGAGATTGCGACTGCGCTGCGTCTGCAGCCGTTGTGCACCGCGCTGCAGGAGGTAGCCTCCACCGCGAATCTGCCGCTGCGCGCCACGCACAACGATACGAAGATCACCAACGTGCTCTTTGACCGCGATACCGGGGAGGCGATCTGCATCCTCGATCTCGATACGATTATGCCCGGGCTGACGTTGTACGACGTCGGCGAGCTCGTGCGTACCGCCAGCACTCGCGCCGCGGAAGACGAACCGGACGCATCGAAGGTTCGTGTGGACCCCGAGCTGTTCGAAGCCGTCGCCAACGGCTTTATCGCCGGCGCGGGCGCCATGCTTACTACGGCCGAGCGCAATGCATTCACAACGGCCGGCAAAGTGCTCGCCTTTGAGAACGGCATTCGCTTTTTGGCGGACTACTTGAACGGCGACGTCTACTTCCGCGTCCATCGCGATACGCAGAATTTGGATCGCGCACGAGCGCAATTTGCCGTCGCGGACTCCCTCGCGCGTCAGGAGGACGAGCTCCTGCGCCGCTTGAGCGCCGCCGAGCCCGCCGCTTAACATGGGCGATCTCTTTCTGCTGCCGCGTGCCGACCGGCGCGTGCGCTTAGGTCATGCATGGGTATTCAGCAACGAGGTCGACATTTCGCGATCTCCGCTGACCGCGTACGCTCCGGGCGATCTTGCCGTCGTGCGCGACGCATACGGCAAACCCGTCGGAACGGCGTACGTCAATCCGGGCGCACTGATCTGCGCACGCATTCTGACCAGCGACGCCAAGGCGAGAATCGACAAAGAGTGGTGGATGTCGCGATTCCGGCGTGCGATCGAACTGCGCGATTTGGTCTATTCCACGCCGCATTACCGCGCGATTTACGGGGAATCGGACGGCTGTCCCGGGCTCGTCGTCGATCGCTATGGCGACGTGCTCGTCGCGCAGCTCAATACGGCAGGCATCGTCAAGATGCGAAGCGACGTGGTCGAAGCACTGCAGGCGGTAGTCAAGCCGCGCGGCATCCTTTTGCGCAGTGCGGGCTCGGTGCGGCAGATCGAGGGAATCGACGAATTCGACGAGGCCGTCGGAGACGTTCCCGACGTGGCCGATGTGGAAGAAGATAACGCGGTGTTTTCCGCGCCGCTGCGCAAAGGTCAGAAGACCGGATATTTCTTCGATCAGCGCGACAACCGCTCGCGCCTGGCACGATACGTGCGCGGTAAACGCGTGCTGGACATGTACTCGTACATCGGCTCGTGGGGCGTGCGTGCCGCTCGTTTTGGTGCGGGCGAAGTAACGTGCTGCGACAGTTCTCAACTCGCCTTGGATTATGCGCGCGAGAACGCGGAGAGAAACGGCGTGGCCGTTGAAACGCGGCTCGGTGATGCTATGGACGTACTCTCGTCATTCGCCGTGGACAGCAAGCGTTTTGACGTCGTTATCGTCGATCCGCCGGCGCTCATCAAACGCCGCAAAGACGTCGCTGCCGGCCAAGCCCATTACGAACGATTGAACCGGTTGGCGTTCAGCGTGCTCGCGCCGGGCGGGATTCTCGTTTCATGCTCGTGCTCGCATCATCTCGAGCCGGCGATGCTGCAGCGCGCGATTCTCGGGGCAGCAAAAGATGCGGGCCGCCGCGTACAGATCCTCGAGAAACACGCGCACGCGCCGGATCACCCAATTCATCCGGCGATGCCCGAAACCGAATATCTCAAGGGTTTTTTCATACGCTGTTAGAGTACGTCGAAATGCTCGACGCGCTCGGTTAACTCGAGCAAAAAGCGTTCGTCTTTCGGATAGTAGCGGGCACGAGTGAGATCGTCCCCCGCGAACCCGCGTATGGACTCGAGACGATCCCAGAACGAGAGTGTTATGACGTGCGCGATCTCGCCGTCGAGGCGCGTGAGCACGTGCGCGCCGCGGTTCCCGGGCGTGGCGCGATAGTCGGGTAGGCCGCTACCGGCGATGTACGCGCAGTATTCTTGAAGGTCCGCAGCGCGTACGCGACCTTGCCAGATGCGCGCGATCATTCCGGCCGCCGGCAGCAGATTTCGTATCTGTTGCCCTCGGCGTCCTCAAAGAACGCCGCGTAGTAGTACGGCCCGTATTCTGTAATGAGCTGGGGCGGTTCGAACGCAGCTGCGCCCGCGCTGCGCGCGAGGCCGGCCAGACGGTCGACCTCGGCGCGGCTTTGAGCGGCAAATGCGATGCGTACTTCGCCCGGGCGATGCGCCGGATCTTCGAGGAACCAGATAAACGGCTCGGCTCCGGTCTCGCCCGGGCGGTGATACCCTGCGGAATCGTCATCCGCGTTGATTTCGGTGTAGCCCATCGCCGGCAGCAGCGCATCGAGGAGCGGCCGCACCCGAGCCAGATTTTGAACCCGCATGTCGACGTGGTCGAACAGCATAAACTACAGCACTCGGGAGATGGGAAGCGTGACACCCGCTTCGCGCATGAACGGGTCGTCGGGACGGCGCACCGGCAGGCGCAAGCGCAGCTCGATGTAGTCGAAAACCAGGGGGACCGTGGGATTTTTTGCCTCTGACATGGCGGCAGACTCCAAATGAGAGTGGTAACCTTCAAACATGGTACGGCGGTAACAGTAACTTGTCAATGGGATTTGGTGGTGATAGGATAAGGGGCAGATGGCATCAACCGCAGCCCCCGGCAGGCTCGAACTCGTCCGGGATTTCGTAAACACGGTCGAAATCGATCGAGCCACAGACCCGCTGTCCTCCGACGATAGTCTGGCGCAGTGGTGTGCGACATCCGGAACTTGCCCCGGCATCGGGGAGGCGGATCTGGCGGACTTGCGCCGGTTTCGGGAGGGGCTTCGCAGCGTGCTCGAGGCTAACGCCGGCGACGGAGAAGCGGCCGAGCGCTGGCGTGCGCTGGAACCTTACGCCGGCCGGGCGGGTTTCACGATGTGCATCACGCCGGCGGGGACTCCGGCGCTGCGGCCGCAGGGCTCCGGCGCCGATGCCGCAATAGCCGCCGTTCTGGCGATCGTGTACGACGCGATCGCACAGGGAACGTGGTCCCGCCTGAAGGCCTGCCGCAAACACAGCTGCCGCTGGGCGTTCTACGACAAGTCGAAGAACGGCTCGGGTGCTTGGTGCAGTATGCGTGTCTGTGGAAATCGCGCGAAAGCAGAGCGGCGCCGGGCACGAGAAAAGTCGCACGAAATACGCTGAAAAAATAATCGTGATTCGTGCTTGACACGGGTACCCCGGCGCGGTATGATGCTCGTCGTGACTCCGGTGCCCACCACGAACTGTGCGGCCGCGAGGTCCGAACTCAAGAGGTTCGGTGCCGGTGTTCGTTCCTTGAAAACTGAACAGTGCAGTAGCGCATAAAGTCTGTGGGTCTCACAACTCTAGACAAGGCGCCGAAAGGCGTTTTTTGTTTGGCAGTTTCTGAGAATTTTAATCGGTACCCCAGCATCTCCGTTCCACCGGGTTGCCGGAAGGGCCGATCGTACAAACTTTTGATTAGCATGGCCGAAGTCGTCGCAAGGCGGCCGAAGCTGTGCGGATAGATTCGCAATCTATCCTTATATAGTCAGCGAATATTTGAGAGCCAACTAAAGACGGCTCCATAAAATTTTTTATGGAGAGTTTGATCCTGGCTCAGGACTAACGCTGGCGGCGTGCCTAACACATGCAAGTCGAGCGGGGTAGCAATACCCAGCGGCAGACGGGTGAGTAACGCGTGGT
>Ga0070714_100000648_pt1 | contig 24713 bp, 21 predicted proteins | sample LARL83metaG_FD_65450 | JGI IMG/M metagenome (GOLD analysis project Ga0070714, IMG submission 65450) | Corn, switchgrass and miscanthus rhizosphere microbial communities from Kellogg Biological Station, Michigan, USA - LAR L8-3 metaG | ecosystem: Host-associated > Plants > Roots > Rhizosphere ... | reverse complement strand
GGTGCTCGGCATCCGTCCCGACGAAATCGAAGTGATCGCCGCAGGGGCCGGGGACACCCGCCTCGACCGCGTTTGCGGAACGATCGAGGACAAGATCTTCATCGGCACGCTGGACGAGATCCGCTTGCGGCTTTCCGCTTCGGCGACGTTCCAGGTCGAGACGCGTCCGGGGCGCGCGGGCGGAATCGGCGAGCGGCTGGAAGTCGGCTGGAACCCGAACCATTGCAAGGTCTTCCGGCAGCGATGAAGGCACGCTGGCATTGGTTCGTGCTCGTGCCGCTGGCGCTGTCGCTGATCCTGATCGTTGCCACGCAGTTCGCGTTCCTCGAGAAGAGCTTCTACAAGGAAATGGGCTTCGGCATGACCGGGCCCGCCGTCGGGCTCGCCAACTACGCTTCGGTCCTGAGCTCACGGCTTTATCGCAGCGTCATCGGGACGACGTTCGCGCTGTCCGCCGTGGCCACCGCGGGCTGCATCCTCTTCGCCTATCCGCTCGCGTACACGATCGCCCGCATGTCCTCGCGCTGGAGCATCGTGATGCTGACGGCCGTGCTGCTGGCCTCGCTCGTCTCGGTTCCGATCAAGGTGCTCGGGCTCATCATCATCTTCGGCAAGGATGGCGGCCTCAACCGCCTGCTGATGTCGATGGGTATCGTCGACCAGCCCGTGACGGTCCTCGGCAACAGCGTCGGCGTCGTCGTCGGGCTGATCGCCTATTCGCTGGCATTCGCCGTGCTGCTGCTCTACAGCGTGATCCGAACGATTCCGGTGGCACTCGAGGAGGCCGCGGCGATCCAGGGTTGCGGGCGCGGGCGCGTGCTGTGGCGCGTCGTGCTGCCGCTCAGCATGCCGGGCCTCACCGCCGTTGCGCTGACGGTTTTCAACCTCAGCATGGGAGCGTTCGCATCGACGATCCTGATGGGCGGTGGACGCGTGCTCACGCTGCCGGTCGTGATCTACCAGGCGGTGTTCACCGAAACGAAGTACGCGACCGCGAGCGCGCTCGCGATGGTGCTCACCGTACTCGTACTGCTCGTCAACATCGTATCGGTGCTGCTGCTCGCGCGCATCCAGGTTCCAGGGCGCGCGCGATCGGCGCTCGCGCGGCGCGCGTTCGATCGGCCGCTCGTGCAGCGAGCGCGCGATGGCGCGCGTTCGTGGCGCACGCATTCGATCTCGGCGATCGCGTGGACGAGCGAGCGACTGGCTCGGCTCGGCATCCGCGTCCGGCTGCTGGCATTGCTGTCAACGCTGTCGATCGCCTGCGTGTACGTCTTTCTCTTTGCGCCGCTGCTCGTCATCGTGGGCGCGTCGCTGAACGGCGGATCGACACGCGCGGGCGCCGTCGTCTTTCCGCCGCGGCGGCTGTCGCTCGACTGGTATCTCGCGATTCCCCAAGAGCACCTTTGGTCGGTGGGCTTGAGCGTGGCGGTCGCAGCGCTTGCCGTGCTTCTCGCCTGCGCGATGGCAATCCCCGCGGGCCTCGGACTCGTCCGCAGTCGCATGCCCGGCCGCGACCTGGCCGGGACGGTCTTCCGGCTGCCGCTGCAGATCCCGGCGCTGATCGTCGGTCTTTCGTTCTTCTATGCCTATTACGCGATCGACGATGCAATCGGCAGTCACATCGTCGGCTCGTTCGTGGGGCTGGTCCTCGCGCACTTTTTCGTGCTGACGCCCTACGTGATCGGCAGCGTCACGGCGGTGCTGCAGCGCTTCGACGAGCGCCTCGAGGAGGCGGCGCAAAGCCTCGGGACGGGACGCTGGCGCACCTTTCGCCGGGTCACGCTGCCGGTCATCGTCCCCGGAATCTTCGCGGGTGCGGTATATGCGTTCATGGTCTCGTTCGGGGACGTTCCGATTTCGCTGTTTCTCGCCGGCCGCGGCCTCGTGACCTTCCCGGTCGTGATCTTCCATTCGCTGGAGATGGACTTCGACGCGACGGTCCTCGCGTCGTCGACGCTGGTGATGCTGCTCGGCATGGGACTTCTGCTCGTCGTCCAGCGGCTGATCGGACTCGACACGGTATTGCGATCGCAGGGAGCTGCGCGTTGACGAACGCTGCCTCGATCCGTCCATCGCACGGACTCGTCGCCGTCGACGACCTCGTCGGGTCGATCGCGCCCGGCATGATGCTCGCCATTCCGAAGGACGAGAGCGGTGCCGCGATGGAGGCGACGCGCGCGCTGATCCGCCGCGGCGTTCGCGACCTGCGCCTGTTATGCGTACCGGTCTGTGGCATGCAGGCGGACCTCCTGATCGGCGCGGGCTGTGTCGCGCAGGTCGAGTGTGGCGGCATCGTCATCAACGAGATCGGTGCAGGTCCGCGCTTTCGCGCCGCGGTCCGCGAAGGAACGCTCGTGCTGCGCGATTCCACCTGCCCGGCGCTCCATGCGGCGCTGCAGGCCGGCGAGAAGGGACAGCCGTTCGCCGCCGTGCGCGGCATCCTCGGCTCGGATTTGCTGCAGCATCGCGACGACTGGCGCGTCGTTCCCAACCCGTTCGGCGACGCGCGCGATCGCGTCGTGCTGGTGCCGGCGATCAATCCCGATGTCTTCCTGTTCCACGCCGCATGGGGCGATCGCTTCGGCAATGTCTGGATTGCCGGACGTCGCGATCTGGCCTATACCGCGCACGCGTCGCGACGCACGCTCGTGACCGTCGAGGACTTGTGGGACGGCGATTTGCTGGACGACGAGCGAATGGCAGCGGGCACCCTCGCGTCAACCTACGTTTCGGCGGTCGCGCACGCGCCGCGCGGCGCATGGCCGCTCACGCTGCAGCATCGCTATGTCGAGGACGCCGACCACGTCGCCCTGTACGCGCGCCTCGCGCGAAGCGACGAAGGCTTCGCCGACTATCTGCGCGCGCACGTTCTGGACGCTGCGCCGGCGAAGCGGCCGTGAACGGCTGCACGCACCTCGAGCGCGTCATCGGCGCGATCGCGCGACTGCTGGCGAATGCGGGCACCGTCGCAATCGGATCGTCGTCGCCGGTCGAGGCGGCCGGCGCATTGCTTGCACAGGCGGTCTACCCCGGCGGCACCCGGGCGCTGGTGTTCCGCAACAACCTCCACGATCCATTTCCCGAGAGCGGCAGCGAGCTCTACGACCGCATCGGCCAGGGGCGCATCGACGTCTTCTTCCTGAGCGGCGGCCAGATCGACGGCCGCGCCAACCTCAACATGGTCGGCGTCGGTCCGTATCCGCGGATGCCGGTGCGCTTCTCGGGCAACCACGGCACGCCGTTCATCTACCTGATGGTTCCCCGGATCATCCTGTATCGCGAGGAGCACAGCCGGCGCACGCTGGTGCCGAAGGTCGATTACATCAGCGCGCCCGGCGTGACGCCGCCGGATGTGCCGCGGCGCGGCGGACCCACCGATCTCGTCACCGGCAAGGCCGCGTTCACGTTCGATCGCGACGCCGCGCGGTTTACGCTCGCGAGCGTCCATCCGCCGCACACCGTGGACGACGTCGTGGCGAGCACGGGATTCGAGTTCGAGCGGCCGATCGACGTGCCGGCAACGCCCGACCCGCCGGCCGACTGGTTGCAGCTGCTGCGCGGACCCGTGCGCGCGCAGGTCGCCGAAACGTACCCGCGGTTCGCCGCAACGCTGGCTGCGCGCTGATGCAACGTCCGGTCTGGACCCCTTCGCCCGAACGCGTTGCCGCGGCGAACCTCACGCGGTTCATCGCCACGGTGAACGAGCGCTGGAAACTCGCCATCGACGATTACGCCGGGCTGCATGCATTCTCGGTCGAGCAGCCGGAGCGCTTCTGGCTCGCCGTGTGGGACTTCTGCGGCGTGCGAAGCGAGCAGCGCGGAGAGCGCGTGCTCGAAGATGGCGATCGCATGCCGGGTGCGCGCTGGTTCCCGCAGGCGCGCCTCAACTTCGCCGAGAACCTTCTTTGGCGCGACGACGACGCGACCGCGGTGATCGGCTTGTCCGAAGACGGCAGCCGTCGAGTTCTGACGTTCGCCGAACTGCGGGTGCTCGTCGGCCGCCTCGCGCACGCGATGCGGGAAAGCGGCGTCGGCGTCGGCGATCGCGTCGCGGGGTTCATTCCCAACGTTCCGGAAGCCGTGGCCGCGATGCTCGCAGCGGCCAGCATCGGCGCGGTCTGGTCGTGTTGCTCGCCGGAGCTCGGCGTCGACGCCGTCGTCGATCGGCTGGGACAGATCGCGCCTGCGCTGCTCGTCACGGCGGATGGTTACCGTTACGGCGGCCGGACCTTTCCGCTGCTCGACAAGGCGGCCGCGATCGCCGGGCGCATCTCGAGCATCCGGAAGACGGTGGTCGTGCCGGTGCTCGCGAGTGAGCCGGCGCTGGCGTCGCTCGGCGATGCGTGCACGTTCGGCCAGTTCATCGCGCCGTACGATGCGGGCCCCATCGCGTTTGCACACCTGCCCTTCGACCATCCGGTCTTCGTGCTGTTTTCGTCCGGCACGACGGGCCGCGCGAAATGCATCATCCACGGCGCCGGCGGCGCGATCCTCGAGAACCTGAAAGCGCATGCGCTGCAGTACGACGTGCGGCCCGGCGACTGCGTCTACTGGTGGACGGCCACGGGCTGGGTCGTGTGGAACTTCATGATCTTCGCGCTGGGCCGCGGCGCGGGCATCGTGCTCTACGACGGATCGCCGACGTACCCGACGACGGATGCGATCCTGCGCCATGCCGCCGCCGAGCGCGCGACGTTCGTGCGCCTGACGCCGGGCTACGTCGATCTCCTGGCGAAGGCAGGCCGCACGCCTGCGCGCTCGCTCGATTTTCGCGCGCTGCGCACGATGATCGTCGCGAGCTCGCCATTCGGCGCGAGCGGCTACGACTATCTCTACGAGAATGTGAAGCGCGACATCCACCTCGCCTCGCCGTCCGGAGGAACGGATCCGCTCGCCTCGCTCGTGTCGGCGAACCCGATCGGGTCGGTGTTCGCGGGCGAGATACAGGCGGCCGCGCTCGGACTCGCCACGCGCGTCTTCGACGACGCCGGCAACGCCGTTGTCGGCAAGGCCGGCGAGCTCGTGGTCTGCCGGCCGTTCCCGTCGCTGCCGATCGGCTTCTTCGGCGACCCGGGCGGCGAACGCTTTCGCGACACGTATTTCCGGCCGTACGCGAACGTCTGGCGGCATGGCGACTGGGCGCAGATGACCGAGCGCGGTGGCTTCGTCATCTTCGGACGCAGCGATGCGACGCTGAACGCGCGCGGCATCCGCATCGGCACCGCCGAGATCTACCACCAGCTTGCCGGGATGCCGGAGATCGTCGCGAGCGTCGCCGTGGCGCAGGACTGGGAGGGCGACACGCGCGTCGTGCTGTTCGTGCAGCTGCCGCCGCAGATCCGGCTGGATCGCGCGCTCGACGAAGGGATTCGCGCGCGCCTGCGCGAGAATCTGTCGCCGCGCCACGTTCCGGCGCGCATCATCGCAGTCCCCGACATTCCGCGGACCACAACCGGCAAGGTGTCCGAGATCGCCGTCCACAGCGCGATTCACGGCCGGCCCGTGCGCAATCGCGACGCGCTCGCAAACCCGGAGTCGCTCGCACACTTCGCGCCGCAGCGATTGCCCGAGATCGCGCTTTGACCGGTTCTTGAACGCGCGAGCACCGCGTGCGAATCTGTTGATGCAGTAGTTGATATCAATCGTGCGCCGATTGATATCAAACCCGCCGAAACACCGCTTAGGATCGTCCTGCCCGTCCCCCAACCTCCATGCTTAGAGGAGAGGCGATGTTCGTGCGCAACGCTTGGTACGCGGCAGGGTTTTCCGACGAATTCGGGCAAGCCCTGACGGCCCGGACCTATTTGTGCGAAGCGGTCGTCCTCTATCGCACCCGCGACGGGGTCCCGGTGGCCTTCGAGGACCGCTGCGCGCATCGCCGCCTCCCGCTGTCGATGGGGCGACTCGTCGATGATCGCGTCGAGTGCGGCTATCACGGCCTCGTTTACGATTGCACCGGCACGTGCGTGAAGATTCCGGGCCAGCCGAACGCGAGCATTCCCCCGGGCGCGAAGGTTCGCAGCTACCCGGTCAACGACCGCCATGGCTACCTCTGGATCTGGATGGGCGATCCGGCACTTGCGGACCCGGCGACCATTCCCGATTTCGGCAAGCTCGAGCAGCCCGGCACTGCGCGGCACAGGATCAGGCTGCATCTGCAGTGCCACTTCCAGCTCGTCGTCGACAATCTGCTCGACCTGTCCCACCTCGCGTACGTGCACGCGACGACGACCGGCAACGCGTCGCTCGCCGAGGATGCCGTGGTCAAGACCGTGCGTCACGCCGACACGGTCGAGATCAAGCGCTGGGTGCGCAATGTCCCGCCTTCGCGCACGTTCGTAGACTTCGGCGGGTACCAGGGACGCGTCAACCTGTGGCAGGTGTCGCAATATGCGGCGCCGACATACATCCACGTGAGTTACGGCTCGTCCGATGCGGGCGTTCCGATGACGGAGGAGGCCGACATCTGGCGCCACGGCCAATGGGGCTTCGACGTCTTCCACGGCCTCACGCCGGAGTCGGAGCGCACGACCCACCAGTTCCGCTACGTCGGCTACGACCCGACGTTCGGCGACGCGGCGGCGATCGATGAGTTCCTGCGTCAATGCGACCAGATCATCAACGAGGACCGCGAGATCTTCATCGTCCAGCAGCAGGCGCTCGATTCCGATCCGCGCGGATTGTCGGCGCGCGACGTGCGCTCCGACGCGCCGATTCACGCCGACCAGGGCCTCGCGATAGCGCGCAGGATCTACGAGCAGCGACTGAACGATGAAGCGGCAACCGCCGGCCGCTCGCAACACCGGCTGGCGGCGCAAGGCGCATGAACGATCGCGTCTCGAGCCGGAGGCTCTGCGGCGAAGACGCTTCGTTCGTGCGCAATGCCTGGTATGCGGCGGCGTGGAGCGACGAGCTCGGCCGCGACAAGCCGCTTGCGTGCATGATGCTCGGCGAGCCGGTCGTGCTCTATCGGGATGCATCGGGTGCGCCTGTTGCACTCGAGGATCGATGCGTCCATCGCAGCATGCCGCTGTCGCTCGGACGCATCCGCGGCGATCTCATCGAATGCGGCTATCACGGCCTGCAGTACGCGTCGTCGGGCCGCTGCGTCAAAATTCCCGGCCAGCCGTCGATTCCACGCACGGCGTGCATCCGAAGCTACCCCGCCGTCGAGCAGGACGGTTTCGTCTGGGTCTGGATGGGGGATTCCGCGCGGGCGGACGGCGCCGCGGTGGCGCGGTTCCCGTGGATGAAGCGGGCGGGATGGCAGAAGACATCGCTGCATGCGCATATCGGCTGCAACTATCAGCTCGTCATCGACAATCTGCTCGACCTGTCGCACCTTGCGTTCGTGCACGCCTCGACGGTTGGAAGTCCCGAGCTTGCCGACGACGCGATCGTCGAGACGCAGCGCACCGAAACCGGCGTAAGGACCAGCCGCTGGACGCTTGACGTCGCGCCGGCGATGACGTACGCGCAGTTCGGCCGCTACGACTGCAATGTCGATCGCTGGCAGATCACCGACTTCACGCCGCCATGCACGCTCGTGATCCGAAACGGCGCGGCGAAGGCGGGCACCGGCGCGCGTGAAGGACGTGGCGAGCAGCGCTGGGAATTCATCGTCTGCCACGCGGTCACGCCGGAGACCGCGCGCACGACGAATTATTTCTGGGCCGTCACGCACGACTTCGGAGGCGACGACGCCGAAGCGACGGCGGAGTTTCATCGGCAGTGCCACCATGTGATCGGCGAGGACATCGCGGTCTTCACCGCGCAGCAGCGCACGCTCGAGCTTACGCCGAACGCGCCGCTGCTCGGCATCCGTTACGACCAGGGACCATTGCAGGGGCGCCTTGCGATCGAGCGACTGCTTGCCGGCGAGCGCGACGCCGCGCAGGCGCGGACACTGGAAACACATGTTTCTACGTGACTACTGGTATGTCGCCGCGTGGAGCGACGAGGTCGGCAACGTTCCGCTCGCGCGCACGCTGCTCGACGAGCCGATCGTGCTGTTTCGCAAGTCCGACGGCGGCGTCGTCGCGCTCGAGGACCGTTGCGCGCACCGGCGGCTGCCGCTTTCAGCGGGCACCGTCGAAGGCGATTCGATCCGCTGCGGCTATCACGGCCTCGTCTACGACTGCGAAGGCGCGTGCACGAAGGTGCCGGGGCAGTCGCAGCCGCAGGGCGTGCGGGTCAAGCGCTATCCGGTCGTCGAGCGCGACCTCTTCGTGCTCGTCTGGATGGGCGACGCCGAGCGCCCCGATCCGTCGCGGCTGGTGAGCTTCCCACGGCTGTCCGATCCCGCGTGGGGCGTCACGAAGGTGCGGCTGCACGTCGGCGGCAACTACCTGCTGGTCGTCGACAATCTGCTCGACCTGTCGCACGTCGCCTACGTGCACAACTCGACGATCGGCAACGCGGCCGTCGCCGAGGACGCCGAGGTCAGGTTCGCGCGACGAGGGAACACGGTGCGCGTCACGCGCGACATGGAGGATGTGCCGGCGGCGCGCACCTACGCCGAATTCGGACCGCACAAGGGCGTGTTCGATCGCTGGCAGCTCTCCGAGTTCTACCCGCCGTCGTACTTCTTCATCAACAACGGCTCGGGAAGGCGCGGCTGGCGAGCGCCCTCCGGGGATCGGCTCGAAACGCAGGGCGAATGGGGCTTCCAGGTGTTCCACGGGATCACGCCGGAAAGCGCTGCGACGACCCACCAGTTCTGGGCGCTCGCGCACGAGCTTTGCGCGGTCCCGGTAGAGGCGAGGCCCGAGTTCTACCGCCAGGCGCATCAGGTCGTGCTCGAAGATCTCGCCGTCTACGAAGGCCAGCAGCGCTCGCTCGACACCGATCCGCGAAAGGCGACGCCGCTTGACGTGCATTCGAAGGTCGTGATCGACGCCGACCGCGGCCTGCTGTACGCGCGGCAGATTCTTCGTGAACTGCGCAGTGAAGAGGTTGCGACGCACGACAGGGAAGCCGTCGCGACGTGAGACAGTCCGAGTCCAATCGAAAGGAAGCGCGATGATCACAGCGAAGCGCAGCAGGCGGCGTTCGACAACGAAAACCTTCCGGCCCGGTCGGCGCCGCATGCTGAAGGCCGCTGCGGCCGGCGCCGCCGTCGGCACGCTCGCGCCGCTTGCCTTTCCGGCGATCGCGCAGCCCGCCAAGATCCGCTACACGCTGTCGTGGCTGCCGACTGGGCAGTACGCGTTCGTGTACATGGCGCGCCAGCTCGGTTTCTGGAAGAAGCGCGGCATCGAGGTCGAGATCAGCCGCGGCTATGGCTCGATGGGCGCGATCAATGGCGTTGCCGGCGACAAGTTCGAGTTGGGCGGTGCTGCGACGGGTGCCGTCGTGCTGAGCGTGATGCGCGGGCTCGACCTGCACATCGTCGGGACGCAGGGTTACGAGTCGTTCATGGGCATCCTCGTGCCCGCCAACGGCCCGATCAAGACGCCGAAGGACCTCGCGGGCCGCTCGATCGGCGTGACCGCCGCGGGCGGCGATACGCCGTTCCTTCCCGCGTACTGCAAGGAGGCGGGCGTCGACTACAACAGCGTGAAGGTCGTGTCGCTCGATTCGCAGATCATCGAGCAGTCGGTGATGAACGGCCGCGTCGATTGCATGATCGCCTTCGGGATGAGCTCGATTCCGAACTTCGTCACGCAGAATTTTCCGGTCCGCCTGCTCAGGTTCTCCGACTACGGCCTTCAGTTCTACTGGGTCAACACGATGGTCCGCAACGACTTCATGCGCAAGAACGAGCAACTCGTCATGAATTTCCAGGCGGGGCTCGAGGAAGGCATGAAATGGACGATGATGAACGTCGAGGAGGCCGTCGAGCGCCATCTCAAGGAGCATGAGGAGCTGACGCTGGACAAGAACGGCAAGCTGTTCACCGAGCTCGGCATCGGGATGGTGGCGGTCTGCAACACGGTGCCGGAAACCGAGCAGCACGGCCTGGGCTATACCGATCTGGGCAAACTCGACGCGCAGGCGAAGCTCGTCAAGCAATACACGGGAAAGCCGGCGGACCCCGACCCGCCGCCCGCGGATCGCTACACCGTCAACTTCAAGGGCGCGGCGGTCCCGCTGACGCCCGCCGAATGGCAAACGGTCAAGTCGAAGACCGGGAAGTACGCGCAGATGCTCGGCAAGGCATGACCCGTGTCGGCTGCGATCGATTGCCGGGCCGTCGGCAAGATATACGGGAACGGTAGGCGGACATTCGAAGCGGTTCGCGCCATCACGTTCTCGGTACGCGGCGGCGAATTCGTGACGCTGCTCGGCCCGAGCGGATGCGGCAAGAGCACGCTGCTGATGCTCGTCGGTGGACTCGAGGAGATCACGGTGGGCACGATCGAGCTCGGCGGCCGGCCCGTCGTCGGTCCCCGGTCGGAAACCGGAATGATCTTCCAGGATCCGATGCTCCTGCCGTGGAAGAGCGCGTTCGACAACGTCCTGTTCCCGATCGACATGATGCGAAGGCCGCGCGCGCGCTACACGGAACGCGCGCACGAGCTCTTGGCGGCGATGGGACTTCGCGATGCGGCGGCGAAGAAACCGCCGCAGCTATCCGGCGGCATGCGCCAGCGCGTGGCGATCTGCCGGGCGCTCGTGAGCGATCCCGAGGTGATGCTGATGGACGAGCCGTTCAGCGCGCTCGACGCGATCACGCGCGACGAGCTCAACGTGCTGATGCTCGACCTGTTCGAGCGCTACCGGAAGACTGCGCTCTTCGTCACGCACAGCATTCGCGAGGCCGTGCTGTTGTCGGACCGCGTGCTGGTCATGGGCGGACGCCCGGCCACGCTGATCGACGACGTGCGCATTCCGTTTTCGCGCCCGCGCGATTTCGCGCTGACGGAAGCCGCCGACTTCAACGCGATGTGCGGGCACCTGCGTGAAAAGATCACGACGGCGCGAAAGCTCGGCCATGCCGACGCCATTGGCTGACGCCGCGATCAACGTCGGATCGGTGGCGGCGGTGTCCGAGAACGCTGCGTCTTCGCAGCCGCAGCCACGGCGGCGCCGGCGCTGGCGCGCCGCCGGACATCTCGCGACCATCGCGCTTCCCATCGCGCTTTCGCTCTTCGTGCTGGTCGCCTGGGAATTCATCGTTCGCGTCGCGAAGGTCCCACCTGCGATCCTGCCGCCCCCCAGCGCCATCTTCGAGCAGCTCACGACGCACTACGCGCTCCTGCTGAAGCATGCGGTGCCCACGACGCTCGAGACGCTGCTCGCGTTCGGCTTCTCGATTCCGCTCGGCGTCTTCATTGCGGCCGTCATGACGTGGTCACCGGTGATCAACAAGGCGGTGTATCCGAACGTCATCTTCTTCCAGCTCATTCCCAAGATCGCGCTGGCGCCGCTGTTCATCGTCTGGCTCGGCATCGGGCTGCCGTCGCGCACCACCTTCTCGATCTTCATCAGCTTCTTCCCGATCCTCGTTGCGACCGCTGCCGGCCTGCAATCGGTCCCTCGCGACATGCTGAGGCTGTGCCGATCGGTCGGGGCGAGCGACTGGCAGGTGCTCGTCCACGTGCGCTTCCCGACCGCGCTGCCCTTCCTGTTCAGCGGGATGAAGGTCGCGGTGACGCTGTCGATCATCGGCATCGTCGTCGGCGAATTCATTGCTTCGCAGCGGGGCCTCGGCTATCTGATCCTGTTCGCCTCGTCGCGACTCCAGACCGACTTGTCGCTTGCGTGCATCGCAGTGCTCTGCGCCGTGGGGCTCGGCCTCTACGGGCTCGTCGTGCTGAGCGAGCGCGTTGCGATGCGCTGGTACGGCGATCGCTAGGCGCGGCGCCGTCGGGGAGGCGCCGGGAACGACGCTAGCGGCGGGCGAAGATTGCGCTGAACAGCGCCTTGATCCGATCCCATAGGACGCGGATCAGCAGGCTGCCGGCCTTGAGCTCGTTTTGCCGCGGTGGCAGCGGCGCCGGCGCGGTAGCTGCCGCGGCTGTCGCTTCGTCCGCTGCAGCGCCGCGCTCGGGGACGGCGCTCTGCGCCTGGCGCGCGAGCGCGGATTCGAGGTTGCGTGCGAAATCGGCCGTCAGGCGCGCGGCGAGATCGTTGACGATGCCGGCCCGGCTGAATTGTGCGAGGCGCCCGGTCAACGTAAAATCGACGTTGATGTCGACGCCGGTCGCGCTGCCGCTCGACTCGTCCTGCAACGCGTACTCGACGCTGCCCTTCACGCGCGAATCGCCGCGACTGTCGCGGGCGTTGCCGCGAATGACGCCGCGATAGTCTTCCGGATGCCGCTCGACTTGCGCGTCGCCGACGAATGCGGCCGCGATCGGGCCGAGCTTCACGTTGAGCTTGAACTTCGCGGCGTCCCCCGTGGGTGGCTCGGTCAGCGAAGCCCCCGGCATGCACGGCGTCACTTCTTCCATCCGTCCGAAGAAGTCCCATACCTTCGCGCGAGGATGAGCCACCGAGAAGTGCTGCTTGAGTTGCATGACCTTTGAAGGGGAGCGGCGCCGGAGCGATCGTAACCGGTCCGTCGCCGTTTTTGATGCCATGCGCGGGCGGCATTGATGCCGCTTAGTACATCAATTCGTCCATGTCACCACGCGACCGGCCATTGCGCATCGATGACGAGTTGGAGAAATCGACGGAGCTCCGCGGACGGGTGATCGGCGAGGCAGGTCGCGAAGATCGGAATCTTGCGCTCCGCGTTGCTGATCGCCTTGACGAGGAGCCCGCTGCGGCGAATGGTTCGGGCGGAACCCGAGTAGATCGTGACGCCGGCGCCCGCCGCCACAAGCCCGAAGATGCCGATGCTGCTCGACACTTCCTGCACGACCTTCGGATGAAAGCCGGCCGAATGGCACAGGTCGAAGACCATTGCGCGAAAGCTGCTAAACGTCGCCTCGCCGCCGATGACGAAGGGCTCGAGCGCGAGATCCTGAAGGCACACCGTTTCGCGCGACGCGAAGCGGTGACCCTCCGGAAGCAGCGCGACGAATTCGTGCTGCTCAACGAGCACGTTCTGAACCTTCGGAGCGCGGAATTCGCCGGTCATGAAACCGAGATCGATGCGCCCCTCCAGCAGCGATAGATGCTGCGCCGACGTCGGCATGTACTCGAGGGCAACGGAGACGTCCGGCACTTTCGTTCGGAACGATTCCAAAATCTGCGGGACGCGTCCCTCGATCGCGAAATCCATGTAGGCCATGCGAAGCCGCGACTTCATGCCGGACGCCGTGCTCTTCGCAGAGTTTGCCGCGAGCTCGAGGTGGCTGAGTGCGAGGCGACATTCGGACGCGAACACCTCGCCGGCGGGCGTGAGCATTACCTTGCGAGTCGAGCGGACGAGCAACTTGAGATCGAGCGCCTGCTCGAGTCCGTGGATCATCCGGCTCAAGGCTGGCTGAGACGTGAACAGCAGGTTCGCCGCGCGGCCGAAGTGAAGCTCGTCGGCGAGGCAAACGAAGGCACGGATCTGACGCAGACCGAACCGCGGAGGCGAATAACGCGACATCAGCGTATTGATATCCTGATTGATATAAATTATGCGCCGCTTGGTATCAAACGCAAGTGGCGATCGATTACGTTACCAACACGGAAGGTCACTGAGAGGAGACACCATGTCGGATAAGCTAACCGAGTCCCTGGAGGCGGCGTTCGCCGAGGCGACGCGTCGCTACAGGGAGCGCGGGTTCCAGCGGCGTGTGGGCTTCGGGAAGAAGCCGGCATTGATCAACGTCGATCTCGCAAACGCCTGGACGCGGCCGGGAAACCCTTTCACCTGCGAGCACATCGATGATCAGGTGATTCCGGCAGTGCAGAAGCTGCTGGCCGCGTTTCGGAAGCACGCGCTTCCGGTGGTTCATGTCACGACCTGCTACCAGGTCACCGACCCTGCGAACCCGAATACGGACATGGGGCTCTGGCATCACAAGATTCCCGTCGACGTCGTCAATGCGAGCGACACGAACCTGTGGGCAATCGATTCGCGGATTGCGCCGATTCCCGGAGAGCAACTCCTGATCAAGAAGCGCGCGAGCGCTTTCCACGGGACGTACCTCGCCGGCTTCCTTCGCGCTGCGGGCGTCGACACCATTCTCGTCACTGGCGTAACGGCGTCGGCATGCGTCCGCGAAACCGTGTGCGACGGACTTGCCGAGGGCTATCGACCGATCGCCGTGAAGGAGGCGATCGGCGACCGCGTCCCCGGGGCCGTGCTGTGGAACCTGTTCGACATCGACGCGAAGTTCGGCGACGTCGAAACCGTCGATCGTTGCCTCGAGTACCTCGCGCAATTCCATGAGCGGGAGCGCGCACCGGCGGCTGCCTGAAGGAGCGCGTTCGGACGCTTCGAGGGACGAACTTCGACATGTGCGAAAGGATGAACTGATGAAGCAGCAGGAAAAGTACAAGATCCTTTGCGACAAGCTGATGAGCGGGCTCAAGCTCGAAACGGTACCGGTCGCGGTGCAATCCAGTACGAACCCGCCCGAAGGCGTGCCGAAGCTCGAGGACCGGACGAAAGCCTGCTCGATGCTCGACTTGGCGCGTCTGGAGGGCCGCACGTTCTACACGATGGCGGACAACCACACGTGCAAGAACGGGAGCCACTATCTCGGCATGACGAAACCCTTCAAGGGCCTCGAGACTGGCGACTGGTACTCGGGCAAGTATCCGGACAAGGGACGCAGCATGTACCCGAGCCCGGTCGTCGCCCGGCGCAACAACGACTACTACATCAAGATCGAGCAGGGTACGGTCAACGTGATTTCCTACGCGCCGTTGAACCAGTGCCCATTCGACACGCAGGCTGGCGGTGTCATCGTCGTGCTGATGTGCAATCCCAAGCAGGGTCTCTATCTCACGCGCTCGGCGACCTACCATATGGGCGGCGTCGTCACCGGGATCACCGGCCCGTCGACGTGCTCGATCGTGATGGCCGGGCCGTTCGAGCGGGGCGAGATGTTCACAACACTCGGCTGCTATGGCGGCAGGCTCTACGTCAAGGTCAAGACCGAGGAGGAGTTCATCGGCTTTCCGATCGAAATGCTCGACAACATCGTCGAAGCGCTCGAGAGGCTGCTCAACGATCGCCCCGACCTCAACGGCCTGCTGAAAGAGGGCATCGGCACGTTCCACGTCGCGACGCCCGAGGAGATCCAGGCGCAGATCGCGACCGGGCCGACTGCCGAATACTTGGAATGAGCGAACGCCGCGTCAGCGAACGGAAGGAACCAGCATGAAGCGCATCGGCGTCGACGTCGGCGGCACGTTCACGGATTTCATCTTCGTCGATGAGGAGAAGGGCGACGTTGCGGTCTACAAGACGCCGTCGACGCCCAGGGATCCATCGATCGGCGTGATGAACGGCGTCAACCAGCTCTGCCTGTCGACGAACTCGCCGCTGGAGACGATCGACAACCTGTTCCACGGCACGACGATAGCGACGAACCTCGTGCTGCAGCACGATGGCGTCAAGACGGGAATGGTCACGACCGAAGGGTTCCGCGACATCATCCACATCGGACGTCACAAACGGCCGCTCAACTTCAGCATCACGCAGGACATCCCCTGGCAGACGCACCCGGTCGTCAAGCGTCGCCACCGCCTGACGGTCAAGGAGCGGCTCATTCCTCCGACGGGCGAGGTATTGCACCCGATCGATGAAACCGAGGTGCGCAACGCGGTGCGGACGCTGAAGAAGGATGGCGTCGAATCGATCGCCGTCTGCTTCCTGTTCTCGTTCCTCAATCCGAATCACGAACAGGTCGTGAAGCGGATCATCCAGGAAGAGTACCCGGAAGCGTACGTGTCGCTGAGCTCGGAGGTGCTTCCGCAGTTCCGCGAGTACGAGCGGTTCACCACGACTGCGCTCAACGCGTTCATCGGCCCGAAGGTGACCAACTATCTGCAGCAGCTCGCCGGCTCGCTGAAGACGGCCGGGTTCAAGGGCGACTTTCTGCTCATGCAATCGGCTGGCGGTGTGGCGAGCGTGCAGGCTTCCGTGAAGAAGCCGGTAAGCCTTTTGATGTCGGGCCCCGCCGCGGGAGCGCTTGGCGGCATCTGGTGCGCGCGGCTTGCCGGGCACAAGGACGTCATTGTTCTTGACGTCGGCGGTACCTCGGCCGACATCTCGGTCCTGAACGACCGCCAGATCCGGATGAAGCACCTGCTCGACACGAAGATCGGCGATTACAGCGCGATGGTGCCCATGCTCGACGTCAGCACGATCGGCGCTGGCGGCGGCTCGATCGCCTACGTCGATGCGGGTGGACTCTTCCGAGTCGGACCGAAGAGCGCTGGCGCCGATCCGGGACCCGCGTGCTACGACCTCGGCGGCGACCAGCCGACCGTCACCGATGCGAACCTGGTCCTCGGTCGCCTCAATCCTGACTATTTCGTCGGCGGGCGGCTCGCGCTGAAGCCGCCGCTGTCCACGCGCGCGATCGAGAAGCATCTCTGCGGCAAGCTCGCGATGAACGTCGAGCAGGCAGCGCTCGGTGTCCTGAAGATCGTCAACAGCAACATGGTGCAGGCGGTACAGAAGGAGAGCGTGCGCCGCGGCTTCGACATCCGGAAATTCAGCCTGCTCGCGTGCGGCGGCGCGGGTCCGCTGCACGCGTGCGACCTCGCCGAGCAATTGCGGATGAAATCGGTGATCGTCCCCCCGAACCCCGGGATCCTCGCCGCCCTCGGTCTGATGACCACCGATCTCAAGTACGACTTCTCGCGCACCGAGCTTTCGCTGGCCTCGTCCGCCGACATCGGGAAGCTCGCGCAGGATTTCGCCGAGCTCGAGTCCGAGGCGCGCGAGCGGCTCATCGAGGACCGCGTTCCCGAAGCCCGCCGCGCGACCGAGCGGGCGGCCGATTGCCGCTACAAGGGACAGGGCTACGAGCTTCGCGTCGCGGTCCCGACCGGGAAGATCACCCGCGATACGGTTGCGGCCATCGCGCACAACTTCCACGAGGCGCACGAGAAGGAATTCGGCCGCGCGTTTCGCGACAACGACGTCGAGATCGTCAACATTCGCGTTCTCGGCATCGGCCGCATTCCGGAGCTCAGCTGGCCGAAGGTCGAATCGGGCGGAGCTGATCCCGAGGCCGCGTTCAAGTACGAGAAGAACGTCGTCTTCGCGTCGGGCAACAAGCCCGTTTCGATGCCGACCCGGGTGTACGAGCGATCGCGACTCAAGGCGGGCAATGTCATCGCCGGGCCTGCACTCGTCGAGCAGATGGATTCGACCGTCGCGATCACACCCGGCTGGGAGGCGAGCGTCGACACGTTCGGCGACATCATCATCACCCTGAATTCCAGGTAGGTCTCCACGAGAAAGCGAGACGCCAGATGAAGAGAGAGCAAAGGTTCATCAAGGGAACCGACATCCCAAGAGTGGAGATCGACCCGGTCACGTTGCAGGTCCTCGGCGGCGCCTTCAAGACGCTCGCGCAGGAGATGGGCCTCGTGCTCTACCGGATGTCGTATTCCAGCATCATCCGCGAGTCGGAGGACCTCGGCGCCGGCATCGTCGATCCGCTCGGCCGCCAGATCTGCGAGAGCGAGAGCACGCCGATGCACACCGGATCGGTCCCGAGCTACGTGAAGGGATTCCGCCGGCGCATCGAGCAGGAGCTCGGCGGCACAATCGAGGAGGGCGACGTCATCCTCCACAACAATCCGTACTACGGCGCGACGCATTCCCCGGACGTGCACATCGCCGTACCGATCTTCTACAAGGGCCGGCTCATCGCGTTCTCGGCGCTGCAGGCGCACCTGCTCGACATCGGCGCGCACACGCCGGGCCTGTGCATCGACGCGCTCGACGTCTGGGCCGAAGCGCGCCTCTACACCGGCCTCAAGATCTACGAAAAAGGCAAGAAGAACGCGCAGCTCTGGCGACACATCCTCGACAACGTGCGCACGCCGAGCATGAACGAAAGCGACATGGAGGCGATGGTCACCGCCGCGCAGTTCGGCCGCAAGCGCTTCCTCGAGCTCGTCGAGGAATACGGGCTCGAGGTGATCCTCTCGGCCGCCGAGGAGTGGATGGACTACGCGGAGCGGATGCTGCGCGCGCAGATCGCGAAAGTGCCCGACGGCACGTATCACGTGGAATCGTGGCTCGACGACGACGGGAAGAACTGGGGCAAGCCGCTGAAGGTCGCCGTCACGACCACGATCGAGGGTGACCAGGTGACGATCGACCTGACCGGATCGTCTCCGGAAGTGCCGACCGCGTACAACTCGCCGTTCGAGGGCTGCACGCGCACTGCGGCGAACTACATCGTGCGCACGGTGTTCCTCGACGAGGCGCTGCACGAGGAATACATTCCGCAGAACGACGGCATGACGCGCGCGCTGACGCTGATCGCGCCGGAAGGCACGATCTTCAATCCGAAGTTCCCGCGCGCCTGCTTCACGCGATTTCCGCAGATCAACCTGATGTCGGATTGCGTGATGCGCTCGCTGATTCCCGTGATGCCCGAACGGCTTTGCGCCGGGACTTCGGCGCACATCCACTTCGTCAGCTACAGCGGCTACATTCCCGAGGAAAAGCAATATTGGGTCTACCTCGAAGTCAACGAAGGCAGCTACGGCGGCCGCCACGGCAAGGACGGCATGGATGCCGTCGACGCGCTCAACGCGAATACGCGCAACGTTCCGATCGAGGAGACCGAATGGCACCATCCGCTGCGCGTCGAGCGCTACGAGCTGCGGCAGGACTACCGCGCGCCGGGCAAATGGTGCGGCGGGCTCGGCATCGTGCGTGAGACGCGATACCTCACCGACGGCCAGTTCACGTGCGAAGGCGATCGCCATCTCGAGGCGCCGCTCGGCTTCTTCGACGGCGTCGACGGCAAGGCCGGAGCCATCGTGAAGAATCCGGGTATGCCAGACGAGATCTCGTGGCCGTCGAAGATCTCGGGCGCGAGCGTGAGCAAGGGCGACGTGCTCCGCATCGTCACGCCGAGCGGCGGCGGCTACTATTCGCCGAACGAGCGGGATCCGCAGGCGGTGCTCGATGACGTGCTCGACGGCTATTCGGATATCGAGACGGTCCGTGACGTGTTCGGCGTGGCGATCGACCGCGATTCGATGACGATCGACATCGAGGAAACGCGTAAGCTACGCGCGGCCCGCAACAAGGCGGCGAAACGTGCCAAGCAGCCGCCGTCGAAGCGGGCCAGGAAGAAAGGGCCTGCAGCCGATCACCCCGCGCAGATGCCGCCAATGATGGCCGGCGGAACGCGCGAGACCTAGCGCTGGCGACGGATCGCGCGGCCGTTTGGTGCAAACGGTCCGCACAGCGCCAGCGACGCGCTCGACCGGAGCGTGGTCGGTACTCCTCGTGCGTGCCGTCGGGGCGAGCGGCGTTTCGCGGCTGGAATTCGATTTCTGGGACTGAGGGAATGGACAAGTCGACCGTCGTTACCGATCGAGCGTGTGCGGAAGAGTCGTTCGTTGCCGTGCGCCGGTCGGCCGCCGCGGCTTGCGCGTTCGCTGTCGCTTGCGCCTTCGTGCTCGCCCTTGGCGCGTGGAAAACGGGAAGACTATGACTGGGGCGGTGGCGATACTGCAGGAATCGGCCGGGCGCCCCGGCGTCCTGGCGGCGACGCCGAAGTCGACGGGAGAGGCAGAGGGCGCGGGGATCCGCGTTCAGAACGTCGAGCACGCGTATGAATCGGAGCAGGGCATTGTCCAGGCACTGCTGCCGACGTCGCTCGTCATCGAGCCCGGCGAATTCGTGGCGATCGTCGGTCCGAGCGGATGCGGCAAGACGACGCTGTTGAGTCTTGTCGGCGGCCTCGTCCAGCCGACGCGAGGCGAAGTGCTGATCGGCTCGCGCGTGCCGCAGGTGGGTGCGCCCGACCTCGGCTATCTCTTCGCGCGCGACGGCCTTCTTCCGTGGCGCACCGCCGCGGGCAACGTGGCGCTGCCGCTGGAGATTCGCAGCGTCGCGCGCAGCGAGCGCGAGGCGCGCGTGGCGGCGACGCTCGCCGTCGTCGGCCTGAGCGACTTCGCCGACTCGCACCCGTCGCAGCTGTCCCAGGGGATGCGCCAGCGCGTCGCCCTCGCAAGAATGCTCGTCACCGAACCGACGACGCTTCTCATGGACGAGCCGTTTTCCGCGCTCGACGCGCAGACGCGGCTCCTGATGCACCTCCATTTCCTGAAGATCTGGGAGCAGCACAAGAGCACGGTGCTGCTCATCACGCACGACCTCGGCGAGGCGATCACGCTCGCCGATCGCGTCGTCGTCTTCTCGCGCCGCCCCGGCCGGATCAAGGGCTCGTACAAGGTCGACATTCCACGCCCACGCCGAGTCGCCGATCTGCAGGCGAACGCCCACTTCCACGATCTGTTCCGCGAGATCTGGACGATCCTCGAGGATGAGCTCGTCCAAGGGCATGATTCCTGGGAGTCGAAGGCTTCGAAATGATGCTGACCCAAAAAGAGGCGCCGCCCGCGCGACCGGCCGCAATCGCGAATGATGCGCGGCGCGCGAGCAACCTCGCGCCGGCCGGCCGGCGTGCACCGGTGCGAAGCGCCGCGAAGCACGCGTCCTCGCGCAACCTGTTGCTGGTCATGATCGGCTGGGTCGCCGTGTTCGTCGGCATCGCCGGCGCCTGGCAGCTCGCGGCGATGCACGGCGTCATCAATCCGGTGTTCACCGGGATGCCGACGCGAATCGGCACCAAGTTCATCGAGGCGATTACCGGGCCGGCGCTGAGCGTCGACGCGAGGGCGACGGTGATCGCGGCGCTGATCGGCGCGGGCGCGGCGTCGGTCCTCGGCATCGGAAGCGCGTTCGTCCTCGCGCAAAGCGACGTCTGGCGGCGCATCTTCGATCCCTACTTCACGGTGCTGAACGGCCTGCCGCGAGTTGCCCTCGCCCCGCTGTTCCTCCTGTGGTTCGGCATCGGCCTCATGTCGAAGATCATGCTCGCGGCGAGCATCACCTTCTTCGTGACGTTCTACAACACGATGGTCGGCGTCGACTCGGTCGACCGCGACCATCTGCTTCTGGCGCGGGCGATGGGCGCGTCGCGGCTGCAGGTGTTCCTGAAGTTTGTCGTGCCCTCCGCGGTGCCGTCGATCTTCAACGGGCTCCAGCTCGGCTTCGTGTACGGCATGCTCGGGACGGTCGCGAGCGAGATGCTCGCCGGCGAGCACGGCCTCGGCGTGCTGCTGACTCGCCAGGCGGCGCTCTTTCAGATGGACGAATATTTCGCGACGCTGATGCTGCTCGCGCTTGCCACCACGGCGATTTCGGGCACGCTCGAATTCATCCGGCGCCGCCTTCTTCGCTGGCAGCGGGCGCATGTCGTCAAGGTGTGAGATTGACGGACGAGTCGCGGACTTGTAGCGGGAAAGACGATGGCCATCTGGGATGACGTGATCCCCGCGGACGACCGCAGGATCTACGAGATCGGCGGTTGGGGCAGGCGGATGGGGTTCGGCATGAACCCGGCCGTGCTCGTCGTCGACGTGAATTACGACTTCATCGGCGACGAGCCGAAGCCGATTCTCGAGTCGATCGAGCGCTGGCGCTACAGTTGCGGCGATGTCGGCTGGCGCGGCGTGCACGCGATCGCGAAGCTGCTCGCCGCCGCACGGGCGAGGGGGGCGCGGATCTTCTATACGACCGTCGACCATCGACCCGACGCGTTCGATTACGGTCGCGATCGCGACAAGAATTTCCGCACGGGCGAGGCGACGAGCGTCACCGGCGGCAAGGGACCGGAGATCCCCGCCGAGATCGCGCCTGCGCCCGCCGACGTCGTGATCAGCAAGAAGAAGGCGAGCGCGTTCTTCGGCACGCCGCTCGCGAGCTACCTGATCGATCTCGGCATCGACACGCTGCTGGTCACCGGCGTCAGCACCAGTGGCTGCGTTCGCGCGAGCGTCGTCGACGGCCATGCGTACAACTTCCGCGTCTGCGTCGTCGAGGAGGCAACGTTCGACCGCAGCAGCGTGGCGCACAAGGTGAACCTCTTCGACATGCACATGAAGTACGCCGACGTCGTGACACTCGCCGACACCCTTCGCTACCTCGAGGAGCAGCCGGGGCGAAGAGCGGCGCCGGCCGCCGCCGCGACAGCCGTGTCTTCCGAAGCCGCGGGGAATCGAATTTGAAGCCGCCGCCATTCGAGCATCATCTGCCGCGCAGTCTGCAGCAGGCCGTCGCGAGCCTCCGCTCGCTCGAGAACGCGCGCGTGCTCGCCGGCGGCCAGTCGCTGATGCCGATGCTCAATCTGCGCCTCACGTACCCGGATCACCTGATCGATCTCGGCGGCATCGCCGATCTCGCGTACATCCACGAGTCCGCCGGCGTCGTGCGCATCGGGGCGATGACCACGCAACGCGAGATCGAATTCTCCGACGTTGTCCGGCGCACGCTTCCGCTGATGGCCGAGGCCGTGCTTTGCGTCGGTCATCGGCAAACGCGAAACCGCGGCACGATCGGCGGCAGCCTCTGCAATCTGGATCCGGCGGCCGAACTGCCCCTCGTAGCGCTCGCGTTCGACGCGACGGTCGAGGTCGCGAACGCCGACGGCACGCGCGAGCTGCCGATGGCCGAGTTCGCCGCGGGCTACATGACCCCCGGCATCGAGGCGGACGAGATCGTGAGCGAGATCCGCTTCCGGCCCTGGGCGCTTGGGCATGGCTACGCGTTCGACGAATACGCGCGTCGCAAGGGCGATTTCGCGATCGTCTCGGTGGCTGCGATGATCGAGCTCGGAGGCGACCGCCGAATCGCACGCGCGTCGCTGGCGATGGGCGGCGTGGGCCCGGTGCCCATGCGCTTGCCGGATGCCGAGGCGATGTTGAAGGGTGAACTGCCGGATGCGTCGCTTTTCGCGCGCGCGGCGCAGCGGTGCGAGGCGATCGAGCCGCTCGAGGATGCTTTCGTCCCGCCCTGGTATCGACGCAGGCTCGCGCCGGTTCTCGCCGAGCGGGTGCTCGTGACGGCTGCACAGCGCGCCGCTGCCCGCCATGGCTGACCCGGCACCGAAGCGTACGGTAGCGGTAACGGTCAACGGCGTCGTCTACACGCGCGAAGTCGAGCACCGGAGGACACTCGGCGATTTCCTTCGCCACGACCTCGGTCTGACGGGAACGCACCTCGGATGCGAGCACGGTGTCTGTGGCGCATGCACGGTGCTGATCGACGGCAAGTCGATGCGGAGCTGCCTGACGCTCGCGGTGCAGGCGAACGGCCGATCGGTCACGACGGTCGAAGGGCTGGCCGCTGACGGCGCGCTGACCCGGCTGCAATCGGCCTTTCACGAGCGCCACGGCCTTCAGTGCGGCTTTTGTACGTCAGGGATCCTGATGAGCCTGACCGAATGCCTGCGCGACGTCGAGCGGCCGACGGAAGAGCAGATCCGGGACGTGCTGTCCGGCCACCTTTGCCGCTGTACCGGATACCAGAACATCGTTGCCGCCGCACTCGATGCGGTGGCGGCGACCGAAGAGGAGACGGTTCGTTGAAGATGCCAACGCGCATCGTCGGACAACGCGTCCGACGCATCGAGGATGAGGCGCTCCTGCGCGGCGCAGGCCGCTACCTGGACGACATCAAGCTTCCCGGAACGCTTCACGTCGCCTTCGTACGCAGCCCGCACGCGCACGCGCTCGTGCGCTCGATCGACTTCTCCGAGGCCAGGGCGATCGACGGCATTGTCGCGCTGTATTCGGCACGCGATCTCGCCCCGCTCATTGCGCAGCCACGGCTTCCACTGGCCTTTCCCGAGGGCAAGCTTGGCGCCGACGCAATGCCGTTCATCCTTGCGCAGGACGAGGTTTGCTATGTCGGCGAGGCGCTCGCGATCGTCGTCGCCACGTCGCGCTATGTGGCCGACGACGCCGTCGACCGTGTCATCGTCGACTACGATGTGCAGTCCGCGCTGGTGGATCCGCGCGAAAGCCTCGATGACGCCGCGCCGCGCGCGTCGGTGAGCCATGACACCAACGTCTTCACCCGCTTCACCGTCGGCTACGGAGACTGCGATGAAGCGTTCGCATCGGCGCGCCACGTGTTTCGGGACGCGCTGTTCCAGCATCGCGGCGTCGCGCACCCGCTCGAAGGCCGTGGCGTGCTCGCCTACCTCGACCCGGGCACCGAGACGCTGACCGTCTGGTCGTCGACGCAAACCGCCCACGAGTTGCGCGACAACATCGCGGAGATGCTCGCGCTGTCGGTCGATCGCGTCCGCGTCATCGTCCCGGACGTCGGCGGCGGCTTCGGCGCGAAGTTCATGGTCTACTCCGAGGAGATCGCCGTGGCCGCCGTCGCGCGCGCGCTCGGGTGTCCCATCAAGTGGAACGAGGATCGACGCGAGCATTTCCTGAGCGCGATCCACGAGCGTGACCAGTACTGCGAGCTCGAAGTCGCCGTCGATGCCGACGGCAGGCTTCGCGCCGTCCGCGGGCAGATCGTCCACGACCAGGGCGCCTATGCGCCGCACAACATCACCGTGCCGTACAACAGCGCGAGCGCGCTGCCGGGCCCGTACGTGCTTCCGGCCTATTCGATGGACGTCGTCGTCGCGCGAACGAACAAGCCGCCCGTCATCCCGGTCCGGGGCGCAGGGTACCCGCAGGGCACGTTCGCGATGGAACGTCTGCTCGATCTCGTCGCCGAGAAGATCGGCATCGACCGCGCCGAGGTCAGGAGCCGCAACCTCATTGCGTCGACCCGCATGCCGTACTCGGTGGGCCTCACCAAC
>Ga0070714_100000647_pt1 | contig 24731 bp, 15 predicted proteins | sample LARL83metaG_FD_65450 | JGI IMG/M metagenome (GOLD analysis project Ga0070714, IMG submission 65450) | Corn, switchgrass and miscanthus rhizosphere microbial communities from Kellogg Biological Station, Michigan, USA - LAR L8-3 metaG | ecosystem: Host-associated > Plants > Roots > Rhizosphere ... | reverse complement strand
CGCGCAGCGCCGCGGTCCTCGAGCGGCTCGGCTTTACCGTCGAGGGGACGGCGAAGGACTATCTGTTTTTAGCCGGAGCTTGGCAAGATCACGTCCTGACGTCCCTGACCGAACCCGCGGCCGGTCTCCCCGACGCTATCGTGAACCGGCAGGCAGTGAGAACGCCGTCAGCACCGCGCCGCCCGTTGCGCGTTCCGGCTGCGCATCATAACCGATGGCGACGTACGGACGGCCGTCGATCTCATAAGCAATAGGACTGCTGTCTACGCCCGCGGTCGCTTGAGTCGGCGGCTCTTGATGGAAAATGGCGCGCTTGAAAGGCAGCAGCCAATCGCGGAATCGATGTGCCAGTTGTTGTAAGACGTTCCTTTGCGCATCCGGCGTGGCGGTGCTGCCGAGCTGATGCTGCCAGAGCACGGCGCCGTTTCGCGCGTCGAGCGCGGACAATTCGCCCTGCGGATCCGAAGCGAAGACCAGGTCGTTTACGGACAGGGCGCCCGCGAGCACCGGATCGCCGCGATACGTGTCATGCTGCGGCCCGAGCATCTTCTTCCATTGGATTCTGCCGCTATCGACGTCGATGCCGACCAACACGTCACGCCACGACTGCTCGTTCGGGCGATCGACTTCCGTGACGTATGCAAGGCGCGCGCGCGGAGAATAGGCTATCGGCCCGATCGTTCCGCGCAGCGGAAGCCGGCCTTTGGGATTTTCCAACGCGCGCGCATACGGCTGATATACGTCGGCATTTGCCGACCAAGGTTGAGAGACGCGAAGTAGTTTACCGTTGCGGCGATCCAACACGTAGAGCCAGCGCGTTTTGCCGGCTTCGATCACCGCGGGGATGTGCTTGCCGCCCGCGTCGGCCGCTTCGACGAGGACCGGTGGGCTTGCCGCTTCGTACTCCCAGATATCGTGCGGAGTCTGCTGGTAGTACCAGCGCATCTTTCCCGTGCGCGCATCGATCGCGACGATGCTGTCCGTATACAGATTGTCGCCGGGACGAACGGAACCGTCGAAGACCGGCGAGGGATTTCCGGTGCTGACGTACAGCGTATCCTCCTTGGGATCGAGTGCCGGCGTCATCCATATCGCGCCTCCGCCGTGTTGCCAAGCGGTGCGGTATCCGGCGACCGTGCGTTTCTCTGCGGCGATGTCGCGATGGAGTGAAAAGCCGTTTGCGCTCGTCGCGTATGCGCCTTCCCATCCGGGCGAGACGGCATACCAGCGCCACAAAAACTTTCCGTCGAAAGCGCGATATGCAGATACGCTGCCGCGTATCCCGTAATCGCTTCCCGAGCTTCCGATAAAAACGGTTCCGCTCCAATAGAGCGGAGCCATCGTTTCACTTAGCCCTTTGGCGCCGTCTCCAATCTGTACGTGCCATCGTCCCGCGCCGGTACGTGCGTCCAGCGCGATGAGCTGCGCATCGAGCGTTGCGAAATACACTTGCCCTTCTCCAACGGCGACGCCGCGGTTGAGGGCTCCGCAACACGGAGACATTGCGCCGAGCGCAGGACGATAGCGCCATTGCTGCTTACCCGTCTGCGCGTCGATCGCAAGAACGTTGTTTCCCACGCCCGTCGTTGCGTACATCGTGCGTCCAACGACAATCGGGGTGGTCTCAACACGTTCATGCGGTCCGAGCACGAAGTGCCAGACGGGGCGCAAGCGCGCAACGTTCGCACGTGTGAGGCCGGCTATGGTTGTGTGGCGGCTGTTGTCGTAAGCAGCTCCGTACGTCGGCCAACCTACCGCGTGCGCTTTACTCGTGGCGGCGATGCAGGACGCGGCGGTCGTCACGATGCACAGCAGCGAGCTTACCAGCGCTTTCATGCAGCTCCACCATACGAAGAACGGCGCGCAGTCGGGTAGGGGCGGCGGCCCTAGGGCTGCCATGCATGGATGCTCCCGCGGATGTCGCCGACGTAAATGCGGCCCGCTCGCAATGACGGGGACCGACCGCTCCCGCGTCGCTCAAGCCGGGGCTCCAGAGTCCGGTGCCGCTCGCAGTATCAAAAGCGTACGAGGCCGCTCGCCAAGGATGTGACGACGACCCAAAGCTCGTTAGCGGCTCAACACGAATAGGCGACTACGGTCCCCACGCATGAATCGTTCCGCCGGCGTCCCCAACGTACAGCCGTCCGTTAACCACGACCGGACCGATCTGGCCCGCACCGCTGAGTGAACCACTCCACAACTGCGCGCCCGTCGCAGCGTTGAACGCGTATACCGCATTCTCGTTGTATCCGCCGACGTACGCGACACCGTTCGCGATTGTGATCGCCGAGCGTTTATCTCCCGTCGCGCCGAACGTTCCATTCCATACCGGCGTCGTATTGAGCGTGCAGTTTGCCGCAATGCTGAACGCACCGATTCCCGGCAGATAGATGCCCTGCGAGTCGGGCAGAGCGACGTACACGTAGTTCGTGGCCGGATCGTACGAGGGAACGTCGCGAAACTCGGACCCGGTCGAGGCCATGACGATTTCTTGTATCGGTCCGGCCGAAATGTTGGTGCGGTCGTACAGCACGAACGCCCCTGACTTATTTACTGCTGCAAGCAGCGGCGGGCACCCGATGGGCTGGAACAGCAGCGGTGTCGCACCGAAGTCCGAATCGAACATAACCGGCATGTTCGGCGGGAAACTCGCCGCTATAACGGTGCTCAGATCGGCGGAAAGCTCGACGATGTGCTCGCCGTAAAATGCACTCTCGCTGGCGCCGTTCGTGTCGTCCGTGTTTCCCACCGCGATGAAGACGTTGTTGGTCGACGGATCGATCGACACGCCTCCGACGCCCCAGATGCCTCCGCCGCTGTTGCCCTGAGCCGGATAGAAGGTGTTGACCAGCGAACCGCTCGACGTATCAATCGCGGCCACGCGTCCATACCAGGGCGAAATGTCGCACGTCGAGCTCGTCGTGGTATACAACATCCCGTTGTTGGCGTTGTAATTGACCGCTGTATGAATAAAGTCGTGGGACGTCACCGGCGCGGCGCTTACGGGCCATCCGCTGGCCTCCGCACCGGTCGCAAGATCCAAAGCATGTATGCGATTCTGACCGTCCGGAACGTACACGCGATTGCGCGCACGATCCAGCGCCGGAGACCCCTCGATGCCCCATGTAGAGTTGACGCCGGAACACACATAGGCTGTTGTGCCGAGTGACTTCGACCACACGACCGCACCGGTGTCCGCATTGATCCCGTAAAACATTCCGCCGCCGCCACCCGCGTAGAGCATCGTTTGGTTGACGCCGCCGACATTGACGTTTGCAGCAACGGCGGGTTCCCCTTGCATGAAATTTCCGACGCTCGGAAGCGTCGTCCACAACGGATGCATCGTTCCAAAGCTGCCCGGTCCGATGCTTGTCTCGTTGGGGTTATAGCCGGTCCGCTGCGCATCGTAGCCCATCGTGGACCAATCGATAGCGGGGCGTGATGTCGGAGTCGGCGTAGGCGTGGGTTGCGTCCCCCCGGATGCAACCAGAACGAGTCCCGCCCATCCCGATGCGGCGGCGGAGAGCGCTGCGCTTTCGGAGATCGGCGCAGTGCTCGATAACGCTTCATACAGCGCTTGCCCGCGCCACGTCGAGGTCGGTCCCGTTCCGACGGTCCAGCCTACCGGGTTGCTCCACGTCAATGCGCCGAGCGTCATCGGCAAGTTGAACGCGATCGCCAGATCGCCGGAGCGTGCGGGCGTCAAGGTGGGCGTCGTATATGCGGTGCCGCTCACGAAGCGGTTTCCGCTCCCCTCCAAGGATGAGGCTCCGCCGATATCTGCGCCGATCCACGCATGTTGACGCTGCGCGGCTTGCGGGACAAAACTGTAACTATTCGTTTCGCCGGGCGCAACAATGTGCCAAAAGACTTCGTACGTCGCATACGCGGACGTGTTTTGGTCGGAAATGCTCCACCCAACCGGCGGCGCATACGTATTTGCCGAACCGTCGGCTTGGCCGTTGTTCCAAAAAGCAACGACGAGCATGTCCCCCGCTTTTGCAGCTGACGGCCAGGAAACCGTGACGGATGCAGGCGCGAATGCAGCGCCGCTCGTCCATTGCGACGGCTTGGCCAAACCGCCGCCTCCCCCGGAGCTGGGCGTCGGCGCCGGAGTGGGGGTCGGGGTCGGCGTGGGTCCCGCGCTCGAACTGGCGGACGGCGTTGGTGACGGCGTACTTTGCGTTCCGGACGGTGTCAGCAGCACGAGCGCCGAGAAACCGTAGGCAGATCCGGACAGCGTCGAGCTTTCCGAAACGGCTGCCGTCGAAGTCAGCGATTGAAAGAGCGCCTCGCCGCGCCACGTGGATGTGGGGCCGGTCCCGACCGTCCAGCCTGCGGGATTGCTCCACGTCAACGCGCTCGTCGTCATCGGCATATCGAACGCAACCGCCAAATCCGACGCTTGTGAAGGCGCCAAACTCGGTGTCGTGTACGACGTCGCATTCGAAATAAACGAATTACCGCTCTTATCGACTCCCCCAGTGCCGCTTACATCGGCTGCAATCCACGCGTGAGCCCGCTGTGCGGCAAGCGGTGTAAAGACGTAGGCATTCGCCTCGCCGGAACCGACAATGTGCGTAAAGGACTGATACGTCGCGTACGCATGCGAGGTGTTTTGATCGACGAGCGTCCAGCCCGCCGGCGGCGTGTACGTATTGGCGGCGCCGGACGTTTGACCGTTGTTCCAAAATGCGACGACGAGCACGTCGCCGATCGCAGGCGCCGCCGGCCATGACACAGTGATCGATGCGGGCGCCCATGGCGTACCGCTGCTCCATTGCGCGACGCTCGCTGCTGCCGTGCTTTGCAGATGCCGCGAACCAATCGGTGGAAGCGCGCCACCGGGCCCGCCTCCGCGGCACGAAGAAATGGCAAGCGCGACAATGGCTATCAGCAGTAAACGGATATGGCCTCTGCTCATCTGCATAACCCCGCGGCTCCGGGACCCGTTCGAGCTTATGCCGTGATGCTATGGGCACGGGTAGAGGCCGGCAGGCTAGTGGGAGGACGTAAGACCCAGGTCCGATCTACGTAGCGGGTTCTAATTCATAAGCGATGTACGCCGGAATGAATCTGCGCGTTCGCACACTCCTGAAATAACGCCGCAACACCGGAAGAACGCGCTCGCGCCGGTCGCAGTAATCTTTGGCGGGATCCGCTCCGGTCGCCACATGAAGAAGCGTGTCCAGCACGCGAGATTTCACCGGCGTGACGCCGATGAGCCGGCCGTGCGGCTTTAACACCCGGGCCGCCTGACGAGCGGCACCGTCGATGTCGTCGATGAATTCGAGCGCACTAACACAGACGATGACGTCGAAGAAACGATCCGGATAATCCGCGTGAGCCGCGTCTTGCTGAGATAGCGACGCTCGCACTCCGTCGCGCATGAGGCGCTTCTCCACTTCTTCCACTTGCGGATGCACGTCGATGCCGTACAGTTCGCGGCAGCGGGAAGCGAGTTCGGGCATAAAGACGCCGCTGCCGAAGCCGATTTCGAGCAGCCGGTCCACGCGTGCAGGCGGCAGCAACTTGCGAACCAGCTCGAAGCGCTTGCGCATGACGTACGAGAGGAACGGTGTGTAATTCCAATCCGCGTGATCGACGTCGCTCGTCCGGATCAAATGTTCTTTAGGAAGCAGCTGCATTCGCCGTTCCTTTCATTCAAATATATTAAACTGCGCACACAGAGTAAGGTGTGACGCGTGCGACCCATGCATAGGGACGTTGTTCTTAAGGCGAACGGCTTGCTTGAAAAGCGCGCAAGCCCCGTGTATTAACTCGTTGTAAAGCGCGTAGGAGTCGATGCATTAAGACGTAATTTGTAGGCCACATCGGAGCCTGCCCACACCGACTCTACTCACCAGAACGATCGATTCACAGCTAGCCTAAGCAGGAAGCATGGAAGCGCTGCTGTTCGCTTGAGAACCTCAAGCTAGCAGGGGCTTTAACTACTGTAGAGAGCGCACGTTCGGTATCTTGTGGACCGGGGCAAGCGCGCGCGTTCTCGGCCCCCGCATGCTTTCGAATCGCTTGGCTGCTGCGCCTGTGCAACGGCTTGGTTCGACGCATGTCAGCGGGGATGCACCCATGAGGACTGCATGCTCAAGAACCAGTCAATCACCCTTACCTTACGGTTGCTTTGTGTTGCGGCCGTTTCAGCTGCCTTAGCCGCCTGTGGCGGCGGCAGCGGTGCGTCAGGATCCTCGCTTCCGCCTGCAGCGGGAGCGGGCGAAATCCCGCTCGCAACCTCTACTGCGAGCGCACCTTCGGCCGTTCAATCTGCCAGCGGCAGCGCATTTGCGCCCAGCTCCATCGCGGTAACGTTTCCAAGCGCGCCGGCCGCGGGCCACACGATAGTCGTGGCTTTTTGGAACAACGGCAACACCAGCGGCGCGGCGATCAAATACGCGGCACCGGCGGGGTGGTCGCTCGTCGACTCAAACACCGCACATAGTTACCACGGCTATGAGGTGTTCTCGCACGTCGTCGCAAGCGGAGAATCGAACAAGTACGTATTCACGCCGACGTACGCGCAGCGCGAGCACGTATGGACCGCCGTCGAAGTAGCGGACACGAGCGGAGTCGAGAAGCATGCAAACGCGTATGTTTCCGGCAGCGCGTTTACGACGCCCACCTTGTATCCGTCCGCGTCGAACGATCTCGCCCTAGCGTTGAACATGCCGCAAGCAAGCGGTGCGAGCTGGACGAACCCGTCGGGCTGGACGCGTGAGGTCGGCCCCACGAGCACGTGGTCAGGCCAAGGCATGGTGCAAAATCTGTCGAGCACGTCGGGCGTTTCCGAAAGCTCAACCCTTTCGACCTCGAGCACGGGCTTCGCCGGCCTACTCCTGTTCTCGCCTTCGGCATCGAGCGGCACGACGACGTCATCGACGCCTGCACCTGCTGCAACGGCGACACCAACATCCACCGTATCGACTACATCATCGACCGCGCCCTCCGTCGCGCAGTGGAGCAACGGCTCCGCATACGCCCCCTCGTCGATCACCGTGAAGTATCCGTCCACCCCTGCGGCAGGCCATCTACTGGTCGTTGCGTTCTGGAACAACGGTCAAAGCGGCGGCGCGGCAAACACCTACACGGCACCCGCGGGCTGGTCTCTCGTCAATCAAAACACCTCGCACGCGTACATGACGTATCAGGTGTTCTCTCACGTCGTTGCATCCGGTGAGGCGAACAGCTACGTCTTCAAGCCGCTCTCGGCAGCGCGCGAGCACGTCTGGATCGCGGCCGATTCGAACGCGGCGTCCGTCGATAAATCGGGCAACAATTTCATCAACAGCAGCACGTCGTTTACCACGCCGTCGCTGGCTCCGGCGCAATCGAACGAACTTGCGTTAGCGCTCAACCTGCCCAACAAAAACGGCAATGTGACATGGAGCAATCCCTCCGGATGGACGCTCGGGAGCGGCCCGACCTCGACGTGGCACGGTGAAGCCGTGAAAGCACCGCTGGCGTCGACCTCCACCGTTGCGGAGGCCGCAACTCTCTCGGCCGCATCGTCCGGATTCGCCGGCATGGTGCTGCTCTCGCCCTCGCAATTGAGCGGCACGACGTCGACGCCCGCTCCGACGGCGGCGCCGACTACCGCCCCGACGACCTCGCCGACCACGTCTCCCACGTCGGCTCCGGCACCCGCGGGCGTTGCGACGTACCATGGCTGCCCGCTTTACCCCGCCAACGACTGGTTCACCACGAATCTGGTGAACGGCGGGAGCAGCTACGCATCGAACGCGATCGATCCGAACAGCGCAAACTACATCAACAACTTCAACAATGCGTTCCCGAACGACAGCTTCAACGGTCCGGCGGCATTCACGTCGGCAGGCGTCAACGTCGAGACGAGCAGTAATCTAAAAACGAACGCTTCTATCGGCAACCTCTCGTACGGATATGCAAACGACCCCTACAACGACAATCCCTCGCCGCATCACCAACCGGTAACGAGCGGCACGTTCATGCAAGAAGGTACGCGGGGCTGCACCAGCAGCAGCGGTGACTGCCACGTGATCACGCTGAACACGCAGACCTGCGTTGATTACGAAACCTTCAACTTCGACGGCGCGTCGTGGAACGGGTCGACCTACACCGCGGAAGGCGGCGGCGTTGAGAATCTCAATCATCCCTACGCCGTCGAGCCCGTCACCGTTACGCAAGCCGACCTTCCGCTTCTCGGAACGACGGACTTCGGCGAGGATCTCTCCTACCAGCAATCCTCGTGCCAGCCGAACTGTGCGATCCCGCACATCCTTGGATGGATCGCGTCGGGCACCGACGCATCGCCGCAATCCGTCGGCGGCTATGTGGCGCCCGCGGCTTACGGAAAGGGCTGCTCGTCCAGCTGCAGCTACCCGCTGCCCATGGGCGCAAGGCTCAGGCTGAAATCGAGTTATTCATGCCCGAGCCCGAGCACGAATCCGCAAGCGAACTTGGTCTGCAACCAGCTCAAGCAGTACGGCATGATCCTGACCGATCATGAAGGTACAGGCTATGCGAACGTACTGCGCTTCGGCGTGCAATCGGACGGCACCAACCCGTGGAACAGTTCCGATCTCGGCGCGCTTCTGAGCAACCTTCGCATCACGAACTTCGACGTCATGCATCTCGGAACGATCCACTAACCGGACCAGAGGGGTCTTAACGGAAATGCCGCGTATTGTTCGGATATGCGGCATTTCCGTTTTCTCGTGGCAGCGTTCACGACGGTCGCGTGCATCGCCGGCATCGCTGCCGCCGCGCCCAAGAAATCGGCCGGCCACCCCGTGCCGTATACCTACCACGGGTGTCCGCTGTACGCGCCCAACGACTGGTTTACGACGAATCTCATAACGGGCGGCAGCAAGTACGTACCGAACGCCGTCGATCCAACCAGCGCGAATATCGTCGCCAATTTGAGCCAGGCTTATCCGCGCGGCGATTTCGGCGCAAACGTCGACGCGTCGCTTGCCGGGGTTAACATCGTAAACTCGCGCAACCTAAAATTCACTCCCCTCGTTACCGGCCTCAAATACGGCTTTGCGGATGATGCGCAGAACGACGATCGGTCTCCTCACCGCATCAAGATTCCGGCGGGACGATTCATGCAGGAAGGCACCGCAGGCTGCGCGCGCGGGGACTGTCACGTAAACGTGCTCGACACCGATACCTGCATCGAGTACGAAACGTACAACTGGGGCGCCCCTTCTTGGAACGGCGCAACGTACGTCGCCGAAGGCGGCGGCGTGAAGAACCTTCGGCGTCCGTACAACGAACAACTCAAAGGCATTCCGGTTACGGCTGCCTCGATTCCGAACATGGGAACCACCGACTGGGGTGAGGAAGCCCACTTGCGTTCGATTCCGCATATTTTGGCGGTTCTGCTTCCCATCGCGGGTGTTGCGAACGGCGGCTACGTGCTGCCCGCAGGATATGGACCCAAGTGTGCTTCGTACTGCCGGCATCCCTTGCCGTTTGGCGCGCGTTTGCGCCTGCACGCATCGTATCCGTGCCCGCCCGCGGTCACGTATTCGCAAGCAAATCTTCTTTGCCGTCAAATGAAAACGTATGGGATCATCTTCAACGACGCGACGGGAATTCCGAGCGGTTTCGGCGTTCGGCTCGGCCTGGCATCGGACGGTTCGAACCCCTGGCACAGTTCCGACTATAACGCGCTGTTAAAGCGCGTCAAAATCGGCGATTTCGACGTGATGGCATTAGGGACGGTCTACTAAGAGGCTGCCCGCGCGATGGGGGCGATAGGCCCATACTCCAAGACTCTAACCGCAAAAGTACCGCGCGCGCTATCGTTAGGCAATGCAGCCACGAGCGTACGGCGGAAAGAACCGCGCCGATGCCGTAGCGTTCGCCGAAGTCTTTGCCGTGGCGCTGGCCGCGCGGCTTGCCTTCGTGCTTCCCGTTCGGCCGGTTCCGGTGTCGGACTTTGGGTGGTACCTCGACCGCGCGATCGGCCTCGTGCACGGTCTGGGATACACGCTGCACGGCTATCCAACTGCGCTCTGGCCGCCGGGGTGGCCGTATTTTCTCGCGGGCATCGTGTGGCTTTTCGGCGCAAACGTGCTTGCCATAGAGGTCGTTCAGGCGATACTCAACGCGTTGCTCGCGGGCGTCGCATTCCTCATCGGGCGCGAACTATTCGGACGCGGTGCAGGCATCGTAGCCGGCTGCGCGTATGCCTTCTTGCCAAGCGCCATCGAATGGAATGCAACGCTCGCGTCGGAGCCGCTCTACGCGCTCCTTTGCGCGCTCGGCATCTATGTCTGGATAAAGTGCGCTCCTCGGCAGCTCGGGTGGTTCGCGCTCTCGGGCGTCATCCTCGGCGCCGCCGCGCTGGTTCGGCCCAGCGCGCTGTTATATGCCATAGTGCCGCTGGCATATGCTCTTATCGTGCGCACGGAACGCGCACAACTGCGAGCGTGGGCCGGAGCCGTTGCAATGACCGTGCTTTGTACGGCGATCGTTATTGCGCCGATGATCGTTCGGAACTATCGAGTTTTCGGCACGTTCGTGCTGATCTCGAACAACGGCGGCACGAGCCTGTACGAAGGCAATAATCCAAATTCCATGGGCGCCGATTCCGTGCTGCAAAATGCTCGGATCGAACGGCTGCTGCTGAACCCTCGCACGGAACCCGAAGGCGATAAGCTGGCGTCGAAACTCGCCATAGCGTATATGCTCGCCCATCCGAAGCGCGAGCTCGTGCTCGCGCTAAAGAAAACCAAAGCGCTCTACGTGAGCGACGATTCGATGATCCGCTTCACGCTTCGCAGCAGGCATTTTCGCGAGCCGGTCTCGCCTCCGCCGAGCGATCGCCTCGCATCCGCACTCGTCGTCGTAAATACGGTAGCCTACTATGCTTTCATGCTGTTCGCGCTGTACGGCCTCATGTTGTGCTTCTTCAAGCCGAGCGTCGCCACCAGTCCGCGGTGGGGCGTTCTCTTGGGTTTAATCCTGTATAATACCGCCGTATTCGCCGTTATCACGGGAGTCGAGCGCTACAGGTATCCGATGATGCCGTATTTCTCCGTCTTCGCCGGCCTTGGGTTCATCGCCGCATGGTCGTTTGTTCGCGAGCGTGCCGGCGTGACTGGGAATCCGCTGAAACGATTGAATCCAGAACGCGCCCGAATTCCATAGCGCAGCGCTCGGCCGTATACGCGCAGACCGCGTGCAGCGGTATTGCGCGCTGGCGCTCGCCGTGCTCTCCAATGGCCGCTAGTACGGCAGATTTCACCTCTTCTACCGTACGGCACTGCACGCCGGCGCCCGTTTCGGACAAAAGATCGCACACGGCCGATTTCTGCGTTCCGCCAATGGCCAAAATCGGACGGCGTGCGCCGAAATATTCGAAGAGCTTTCCGGGTACGACGCCTTCCGCGGTCGCTCCATCCCAGCAGAACACCAGTAAACGATCCGCTTTGCGTTCGGCCGCCAGGACCGCCGGGCGATCGATTTGCCCGCGCAAACGCACGACGTTATCGAGTCCATACTCGGCGATCATGCGTACGAGCCACGGTTCCGGCCCCGCGTAAACGTCGACCTGTACGTCCGACGCGCTTGCGCGGCCTTCGGAAAGCATTTCGCGTAGGGCTGCAAAGAGCAGCCGCGGATCGCGCCTGCCTCCATAAAAATTCCCTGCGTACACCAAACTGCATCGGGATTCGCTGGCGAACTCTATGCCCTGCCACTCGTCTTCGTCGAATCCAGTCGTGATGGAGTCGCAAGTTTTGCCCGGGTATCGCGTGCGGAACCGCTGCGCGCTCAACTCGGAGGACGCCGTCAATACCGTCGCACGCGAGAGAGCGGCGCGCTCGAGCCGGTCGTCCGCCAATCTCTGCAGCGGCGAGCGTTCGCGCGAGTCGTCCTCGGCCCAGAGGTCGCGTAAGTCGGCGACCCACGGGACGTTGCGGTGCGCAATTGCGGCAATGACGTTCGTCGTGACCGGAGGAGACGAGGTCAATATCGCATCATACGCGCCCGCTTTGAGCGTGCGCCGCAGCGACGGCACGGCAAACGGAATCCAGCCGACGTATTCGTCGGGATAGGTGACGAGATCGGCCGTCAGGCGTACGGCGCGTCCGGCCAGGTTCGGTTTTCCGCCATAATGAAACCCTTCGAGGTTCAGCACCGCGGACGTACTTCGGTCGCCGATACGCGCGACACGCTTGATCGCGCGTTTGAAGTCCCAATAGCCCGTCTGCGTCCAGCGCGCGCCCGCGCCGTTCACCTCACTGTCGAAGCGTGCCGTAAAAACATCCACATCCCATCCGAAGCGCGGCAAGTATTTGAGGATGTACGACGAGCGGATCGTGCCAATCGCCTTCCTCGGCGGAACCCAGTACGAGACCAGAAGCACGCGACGGCGGCCGTTCTTCATCGCAGGCCCTTCCGCCGCGCGAGCTCGGCATAAAGCCGCTCGTGCTCGCGAGCGGCGCGCTGTATGTCATAGCGTTCGCGCGCGAAGCCTAAAGCGCACTCGCCCATCCGGCGCAGGTCCTGCGGGTGCGCAGCGGCATATTCGAAAGCCGACGCCGCGGTATGCGGCTCCCAATCAGTCAGCACGATTCCTGCTCCCCGGTCGACGAACAGTTCGCGCGATCCCGGCCACGGCGTGCTGATCACCGGCAATCCGACAGTCATGGCCTCGAGGCCGGCGAGCGGCATTCCTTCGATGAGGGACGGAATGAACAACACGTCGGCACCGTAGAGCAGGTCTTTGACGTCGCAGCGATGGCCGAAAAACTTTACCCGCTCGGCCACGTCGTGCGATCGTGCCAGTTCGCGCAGCGATTCCAATTCAGGTCCGTCACCGACGACGCACAGCCGCACGGATTCGCGCATCGATGCCTGCAGCGCCGCGATCGCGCGAATGCCCAACTGCGCGTTCTTGACCGGCGCCAAACGTCCGACAATTGCGACGGCAAACTCGCGGCTCTCGACGCCTAAGCGCTCCCGGGCTTGATTGCGGTGCCGACCGTCCGGAGGGTCCGGCAAATCGATGCCGTTCTCGATGACCGCAAGTTTTGAAGCGGGTATCCGCTCCTTGGCTATCAGCATCAAACGCTGCTGATCGGTAAACGTGATCACCGCATCCGTGATGCGGTTGATCACTTCGTCCACCAGCATCTCCGGAAAACTTCGAGCTTCCCCTTGCGGGCTATGTTCGGTGAAGACGACGATCGGCACGCGGGCCGCGATCGCCGCAATGCGCCCCCAGTACTTTCCGTTGTGCAAGTGAGCGTGAACGACGTCGGGCCGGAACCTGCGAATTCCGGCGACGATTCGAGCTAAGAACCCCGGATCGTACCGGCCGCAACGGTCGATTTTCAGCACCTCTATTTCGCGCAGCTGCGCCCCGTCGAACGGCACCCTGCTCGGATAGACAGGCATCACGCCGGTATGCACCAGCGACGGATCGAATGCCCCGGCAAGCGCGCATAAAAAGGCTTCAGCTCCGCCTCCGCTCAGCGTGGGGATCACGTGCAGCACGCGCAACGGCTGTGGCGTGCTACGTGTTCGCAGCTGCATATGACGGCCGGTCGACCCGCGCCGGCCGGGCCCGCTCGAGTTCAGCCGCGATCCCGGCATACACGCCGATCCGCGGTTCCCAGTTCAATAGTTGCTGCGCGTGGCGGCTGACATACGTTCGGCGCGCAAGCGCGGAACGCAAGCGATAACGTGAGACCGGCGAGGCGCGATGCAGCGGACGCAGCGCAATCTCGGAGAGCCATCCCAACGTAAAAACGGCGGGGCGCGGCACGCGCAATGTTTTTCCGGACGAACCGGCTACCGTTTCTAGAATCTCGTTTTGCGTGGGGAGCGAATCGTCGACCAGTTGCACGATTTCGCCGCCGTGCAGGCCGCGATCGGTCGCCGCGCACACCGCATCGACGACGTCGTCGATGTACACGAGCGGCAAGCGGATAGTTCCGTCGCCCAGTATAACGCGGCGCCCGAACATCTCCCGCGCCACCGCCGCATTGACGAGCGGAAGTTTTCCGCCGAATATCTGACCGGGACGCAGGATTACGGCACGAAGCCCTCGCTCGCGAACGGCGCGGCGAACGAGCATTTCGGCTTCGAGCTTGGCTTGTGTGTATGCGCCGCGAAGCTGCGGCTTGGGCTCGAGCGGCGACTCTTCCGTGATCGGCTCGCCGCTGCGCCCGCCGGCCCAGTCGACGACGGAAAGCGAACTGATGTATACCAATTGTTCGACGCCGTGCTTTAAGCATGCATCGATGACGTTTTGCGTACCCACGACAGTTGACGTGTGCTGCTCCACCCATCCGCCTTTTGTTGCGGCGCCGGCGTGGACGACGACGCGCGCACCGGCAATCGCTGCATCGACGGCGGCCGGATTGCCCAAATCCCCCGACGCGATTTCGACGCCTTCCGGGATCTCGCGTGCGCCGCGCGCCCGTACGAAAACGCGCAGACGCTGCTGCCGGCTGCGCAGACGCTCGACGATTGCGCTGCCCAGTCCACCCGCCGCACCCGTGACGAGAATGGGGACTTCGCTGCGCGGCTGTGCGTCGAGCTGTGCGCGAAGCTTCGCGTCGGCGTCCGCGGCACGCGCTATGCGCTCGACCCATTCGACGATGGGCGTCGCTTCTTCGACGCTGACGGGCACCGGAAGCCCTTCATCGAGCGTCCGGTAAAACTCGGCGATCAGCCGCTGGACGCCGTCATATTGCCGCAGCGTCTTTCGAACGAATCCGACGACTCCGGCGGATACCTGTGCGACCGACTGGAACGACTCGCCGTATGCATTGAGGACGCGCTCCGCGGCTTTGGGCAGCGGCATCGCCGTGCGCCGCGCCGAGAACATGCTCATCTGCTCGATGCGCAGCACGCCTTTGGTGCCTTGAATGATGATGGTGTTTTGAATCGGCCGCACGTTGAACGAAATCTGCACGTGCGCGCGCCCGTCCCGGCAGCGCACTTCGATGCGCCATTCGTCGAATGCCAGATTCGGATCGCCGCCCAAACTGTACCAGTCGCTGCGTACGTCCTCGATGGGGCCCAGCAGAGCTGCGAGGAGATACAGCTGGTGAATGCCGAGATCGCGGAACGGATAACCGCCGCTGCGATATTGGACCGGCAACGGGCCGCCTTCGTACGCGGGATAGTCGGCGCTCCGCAGGATGTCGACGGACACAACGCGCCCGATGCCGCCGGATCGCACGGTCTCTATCGCGCGCCGGATCTGCAGGTCGTACAGAAGCGAATGATCCACGCACACACGCAGCCCGCGTTCGCGGGCCTCGTCGGCGATGCGCCGGCAATCCACGGGGTCGGTTGCCAGCGGCTTTTCCACCAGAACGTGTGCGCCCAGCCGCAATGCGGCCAGCGCCACCTGCGCATGCGACTCGGGCGGGGTGAGCACGTGGATGACGTCGACGCCCTCTGCCCCAAAGGCGTCCATCGACGTCACGGCGCGCGTGCCGAGCTGCTGCGCCAACCGTTCGCTGCGCTGCGGGTCGAGATCGTAGACGCCCACCAGCTTGACGCCGGGGATGCGGCTCAGGGCCGCCGCGTGGTACGGACTAATATGGCCTGCGCCGACGAAACCGACGCGGTGTTTGGAGCTGCGCATACTCCGTATGATACAGGTGCGGCGCGGTACCTCCATCCGGCGGAGGAACGCAGTTGCGTGTAGGGCTTAGTTCCCAAGCCCGCCATCGAACTGCCCAGATACCGGGACTCTACCTGCTGCGAGGCTGCTGGCGCTATCGTCGTATCTATGAACGTCGCCGTTCTTGGGTTGGGATATATCGGACTACCTACCGCCGCGATGTTGGCGTGCGCGGGCCATCGCGTGACGGGAGTGGACGTCAACCGCCGCTTGCTCGAGGAGATCCGCACGGGCTGCGCGCACATCGCCGATCGCGACGTGCGCGCGTTGACGGCATCGGCCATCGCTTCGGGCAACTTCACCGTGTCGCCCTCGCTTCCGCAGACAGCCGATGCATACATCATTTGCGTTCCTACGCCGACGGCCGGGCACAAGCCGGATCTTCACTACGTGCACGACGCAGCAGCAGCAGTTGCGCAGCAGGCGCGCGAGGGAAGTCTCATCGTTCTCGAATCAACCGTTCCGCCCGGTACGATGGAAAACGTGGTCGTGCGTGAGATCGAACTGGCAGGCAAGAACCCCGACCGCTTCGCAATCGCGCATTGCCCCGAGCGCGTGATCCCAGGCGACATCGTGCGCGAGCTGCGCGGGAACGCGCGTGTCGTCGGTGGGCGGCGCCCGGCCGACGCTGAAAAAGCAGCCGCACTGTACGCAAGCTTCTGTCTGGGCGAGATATGCACCACGGATTGCGTAACCGCGGAGCTGGTCAAGATCGTCGAAAACACGTTCCGCGACGTGAACCTCGCATTCGCGAACGAACTTGCGCTCTTCGCCGAGGCTCTCGACGTCGACGTTTGGGAGATCATTCGCATCGCAAACAAGCATCCGCGCGTAAACGTGCTTCGTCCCGGCCCGGGTGTCGGCGGACATTGCATTCCCGTCGATCCGACGTTCCTATCAGATACGAACCCGTTCGTCACCGAGCTCATTCAGGCTGCGCGCCGCGTCAACGAACGCATGCCCCACGTCGTCACGCGCATCGTCGAAGAGATGCTCGGGCCGGCTCGCACGGGAGCAAAAATCGCGCTCCTCGGGGCCGCATACAAAGCCGACGTCGACGACACCAGAGAGAGTCCCGCCGAGGCTATCGCGCGGCTATTGATCGAACGCAGGCACGACGTCGCGGTCTACGATCCGCTCGCGCGCGCATTTGCATATCCGCTCTCGGACTCGCTTGACGAGGCGGTCAAGGGCGCGGACGCGCTCGTTCTGATAACGGATCACAAAGCATTTGAGGAGATTCAACCGCAGCGTTTAGCGCCGCTCGTGCGGCGCAGAATCCTCGTCGACACGAGGAACGCATTGGATCGCGAAGCGTGGCGCGCAGCGGGGTTTGATGTCCGCACACTCGGCTCCGCGCCCTGTGCCGCCGCGGACATCGTCAATACCGCCTGAACGACATGACGTCGATCGTCATTACCGGGTTCAACCGGCACGCCCGTTATCTGGAGCGTCTGCTCAATAGGCACGTGCGCGGCATGCGCGCCGTCTCCTACGACGACAGCCGCATCGCGCTCGTGCGAGCCGCCGCTCACGCACTGCACGCCGACGCCTCCGTCACGTTCGGCGGCCCGGAGCCCAAAGCGCTCATTCGCGCTATCTGCGAAGCTCGACGCAAGCCCCTGATTCACGTCTGGGCCGGAAGCGACGTGCTCACCGTCGCGCGCTCGCCGATGTACGTCCAAGCGCTGCGGCTGTTCGACATCGTCCACTGGACGTCGGGACCGCAGCTGGTCGACGAGCTGGCGTGCTTGGGAATTGCGGCGCGGTACGTGCCGCTCGCTAGTGCCGCGGTACCCGACACTATCGCACCGCTGCCGGCCCAATTTACCGTACTGACGTACTTGCCGGAGCCGAGGCGCGATTTTTACGGTCAGCCTGCCGTATGGGAAGAGGCGCGAGCGTTGCCGGACATCAGATTCGTCGTTGTCGGCGCCGGACGGCCCGAGCCGGGGGCGCCGCCGAACATGGAATACGTGGGCGAGGTGCGCGACATGAACTCGCGTATCGACGCCGCGAGCGTTCTGCTGCGCCTGCCGCAGCACGACAGCTTATCCCAGGGCGTAGTTGAAGCGCTCGCACGCGGGCGCCACGTTATCTGGACGTACGAATTGCCCGGCGCGGTGCGGGTGCAATCGTCCGGCGATGCGCTCGCGAAAGTGCAAGCTCTGTACGAGCAGCACTGCTCCGGGTCACTAGCCGTCAATCACGCGGGGATAGAGTACGCGCGTGCGCACCACGAGCCGGCAAGCATAGCGCAAGGTGTCGCGAAGGAGATCCGCGAGGCGATTGCAGCATCGGCCCAGCAGGCTCCCGACGGCGCGCCGTCCACGCGTGTTGCGATATCAGGGACACCCACGTTTTCCTCGAGGGTTGTCGAAAACTGCCGGGAGTACGGCCGGAGCGTGACGGCGCGCGTGCTGCGCACCCATACGACCTCCGATACCGCGGTCTCGTTTGTTTCGCTGCTCACGAGCGACGTTTGGTATTCCATCGGTCAGCCGGAAATGCCGGCCGGTTTCGAGTTTGCTGCGCGCGCGGCTCGCAAACGCCGCATCATTCATTGGCTTGGTAACGACGTGGATGCATTGGCGGCAAACCCGTCACGCATCCGTCAATACCGTTCTGGCCGCTTCATGCACTTGGCGCAGGATGAAGAGGCCGCCGGGCGGCTGGAACGCCTCGGGTTGAGCGCAAGCGTCGTTTCTCTGGCGGCGCTGCCGCGAGTGGAAGCGATCGCGCCGTTACCGGAGCGCTTCACCTTGCTGCTCTACTTGCCGGCGCAGCACTCCGAGCGATTCGGGCGGTATCAGTACGAACGCCTGATGACCACTCTGGCGAGCGAGCCGATTCACTATATCGTCGTCGGCGGGGGATCCATAACGCTTCCGGCCGGAATATCGGCCGAGCGCCTCGGATGGAGGCACGATCTGCGCGCAGTTTACGAACGAGCGACCGCGCTCGTGCGATTCACGCAGCCTGATTCCTTCTCCGCCATGGTGATCGAAGTGCTTCTGCACGGCCGCTACGTATTTTGCTCGAACGATTTCCCGTTTACGATTCGCATGCACGATTACCACGACTTAGAGTCCGGCGTGCGATCGCTGCTCGCGCGCCATCAGCAAGGCGTGCTCGTCCCGCAAACGGATGCCGCCGCGGTCATGCGCCCGCTGTACTCTCCCGAAACCTGTTTGCGGAGCTTGGCAGACGCGTGCAGTTGAGCGAATCGCAATCGCCGTCTTCGAGAACGTTGTTCTACGACGGCATGTACACGCTCGGCGGCAGGCTTCTGCGCACCGTACTGGCCGTGGCGCTCGGCGTACTGATCGCTCGCGTTTTGGGGCCTTATCAGCGTGGGCTGTACGCGCTGCCTACCGCCGTATATACGGGGTTGGTAACAGCTGTTTTTTCGGGGATCTCGCTCGCGGTCTCGTACTTCATGTTGACCGCAGGTGCGGGCCGCGAAATATTGCGTCCCGCATTGATCGCGGCGGCGCTCTTTACCGTTGCGGGCGCAGTGCCGGTCGCGGCAGCGGCACAACTCGGGCACAACGCGTGGGCCGTTATTCCATCCGTTCTCGTTTTGCCGTGGAGCGCCGTTGGAATGGTTCTGCTCGGTTACGCGGTTGGCAGTAAACAGATTCGCTGGCAAACGACCTATGCATTGGTCTCGACCGCGGCGCTCTTGCTGGGCATCGGCGTTGCATTCGTCGTCTTGCCGCATACGGCGCGCGTCGCCGTCTCGGCATTCCTCGCGGTCAACGCGCTGCTCGCCGCCGCGAGCCTTTGGATCGTTTTCCGCGATGCCGTGCCCCGCACGGGGAATCCCGTGAGTCTGCGCGCGTTCCTCGTCTATGCGCTGCGCGTCGGATTCGTAAGTCTCGTGACGCTGCTGAATTACCGCGCCGACCTGTACGTCGTCGCGATCCTTACGACGACGGCTTTGCTCGGGCAGTACGCGGTAGCGATCTCCGCCGCGGAGGGCCTGCTCGTCGTTACGCAAGTCGCATCCATCGTCACTTCTCCGCACGTGGGCTCCATGGATAAAAAAGGGGCCGCCGAACTGACCGCTCAGTGCGTTCGCGCGACGCTGCTCATCTCCGCGCCGATCTGTGCCGTCTTCTTCTTCGCAGCCCCCCTCGTGGTCCGCGTGCTGTACGGTGCCGCGTACCTGCCGCTTGTGCCGTCGCTGCGAGTGCTGCTCGTCGCCGTCCTCGTACTCTCTCTGGGAAGTCCCATCTCGAACTTCTTTACGCTCAATCGCGGCAAACCCGAGGTGGCGCTCGCGAGCGCCCTCGCTGCGGCGTGCGTGTGCCTTGCGATCTCGTGGGTGCTCGTACCGCGCATCGGCACCATCGGCGCAGCGATGGCGACGGCGCTGGCGTATCTTCTCGGCGAAGGCATGCGCATGGGATTCTTCATGGCCGCCACGGGCATGCGCATCGGCGCGATTCTCGTGCCGACGCGCGGTGACGTGGAGGCCTATGCTTTGCTGATCAGATCGGCCGCGCGCGACGCGAGTCGGCGGGCTCTTCGGCGTTCAAATACGCGGAGCGCGTGAGCGCTATCACCGCAAACACCAGCCAGGTGTATTTGGTCAGCAGCAGACTGAGTGAAAGCCCCGCAACGAACAGCCCAATGACGCCGGCTTCTAGAGCGAGCGGCAAATCCGGCGTGAGCGCATAACGCCTCAACGGCCGCAGCTGCGCAAACTGTGCGTACCACATGCCGAGCATGAGCACAAATCCCACGAGCCCAAATTCGACGGCGCCTTGCACGAGGACCGAGTGAGCCGCTCGATCCCAGCTTACGGCCGCATGCGGCGTGCTCAGATAGTACTGCGCATACGCGTTCGTGAAGTTGCCAAGTCCGGCACCTGCGAACCAGTACTGCTGCAGCGACGCAAAGCCGACCTTCCAAATATCGGCGCGCAAGTCGGCACTGAGTGTGTCGGGCTGCAGCAAGCGGTGGCCGATGGGGCTTCCAACAAGAGCCACGGCGAGCACAGGCAGCATCGCCAAGAGTTGAATGCGGTGTCGCGAACGGACGAGCACGTACAGCAGCATCACGCCCAGCGCAATCATGCCGCCCCGCGAGCCGCTCGCGGCGAACGCATATGCGAGTAAAACCAGCGCTACGAGCCAAGCGGCTTTGAAAAACACCGAACGCGTTCCGAGAAAGGCGAGCAGTACGATCGAAATTGGGGTAAGCAGCGTCGCGGCGTATTCGTTGGGATCCAGCCAGTACGAGTTAATGTCTCCCAATGCGAGACGCGAGTCGTAGACCTGCTGCCCCTGCCAAAAAAAGTACGCGCCGTACGCCGCCGCCAACAGACCCCCGGCGACGGTCGCCATGATGACGCAGCGCGTTTCCCCTTCGGTTGCCGGATAGAGCGCAATCGCGACGTACAGCCCGATGTAGCTCAGATACATGCCGTAGGAATTGAGCGCTAGGGCCGGATCTATCGCCCAAAAGATACCGAGCCCGGCGTATACGGTCAGCGCGAGAACGACGATCGTCGCTCGTGACGGAAGCATCACGCGCCGCCGGGCGACCATGGCGAGAATCAACGATGCGCCGGCTGCCATGCCGAGCAGCTTCGTTATCGTGTTGCCGGCCGGAGTCACCAGAATCGAACTGAAAGGCACGAGAACGGCGTAGATGCCGAGCAGGTAAATCGGGATCCGCGGCATCTGTATCAGCACGAAGGGCAGCACGATACTGCCTATCGCCAGCGCGACAGTGAGTTTGCCGGGATGGTCGAGCGCCTGCTCGACCGTATGCGCGCACGCCAAGAGCCACACGATGCCGGCCGCAGCGAGCGGAAGGTGTTGCGCGAGCGCTCTCTCGCGCCAGGGAACAGCCCGTATCATTCCGCAGCGATCATAACCCGGCACGGCCCCTTGCGCGCAGGAGAGGATGCCTCGGAGTTTGGGGAGGCGAAGGGCTCAGGCGTGCTGCGAAATACCTAGCCGCGCGCACATCGTTCAGGTCACGGCCGCCGGGTTGCGACGAATTACACTGGAGCCATGAGGCTCGCGTATATCACAAGAGCGTATCCGTTCGCGCACCTCGGCGAAACGTTTCTTGCGCCCGAAATACGCGCGCTCGCATCGCTGTGCGAGGAGTTGCACGTAATTCCGGTGCGGCCGCACCTGCGTAAGAGCACCCTTGAGAGCGCGCCTGAAGCAGTGCGCGGCGTGAGGATTGCCGTCGCGAGTCCCCAGATGCTGCGAGCCGCTCTGACCGAGGCGCTTACGCATCCGCGGGGAGCGCTGCGGGCGCTCTCTGCACTGATTGCGCCGCGTTATCGCACAAGCGCGATGCTCAAGAATCTCGTTCTTTTCCCGGCGGCGCTCGCCGTGGCCCACTACGTCCGCACGCACGACATCGAACACATCCATGCGCATTGGCTGACGACTCCGGCGACCGTCGCCTATCTGGCGTCGCTTATGACGGGCGTTCCGTGGAGCTGCACGGCGCACGCGCACGACATCTTCTCCGGCAACCTCATACGGCAAAAGGTCGCCTCGGCGCGCTTCGTCCGCGCGATCGCGCGAAGAAATCTCCAGAGCCTGGCCGATCTTTCCGGGTGCTCTGGGGAGTCACTGTATTTGATACACGTCGGCGTTGAAGTTGCGCCGGCGCCCTGCCCGCAAAGCCTCAAGCGGCCGCTGCAGATCGTCTGCCCCGCTCGCCTCGATCCGATCAAGGGGCACGAATACTTGATACGCGGCCTTGCAACTGCTCGAGACAACGGCCTGGCATTTCAATGCGACATCGTCGGAACCGGGCCGAGCGAGCCGCAGATCCGCTCGCTCGTCTCGCGTCTACACCTTGAGGATGCCGTGAGCATTCGCGGCCTTGTCCGGCACAACGCACTTCTGCACGACCTGGGCCGCGGACGTTACGACGTCGTCGTTCTCGCGAGTCTGGAGTTTGACGAGGGAGCGGGTCACGAGGGCATTCCGGTTGCGCTCATCGAGGCCATGGCGCGCGGCGTTCCATGCATATCCACCGCGACCGGATGCATTCCGGAATTGATCGACGCGGACACGGGCGTCCTCGTTCCCCAGCGAGATCACGATTCGCTCGCCGCCGCATTCATGCGCCTGGAAGCCGATCCTACGATGCGCAGAAAGCTCGGCGCCGCCGCGCGCGCTCGCGTCATGGCGCATTACGACATCGCGAAGACGGCGCGCGACTTGTACGGCCTAATCGATGCCGGCGGGCCGCGCCGCGCTCAAGGGACGGCGAACGTTGCCTCTGCCGGTCACTAACGCAGCCAGCATTCCCGCGGCAAATGCGAACTGCAGCGCGGGAAAGTAGAACATCGTGGCGAGCGTGACCATCGTCGATTCACCGTTCGCGCGACCGCGAAAGACCAGCAGCGAATAAGCGCCGAACAGCGGCAGCAGCAGCAGCCGAAGGGGCGAGCATGCCAGAGCGACCGCCGTCACGGCGGCGATGGGCGTGACGAGATGGCGCCGGCGAATGTCCCGAGGGTTGCTCTGCAGCATCTTGCAGCGCCAATATCCATAGCGGTGCCACTGCTTGATCGAACCCCATACTCCGCGATTGATGATGAACGCGCAGGTCAGCGGAACGCGAAGTATCCGGTAGCCTAATGCCCGAATGCGCGCCGACATCTCACCGTCCTCGTTCGCCTCGAGTTCCTCGTTAAAGCCGCCGGCGCGCATGAGGATGCCGGGACGCCAAACGCCCAGATACACGTGATCGACCTCCCGGACTTCGTTGCCGAAGCGAAACTCCGCGCCGCCCAAACCCATGGGATTTGTGTACAATGCCGCCACGAGCAGCTGCGAGAAGCGTGCACCGGGAATCGGGCGCTGCGGTCCGCCCACGCAGGCGACGTCGGCAGGAGCCTGTTCCAGTGCGCTCACGGCGTCTGCCAAATAAGTCGGGCCGTACAGGGTATGGGCGTCCAGCCGGGCGATGACGTCGTCGCTCGTGGCGTACTCCAAACCGGCATTGAGCGATATCGGGATCTTTCGCCGCGGATTCGAAACGACGCGGCCCTCTATCTCGCCGCAGCGCAGCCACTCACGGAGAATCTGCGCGCTCCCATCGGTCGATCCGCCGTCGACCGCGACAAAAAAAAGTCGCCGCAAATCGAATTGCTGAGCCGATATGCTGGCCAACACGCGTTGCAGATGCCGCGCTTCGTTGTAGACCGGCATGATGACGACGACGCGCGTGCCGCTCATACCGACTTGTGGAAAAGCACTTCGAACGCCGTTTTGAACATGATCGAGACGTCGAGCCATATCGTCCATTGCTCGACGTACCGGAGATCGTACTCGAGGCGCTCGCCGATGTCGTCCTGATTCACGAGGCGGTGCATGTGAATGTGGGACCATCCCGTTATGCCCGGCGGCACCAGATGGCGTTCATCGTACCGCGGAAACTGCTTGCGGAACTGCTCCACGAAGACGGGCCGTTCCGGGCGCGGACCGACTAGCGACATCTCACCGCGCAGGACGTTGAATATCTGGGGCAGTTCGTCGAAGCTGAGGCGCCGCAGAATCGCCCCGACGCGCGTGCGGCGGTCGTCGTTCTCGCGCACCCAGACGGCGCCGGTATCCTTCTCGGCATCGACGCGCATCGATCGGAATTTGAAGATCGTGAACGGCTTGCCGCCCATGCCCACGCGCTCCTGGCGAAACAAAATCGGGCCGCCGGATTCGAGATACACCGCTATGGCGCATACCAGCATGATCGGCGAGAACACGATCAGCGCTGCGGCTCCGACAATGAGATCGAGGACGCGCTTGCGCAGACGGGCCGTCGGCGTACACGCGTTAAGCTGCGTGGCGACGATGAGCGCCTGATTCCCGCTCGTCTCGAGCGATAACCGGTACGAGTGGCGCTTGATGCGGGGCGGAGCGAACGCTACGCGTATGTGATATTTCCCGGCGACGTCGAGAATCTTCGGCATTAAATGCGGATCCACCATCTCCGTAAAAGCGATAGTGCCGCAGTGCGAGTGAAGCGCCTGCGCAAACCAAGGTACCGATTCGATACGTATGGCGGCGCCGTCGCAAGCACGCAGCGTTGC
>Ga0070714_100000646_pt1 | contig 24733 bp, 26 predicted proteins | sample LARL83metaG_FD_65450 | JGI IMG/M metagenome (GOLD analysis project Ga0070714, IMG submission 65450) | Corn, switchgrass and miscanthus rhizosphere microbial communities from Kellogg Biological Station, Michigan, USA - LAR L8-3 metaG | ecosystem: Host-associated > Plants > Roots > Rhizosphere ... | reverse complement strand
CAGTGCCAGCGGAGCCGGCTGTGCCGGCGGGGCCAGCGGAGCCGGCTGTGCCGGCGGGGCCAGCGGAGCCGGCTGTGCCGGCGGGGCCAGCGGAGCCGGCTGTGCCGGCGGGTCGCCATGCGCCTGTTCCAGCGCGCGGGGCCGCGGCTCGCCCTTCGTTGATCCGGACGATGAACGAGCAGCTGCTGCTCGAGCACATCCGCCACCGCGGTCCGTGCTCGCGAGCCGAGCTCGCCCGGGTGTCCGGCCTGTCCAAGCCGACCGTGTCGCTTGCGCTGGGCAACGTGGAGCGGGCGGGCCTGGTGCGGATCGCCGGCCAGCGGACCGGCGTGCCGGGGCGGACCGCGCAGCTGTACGAGATCAGGCCGGATGCCGGCCTGGTGCTCGGGCTCGACATCGGCCACGACTACATACGCGGCGCGCTGGCCGGGTTGTCCGGCGAGATCCGGGCGCGCTCGTCCTTCCGCACTCGCGCCACCAGCGTGCGGGGCCGGGTGGCCGAGCTGGTCCGGGCGGCCGACGTGCTGTGCGCGGAGGCGGAGGTGTCCCGGTCCGCGATCACCCAGACGGTGATCGGCAGTCCGGGCGTCTACGACGAGACGCGAGACGCCATGAAGCTGTCCGGGCATCTGCCCGGGTGGGACCGGCCGGCCGCGCTGGCCGGCCTGCGGGAGGCGTTCGGCTCGTCGCTGGCGATGGAGAACGACGTGAACGTGGCCACGCGGGCCGAGCAAGCCCTCGGTCACGGCCGCGACGTGCCGCACTTCGCGTTCGTGCACTTCGGCAGCGGCATCGCGATGGGCCTGGTCATCGGCGGCAAACTGGTCCGCGGCGCGCACGGAGTCGCGGGGGAGATCGCGTACCTGCCGCTGACCGGGGACGCGGACGTCGACGAGCACGAGGCGCGCAAGCGGGGCACGTTCGAGGCGGCCGCCTCCGCGTCCAGCGTGGTGCGCGCCGCCCGGCGGGCCGGCATGGGCGGCGCGCTGTCCGCGCGGCGGGTATTCGAGGCGGCGGCGGCGGGAGATCCGCGCGCGGTGCGCATCGTCGCGGACGAGGCGCGGCTGGCGGCCAAGGCAATCTGCGTCGTGGTCAACGTGGTGGATCCGGAGCTGATCGTGCTCGGCGGCGGCATCGGCCGGGCGCCCGGTTTCGCCGGCCTGGTGAGCGCCGAGCTGGACAAGCTTGCCCCCGTCCGGCCGGAGATCAAGGTGAGCGCGCTCGGCACCGACGCCGTGGTGGATGGCTGCCTCGTCGCCGGTGCCGAGCTTGCCTGGGCCCGGGTCATGGCCGCTCTTGGCGGCCAGTGACCCTGAGCGCCCAGTGCCCGCGGTGGGAGTGAGGAACCGCGGGCACTAGCTGTGCTAGCTAACAAAATGCTCGAAGACGTGGGCGAAGTACCAGGTTGGCTGCGTCAGCCCGGAGCAGGTGCCCGCGCCCTTGGTGCCTGGGCAGCCGCCGTTGTCGCGCTGCGACGCCCAGAACGACAGGAAGCCGAGGCCGTGCGCCTTCGCCCAGACCAGCACCTGGATCGCGTTGGCCTGCGTGAACGTCTCGGCCGCGCCGAAGTCGTCGATGCCAGGCATCTCGGTGACCCCCACCATGTGCCGCAGCTGCTTCTGCGTGGCGCTGGGGTATAGCCCGGCCAGCTGGCCGGTCAGGGCGGTGGCCGCGGACTCGGTATCGGCCACCATGTCCTGCTGGGTGCCGATGAAGTAGTCGAACGTGAGCAGGTTGACGGTGCTGATCGTGGCGCCGTCGGCGACCGCGTCCCGCAGCACCGACAGCTCCGCCGGCGGCAGCCCGGTCGGGAACGTGGGCAGCGTGTAGGAGAACTGGATGTTCTCGTGGTGAGCCTTGGCCCAGGCTTCGGTCATCGCGATCGCCTGGTTGCGCCGGTCGATGCCGGCCGCGTTGTTCACCGAGTCGCCCTCGATGTCCAGGTCGATGCGCGGGACGTGGTAAGTGGTGACGAGGCTCTCGAAGACGCTCGCGATGGCGGGCGCGCTGGTGCAGCTGTCGGCGAGCTCGGTGCCGGTGGTGTCCGCGGTGAAGCCGCCGAACGACGGGATGACGTTCCCGCCACGCTCCTGGATCGTCGCGATGTCGGCGCCGAAGCTGCTAGCCGCGATAGGCGTGCTGGTGTTGCCGTCCCAGTACGCGGTGCACGAGCCGGCCTGCGCGGTCTGCAGGAACGCGAGCGACTGGAACCGGGCGCCGGACTGCTGGGCGACGGTAGCCAGGTCTGTGCTGGTGTCGTAGGTCTCGTAATACGGCGCGAAGACCTGATACGGCAGGCTCGGGCTGAAGCCAAACCCGGCGGTGTGCGCGGGCGCGGCGCTGGCTGTCTGGCTCACGGCCAAGCCCAGACCGGCGGTCCCGATCAGGGCGGCGCTCAGCGCCGCCAGGACGGAGGTTCTTCGTTTCATGCGCGGGTCCCTAGGCGTCGAGTGGCGGGGAGGTGCACGGAATCGAATAGGAAAGTTTCCTAAGGGATACCGACGCTAGTCCGGTCCAGAACCGCCGTCAAGACCCGCTCGCCCGCTGCTTCAGGAACGCAGGTAGGAGGCGCCGTTCAGGTCGATGATCGTGCCGCTGGCCCAATCCGCCTCGGGCGAGGCCAGGTAGATGACCGCGGCGGCGATCTCCTCCGGCGTGGCCACCCGGTTGAACGGGCTCTGCCCCCGGATCTCGTCGCCCCGCTCGGACGCCAGATCCTCAGCGGCCATGTCCGTCTCGACGTAACCGGGGGCCACCGTGGCGACCGCGATCCCGTGCGGTGCCAGCTCCCGCGCCATGGAGCCGGCCAGCGCGTTCAGTCCGCCCTTACTGGCCCCGTACGCGGGATGCGACGGCTCGCCGCGGAACGCGCCGCGGGAGGACACGTTGATGATCTTCCCGGCGCCGGCCGCTTTCATATGCTGTACCGCGCACCAGATAGCATTGGCCGCCCCGATGAGGTTGACCGCGAGCGTGTCCCGCCAGGCCCGCTGCCACTCGGCATAGGAGACCTCGGTAACAACGTGCTTGACGTAGATTCCGGCGTTGTTGACCAGCACGTCGAGCCCGCCCAGCGCCGCGTGCGCGGTGTCCACCATCCGGCGCGTGGCGTCCGGGTCGGCGAGGTCGCCGCCGACCACCACGTGGCCGTCACCGGGCAGTCCCGCCGCAACCTCTTCGGCCGCGGCGGCCGCCCGTCCGTAGTGCACCGCGACCCGGTCGCCGTGCCGCGCGAACGCTTCCGCGACGGCCCGCCCGATACCCCGGGACGCCCCCGTCACCAGGACCGCCTGGTCACTCATCGCACAGCGTCAGCAGCTTGGCGGTCGTCGACAGGTTGCGCGCTGTCCCCTTCGACGAGCTGGTGACCTTGACCAGCGCCTTGCCCAGCTCGCTGGTCCCGTAGCCATCCGGGGTGTGCAGGTAGAGCACGCGGTCGCCCGCGGTGACCGTGTCCCGGCTGCCCTTCGCCGCGGCTATCTGGCGGGCCGTGTCCAGCCGGGCCTGGTCCGGTTCCGCGCCGAGGAACACCACGTGCACGTACTTCGGGTTGGGCTCATCGGGGTAGGGATTGGCGCTGAGCACCGCGGCGAGCTGATCCCTGGTCACCACGACAACCGAGATTTTTATCCCGAACGTCCGGGCGATTACCTCCGCGATCGCTTCCTCGAGCACGGCGGTGTCCGGCTCCGTGCTGCGGAACAGCACGTTCCCGCTCTGGATATATGTCGACACGTCGGCGTACCCGCTGGCGGTGAGCGCCGCGCGCAACTCCGCCATCGGGACCTTGTTGTTCCCCCCGACGTTGATCCCGCGCAGCAGGGCGATGTGTGTGGCTGGCATGCGCACATGCTAGAGGCTCACGGCCAGATGGTGGCCAAGGCGGTCACCGAGGCGTGGCCCGCCGTCTGGACCAGGATGAAGCCATACCGCGCTGGCTGACCGGTGAGCTGGACGCAGATGCGCTCACCGCCGGCCGCCGTGATCGGTGCCGCGGACGGCGGCGCGCGCAGCGTGCCCGCGCAATCGGCGGCCGAAGGGTCGGACTTGCCGGACCACGTGGCGAGGCGGGCCGTGGCCGGACCGGCCGACAGCGCCTGGTTCTGATAGCTCAGCACGGTGCCTGGGGCCGGCCCGGCGCCGGACGGCACGACGAGCTGGATTGTGACCGGTGGGGCCGGCGGTGCGGCGGAAGAGCCGCCGGATGCCAGCGCCGTGATGACCGCGCCGACCGCCGCGCCGACGACGGCGGCCACGCCGAGCGCCGCCGGGACCGGCAGCCGCCACCAGGTTCTGCTGACCGCTCTGGCCGGCACCCGCACCGGCTCCGCCCGCCGCGCCGGGTCAGGCGGCGCGCCTGGCAGTGGCTCCGCCACTGGGAGCTTTCGCGGCGCGGGCACGTGTACCGGCGGCGGGGGTTGCGGCTGAACCAGCTGGGGCGGCACTGGAAGCGGCCGGGCCGGGGCGTCGGCGGCGCCGAGGTGGGTGGCGCCCGCTGATCGGGCCGAGCGCTCGTTCCGCCAGCCGATGACACAGGTCAGCGGCGAACTGGCGGCCTGGGCGGCGGCCCACAGGGCGGGCCACGCCTGCTCTGGCCACAGCCCTTCGGCCGGGCGCGGTACCGCCGCGACGTCCCGGTCGGCCGGCGGCCAGGGCGCCTCGCCGGGATCGGTCCGCTCCGGCGGGGAGTACGCAGTTGCCGAGATCGTCCAGACCTTGGCGAGCACTTCGGTGTAGACCGGCCCGGCCCACGCGACGTGATTGCGGCACAGTTCCTCAAATGGCGGCACGGCCGGCTCCCGCTGCCCGTCCCGCGGCGCCGTCCAGCCGACGAAACAGTAGAGCGCGCGGTCCCCGTCCGAGCTCATCGCGGGGTTCAGGTCGGCTGCCCGGCACGCGACACCGACGATCCGGTGGGTAAGGTCCTGGGCGAGCAGGAAGCGCGGCGCGCGGTCAAGCTCCCGCCCGCCGCTGACCACCGCCCGCACGACGGAGCCGAGCCAGCCGGTCTCGTCGAGGGTCGTCGGCACCGCTCGCCACCAGGTGTCGGAGGCCGCGGTCCGGCCGTAAACGACCGGCGCCCATTGCGTCATTCGCCGTTGCCTCCGCTATCCCGGGGTAGAACCTGCTCAAGACCTGCAGGCACTGGGCGCCCAGCTCGTTCCAGCGATCGTTGAGCGCCGCGGCCTTGTCCAGCCACGTGTCGGCCAAGGTCCTCGCGTTCTCGATCGCGTAGCGCAGGAACCAGCGGACGATCGGGTTTTTCCGCATCAGCGCGGCGAGCGCGGCCTCGGCTTCCTGCTGGGCTCTGACCGCGTCGTCGCGTTCCACGCCGACCTCGGCCTGACAGGCGCCGAGGAACCAGCCGACCGCGAAGATCATCGGGTCGGCGACGTCCAGCAGGTCGACGATCATGGCGGCGGACTCGCCGTCGTAAGTGCTGACCAGACCGGTGACGCTGACCGGGAAGATCATCGTGTGGACACCTGGCCGGAAGACGGCGGGCATGAGCCGCCTGACCTCGGCCGCCACCTGGCCCCTGTCCCGCGGCGTGCTCCCCGGCCTGCCGTCGATCAGGTCCGACTTGGTCAGCACCACGGCTATCGGCGGCGCCGGACGGCCTGCCGCCGCACGGTCGGCCAGCGCCTTGCTGACCATGTCCTCGAACCGGTCCGCGCCCGTTGCCTCACGAGCCTCGTGCAGCCGGATGCCGGTGAGCGGCTCGCGGAAGTGCTCGCAGTCCAGCACGATGAAGATCGCGTCCGTGTCCAGCAGCCGCCGGTGCAGGCGTGCGGTGTCACTGTTCTTGCCCTTGGCCAGATCGAACGCGGCGCCGCCGCGGAAGTCCGTCAGGTCCATCGCCGTCCGCTCCGCGGTGCCGTCCCTGGTCAGCACGAAGTCGTAGCGGACCGGCTCGTCCGGGGTAGGCGGCGTTTGCTTGCCGGCTCGCAGGTCGTTCAGCTGCCTGAGCAGGTCCATGCCCACGTCGGGGTCGGCCGTGTGCAGGTAGCAGCCCTGCACGCCGCTGACGAGCTCGGCGTAGGCGCCGAGGAGGTAGGTCGTCTTGCCGGCCTTGCTCATCCCGAGCATGGTCGCGGTCATGCGGTTGACCTGGACCTTTCGCCTCCCGTCAGGCATCTGGCAGCTCATTGCTCGCGGCGAGGAAGGCTCCGGCGGCGGCGTCGCCAGCGAAGACGGCCCCGGCTATCCGCCGGTATCCGGCGCCGAGGGCGGCGGCCTCGCCGCCGAACGTACGGGGCCACAGTTCCTGCTGGACGGGGCGGCAGAGGTCGGCCCATTCACGCTCGATTTCGGGTGCTCGGATGAGGTCGTCCTTGAATTGGTTCAGCGCCGCGGCGAGCACCTCGCTGAGCTGCCCGGCCTCCTCCTGCATCCGTTTCTCGATCTGGCCGACCGCCTCGCGGAACGCTCGCGACAACGCCACGTTCAGGCTCTCCGCCGTCTTGTCGCTGATCGGCGCCTCCCAGATCCAGCCGAGCACCAGCGGCACGGCACCGGCCGCCGCGTGCGCGGCCGGCCCGGCCGCCGGGTGCATGGCGCCCACCATGTCCGCGGCCAGCCGCGCGCCGCGGTAGAACGCGTTCTGCGTGCCGCCACTACCGCCACCGCCGCTGTCGTCCGGACTGGGGCCAGGAGCGGCCGCGGTGCCCTCGCCCGGCAGCGGACCGGGCGCCGGCGCCACCCGGTTGACGACCGGCCCGCCGACCCGCAGGAAGATGCTCCCGTAGTTGTCCCGGATCTCCAGCAGCGTGCGCAGCGCACCGTGCAGCGACGCCAGCTTCAGCCGGTCAGCCGTCTCCGCCAGCGTCTCAAGCGGTCGCTCGCCCGCCGCCTGGGTCGCCAGGAGCCGTGGCGGGAGAGCCTCGGCCACCTTCGCGTGGAGCCGGTCGACCGCGCCGGTCAGGGAGCTGTCGATGCGACCGAACTCCCTGCGGATCTCCCGCCTGGCCCGGGTGCACTGGTCGTCGCGGGTCTCGCCGAGGTCGGCGGACAGCGCTTCGTCGACCTTTGCGAGCCACTCCTGCTTGCTGCCCATGCCGAAGCCGGCGTCGGCCCACCGGATGAGGTTCCCGCTCGCGAGGGTGATCGCCTTGGCCAGCTCGGGAACCGGATGGTGCTCGCGCGCCAGGCGGTCATACTCGTCGAGCAGGGCATCCAGCCCCTTCGATACGGAGTTCCGCAGCCCTTTCGCGGCATCCCGCAACGCGCTGTCCTCGTCGGGGACCCGCCGTTCCCTTTTGCGTACCTCGTCCGCGAGCTGGCCGGCGACGTCGTGCACGCGCTGCGCCACCGCGCGAGCCCGGCGGATCTGGGTGGCGGCGGCGGTCCGGTCCATGCTCGCCAGGTTCCGGGCGAGGCTGTCGAGCACCGGCCCGAGGATCTGCTGCCGCACCTGCTCCTGGTCCGCGACGTCACCGACGAGCAGTTGCAGCCCGTTGGCGCCGGTGATCTCGGTCCGTGCCTCGGACACCGCGTTGCTCAGTTGCTCGGCGGTGACGTTGGCCGGATCGGTGTTCACCACGAAGCAGACGAAGTCGGCGATATCCACGCCCATGCTCGCCTTGTCGGCCAGCCGGAATACCCGCCAGTCGTCCTCGCCGATCCACGACCGGGAGACGACGGGACGCTTGACCTGAAGCAGCACGTCGACGTCGTTTCTCAGGTCGGCGAGGAACTGCTGCTCGATGTTCAGCGCGGCCTCACCCGCACCGGGGAGGTCCACCAGCACGAGGTTCTCGACGTCGCCCACGTTGAACGTGCAGTAGATCCACACGTCGTGCACGGCGTGATAGGGCCGGTCCTGACTCTCGTCCGCCGGGTAGGCGACGTACGGCCGCAGCCGGGGCAGCTTTTCGATCCGCAGCTCGCGGCCTGGCTGCTCAAGCAGGTCACGGTAGCTGGGAAAGGATGCCTGCGCGATTCGCAGGCGCCGCAGGAACTTCTGCTGGTCGACCGGGGCGCGCTCGCCGCTGGCGGCGCGGCCGGCCCGGCTGCGCGCGTTGTCGAGCGCCTGCTGATACGGGTACTTGAGGAACGCGTCCGGCGTGGCCGGCACCGGATCCTCTTGCCCCGCGTCCGTGTGCAGCGGCAGCAGGTACCCGTCGCGGAACTCTTCCCAGGTACGCAGCATCACCGTCGCGTCCTCGCGGCCCGGCGCATGCTGGATCCGGCTGCGCGCCGCCGTCGTCGGCTTGAGCCCGCCCGACGGGATGACCACGTCGTTGAGCCCGGTGATGGTGCGCAGCAACGTGCTCTTGCCCGCGGCCGCCTGGCCGACCACGCCGATATTCACCGTCAGCCGGTGGAAGCGCGCCCGTACCGCGGCGATATCCGGCGTGAGCTCGGCGATCTCGTCGCGCAGCTTATGCAGCGCGCCGATGCCCCAATCGCTGGGTGCTTCTTCGGTAAACGTTAAACCTTCGGCTGCGCGCTGTTCGAGCCCGGAAATCCGGCCGCTCGTCTCGGTAATCGTGCCGGTCAGTGTGTCGACGGCGCGCGTCAGCGCGACCCACGCGTCGTACAGCCTGTCGATGCGGTCCTGGTTCGCGTGCCGGCTTTCGAGCGCAGCAGCAATTCGCTCACGGACATCGATCATTTCCCGCCCCAGAGAAGATCCCCACCAATTGCCTAAAACTCTAGCACGCCTGCGAATCGGGGCAATTGGTCTTTCTGGCGTGTGTCAGCAGTGCCGGCACGGGATGTTGGCCGCGGCGAGTGCCACGCGCTCGTTCGGTACGGCCGCCGGGACCTCGGCAGGCTCGGCCGGCTCCGCGGGCTGCGCGGCGGCCGGGGGCGCGCCCTGCTCGCCGGTCAGGTCCTGCCGCCGGACCCGGATCGCCACCAGGGCGACGACGAGGGCGAGCACCGCGATCACGGACGAGGTGAGGAAGCCGCGCGCGAAGCCGGTGGCCAGCGCGTGCGCGGTCACCTGGGCAGCCGATTCAGGCGCCTGATGGCCCGCGGCGATGGCCGCGGTGGTGCTCCGCGCGTTGTCCGCCACGGTCGTCCACGCGATCGTGCCGAGCGCGGCAAGCCCGATCGCGCCGCCGACCTGCTGGCCGGTGTTGAGCAGGCTGCCGGCGACGCCGGCGTCCTGCTCCTGCACGCCGTGCAGGGCGACCAGGGACATCGGGACGAACAGCAGCCCGAGCCCGAACGAGGTCACCAGCATCGGGCCGAGCAGCTGGCCGACGTACCCGGAGTGCTCGGTCAGCCTGGAGAACCAGAACATGCCGCCCGCGGCCATCACGGCACCGGTCAGGATCAGCGGCCGCGCGCCGACCCGCGAGGTCAGCCGGGAGGCGACCGTCGCCGCGCTCACGATCCCGATGGTGAACGGCAGGAACGACAGCCCGGAGCGGACCGCGCTGTAGCCGAGCACGGTCTGCACGAACAGCGTGAGGAAGAAGAACATGCCGAACATCGCCGTGCCCAGGCACAGCATGATCAGGTAGGCGCCGGACCTGTTGCGGTCCGCCAGCACCCGCATCGGCAGCAGCGGATGGGTGCTGCGCCGCTCGATGAGCGCGAACGCGACCAGCAGCAGCACGGACGCGACCAGCGCCACGATCACTTCGGTGTCACCCCAGTGCGACACGCCGTCCTGGCCGGTGGCTGCCTTGGACAGGCCGTAGACCAGTAGCGCGACGCCGCCGGTGCCGGTCACCGCCCCGGCCCAGTCGATCCGGCCGGGCCGGCGGGGCGACTCGGTCAGCGCCCGCGGTGCCGAAGCGGCAACCAGGATGCCGATCGGCACGTTGACGAACAGCACCCACCGCCACGACACGTAAGTGGTCAAGATCCCGCCGAGCAGCAGGCCCACCGCGCCGCCGCCGCCCGCCATCGCCGAGTACACCCCCATCGCCCGGTTGCGCGCCTCGCCCTCCGGGAAGTTGGTCTGGATCAGCGACAGCGCGGTCGGCGCGATGACCGCGCCGCCGACGCCCTGGATCGCCCGGGCCGCGAGCAGCCACCATTGGGTGGTGGCGAACCCGCCGAGGAAGGAGGCCGCGGAGAACAGCAGCAGCCCGCCGATGAACACACGGCGCCGTCCGAGCAGGTCGCCGGCCCGGCCGCCGAGCAGCAGCAGGCCGCCGAACGTGACCGCGTAAGCGTTCACCACCCATTCAAGGCCGCTGCCGGAGAACCCGAGTGCGTGCTGCACGTGCGGCAGGGCGACGTTCACGATCGTGGCGTCCAGTACCACCATCAGCTGTGCCGAGGCAATGACCACGAGAGCCAGGCTCTGCCGGCTGCCCTCCGCGCTTGGCGTTGATATTGCGCCCTCAGGTGCGGGAATCGCCGTCATGGGTGTAATGATTACACGATTACAGATGCCCTTACTAGATTTGCGGACAGCCAGTTCGTAAGGTTCGTTCGTGGCGATGATCAGCGGAGCCGGCGTCGTCGTGACCGGCGGCGGGAACGGGATAGGGCGCGCGCTGGCGCGGCGGTTCGCCGCCGAGGGCGCCAGGGTGGTGGTGCACGACCTGGACGCGGACGCCGCCATGGCGGCCGCCGCCGAGATCGGCGGGTTCGCCGAGGCGGGGGACGCCGGGACCGAGGACGGGATCCGCGGCCTGATCGCCGCCGCCCGCGGCTACCTTGGTGAGATCGACCTGTTCTGCTCGAACGCCGGGACCGGCACCGGCACCGGGCCGGACACCCCGGAAGCGGACTGGCAGCGGGCCTGGGAGGTCAACACGCTGGCCCACGTGCGCGCGTCCCGGGAGCTGCTGCCGGACTGGCTGGCTCGCGGCCGCGGCACGTTCGTGGTCACCGCGTCCGCGGCGGGCCTGCTGAGCATGCTGGGCACCGCGCCGTACTCGGTGACCAAGCACGCCGCCGTCGCGTACGCCGAATGGCTCGCCGCGACCTATGCCCATCGCGGCCTGTCGGTGCACTGCGTCTGCCCGCAAGGTGTGCGCACGCAGATGCTGGCCTCGTCCGGCCGGGCCGGGCAGGTCGTGCTGATGGAGACCGCGATCGAGCCCGAGCAAGTCGCCGACGCGCTGCTGGCGGCGATGGCCGAAGGCCGCTTTCTCGTGCTGCCGCACCCGGAGGTCCGCGACTTCTACACGCTGCGCGCGACCGACACGGACAAGTGGCTGCGCGGCATGAACCGGCTCCAGCGGCGTATCGAGGAGGAAGGCCCGTGAAAGCCTGGCAAGTCAGCAGGCACGGGGAGCCGCGCGACGTGCTGGAGCTGGCGGACCTGCCGCGGCCGGAGCCCGGGCCGGGCCAGGTCCTGGTGAAGGTGCTCGCGGCCGCCGCCAACTTCCCCGACGCCTTGCTATGCCGGGGAACGTACCAGGTACGCCCGCCTCTGCCGTTCAGCCCAGGGGTTGAATTGTGCGGCGAAGTGCTCGACGGCGGGTCGGGATGGGCGCCGGGCGACCGGGTGATCGGCGGCCCGGTGCTGCCGCACGGGGCGTTCGCGGAGTACGCGCTGATGGACGCGGCGAGCATCATGCCCGCGCCTGATTCGCTCGACGACGCGTCCGCCGCGCCGTTCTTCATCACGTACCAGACCGGATGGTTCGGGCTGCACCGCCGGGCGCGGCTGACCGCGGGGGAGACCCTGCTGGTGCACGCCGCGGCGGGCGGCGTCGGCAGCGGCGCGGTCCAGCTCGGCAAGGCCGCCGGAGCACGCGTGATCGGCGTCGCCGGCGGGCCGGAGAAGGCCGAGGTGGCGCGGTCGCTCGGCGCGGACGTGGTGATCGACCGGACGCGGGAGGACTTCGTCGCCGTGGTGAAGGAGGTGACCGGCGGGCGCGGCGCCGACGTGATCTACGACCCGGTCGGCGGCGAGGCGTTCGCGCGGTCGGTCAAGTGCGTCGCGTTCGAGGGCCGCATCCTGATCGTCGGGTTCGCCAGCGGGAACATCCCGTCCGCCGCGCTGAACCACGCCCTGGTGAAGAACTATTCGATCGTCGGCCTGCACTGGGGCCTGTACCAGCGGCTGGACCCCCGGGCGGTGCGCGAATGCCACGCCGAGCTGACCCGGCTCGCCGCGACGGGCACGATCCGGCCGCTGATCAGCGAGCGGCTGAGCCTGGACGAGGTGCCGGCCGGGCTCCAGCGGCTAGCCGACGGCAGCACCACCGGGCGCCTGGTGTTCTTGCCGTAGGTGCTGCCCTAGTAGATCCTCGCCGAAGTCGCTGCGCGGACGGCGCAGCACCGTGTGCGCGTGATTGCCGTCTTCGGTCGTGTTGTCGTACTCGATCAGCAGGTCGTCGCCCTGGATCCGGTAGTAGTGCCCGGTGCCCGGTGTGAGCGGCCCCTCCCACGCGAAGTGCAGCTCGCCGTCGGCGGGCACGGCGAGCAAGCCGGGCCGGACCCGGTCCAGGTACAGCGCGGTGAGCTGGCTGAGCGCGGCCCGCGCGGTCAGGCCGAGGCTGCTCGCGGGCACGCCTAGCGGCTTGATGGACTCCGCGGCTCGCGGCCGCGGCCCGCTGCGGATGTCCGTCGGTGCTTTGGTGGAGACGACCGCCGCGGCGTGGGCCGTGTCGTCCATGGCGTCGAGCAGCGCACGGGCCAGGTCTTCCTCCGGCGCCAGCGGGCGGGACACCGTCCGGCCGGCGTAGCTGACCCGCGCCGGGTTGGCCCCGAGGAATACCGGCGCGGGGGAGACCCGGTCGCCGGCGACGGTCAGGCTGACCGACAGGTGGTGCCCCTCGAAGCGCCACCCCCACGGTTCGCTGTCCTGTGGTTGTCCGAAGATGCTCACCCAGTAGTCGCCGCTGTGCCTGCCGCGGTACCACCCCTCCTGCCGGTCCAGTGTCTCCTCCAGCGCGATGATCGCCATCGCCTGCGCGTACGCGTGGTCGCTGAGCGCGGTGGACAGCAGCCGGTGCGCCGCCTTGCGCGCCGGCCCGCTCAGCTCCGCGACGCACGCGCCGGGACGGCGGTGCGGCCGGTACTCCAGCCAGCGGCGGGCCTGATCGTCGCCGAACTCGTAGACGGCACTGGCGCGCTGCTGGTCGTCGAGCAGGTCGAGCAGCGCGGTCGCCGCGACCCGCAATAGGTCGGAAATCACCACGTAACCGGTATATCACTGGGGCCCGATATGGTTACTTGGGTGACGTCGTGGACTGATCACGCCATCTGGTGGCACGTGTATCCGCTGGGGTTCACCGGCGCCGAGCGCATGGCGCTGCGGCCTGGTGCGGCGGTGCGGCACCGGCTGCGGCACCTGTCCGGATGGCTGGACTACGCGGTCGAGCTCGGCTGCTCCGGGCTGCTGCTGGGGCCGGTGTTCGCCGCCGAGACCCACGGCTACGACACCGTCGACCACTTCCGGATCGACCGGCGGCTCGGCGATGACGCTGACTTCGCCGCGCTGACTTCGGCCGCGGCAGAGCGCGGGCTGCGGATCGTGCTCGACGGCGTGTTCAACCACGTCGCCCGCTCGTTCCCGCATCCGGAGTGGTTCCGCCGCGACGAGGCCGGGCGGTTCGCGACCTTCGAGGGACATCAGCACCTCGTCGCCCTGGATCACGCGCTGCCCGCGGTCGCCGGTTACGTCGGCGAGGTGATGGCGTACTGGCTGGACCGGGGCGCGGCGGGCTGGCGGCTGGACGCGGCGTACGCGGTGCCCGCCGCCTTCTGGCGCCAGGTCCTGCCGAAGGTCCGGGCCTCCTACCCCGACGCCTGGTTCGGAGCGGAGATGATCCACGGCGACTACGCGGAATACGCCTCGTCGGCGGCCCTGGATTCGGTCACCCAGTACGAGCTGTGGAAGGCGATCTGGAGCTCGCTTAACGACCGGAACCTCTTCGAGCTGGCGTGGGCGCTGGACCGGCACCAGCAATTCTGCGCGGGCGGGCTGCTGCCGCAGACGTTCGCCGGCAATCACGACGTGACGCGGCTGGCTTCGCAGCTGGCCGACGAGCGGCATCTGCCGCACGCGCTCGTCGTGCTGTTCACCGTGGCCGGCCTGCCGAGCGTCTACTACGGCGACGAGCAGGCGTTCCGCGGCATCAAGGAGCACCGGGCCGGCGGCGACGACGCGATCCGGCCGGCCTTCCCGCGCCGCCCGTCGGACCTGGGGCCAGACGGCTGGCCGGTGTACCGCCTGCACCAGCGGCTGATCGGCTTCCGGCGCCGGCATCCGTGGCTGGTGCGGGGCCGGTGCAATGTCGAGCACCTGACCAACGAGGCGATCGCCTACCGGTGTTCCGGTGCCTCCGGAGAGATCGTGGTCCTGCTCAACCTCGGCGACGCACCGTACCGGTTCCCGGTCGACGCCGGCTCGCTCGCCGTCGCCGACTCCGGTTCCCCCGTCGCGGACCCCGGTTCCCCCGACCCCCTGCTGGTCCCCCCGCACAACTGGACAATCCTCGCCTAGCCCGCCCACCCAGCGCCCGCCCCGCCCGCTCAGCGCCCGCCCCACCCCAGCGTGTCAATTGCGCAATCGAGCCCACTAGACCGTGTCAATCCGCGCCGGGCCGACGTCGGATGACGCTAGAAATGTCGTACGGCGGTGAGACAGTGGGCGGATGGCGGATGAGATCGAGTACGAACCAGCACGACGGCCGGAGGATCTGAGCGACTTCTTCCTGAAGCGGGCCAACGCCGGGGATGTGGAAGGCGTCGTGGCGCTGTACGAGCCGGACGCGGTCCTGGCCTTTCCGCCGGGAGAGCTCACCCGCGGCCACGAGCAGATCCGCGAGGTCTACCGCGATTTCTTCGTGGCGGCTCCAGTGCTCGGGTCGGCGGGACAGCTGCCGGCCATCGTCAACGGCGATATCGCGCTCACCACCACCCGCCTGCCCGGCGGCGGCGCGACCACGGAGATCGCGCGACGCCAGCCGGACGGCAGCTGGCGGTGGGTGATCGATCAGCCGTCGATCCTGTCCTGAGGTGACCACGGGAACGGGACGAGGTCGGGAGCTATCCAGCCGCTGCGCGCCGGCGCACTGGCGAGCGTCGCCGACCGGTAGTGGCGGCTGAGGAGCCGCTTGTCCAGCAGCGCGGGGTTGCGCGCGGCGAACGCGTCGAAGTCGGCGCATTCCGGGTCGGTCGTCACGTGGTGCGCGACCAGTTCCATCCAGGCACGCGACACGGTTTCGTGGTACTTCTGCGGCGCCCGCTGGTAAGCGGCGATGTGCCGGATCATGCCGCAGACCCGGGTTGCCGCTTCCGGCATGCCGAAGCGCCGTACCGCCCAGAACGCGAGGTGGATGTGCTGACGATGCCGGAACTCGCCGGCCGACCCGGTGATGGCGGGCAGGATGGCGGCGATTTCCGGGTCGGTGACCTGCGGGTGGTGGTCGTGCATCAGGATGCCTCTCTGAGTGCGGTCATGACGGCGTGAAAGCCGGCGAGCTGACTGGCGGACAGACTGCCGAGTGCGCGGTCTTCCAGCTCCGCGACGACCGCGATCACGCGGTCGGCGATGGCGCTCCCGGACGCGGTCAGCACGAGCCGGAACGACCGGCGGTCGGTGGCGTCGAGCTCCCTGACCAGGTAGCCGCGCTGCTCCAGCCGGTCCAGCACGTTCGTCAGCGTGCTCGCCTTCGTGCCGGTCTCGGCGCTGAGCTGGCTCACGCTGAGCGCGCCGCGTTCGGCCAGGTTCGCCAGTGCGTTGATCTCCGCGGCGGTCAGCCGCAGGTCGGCGAGTGCCGAGCTCAGGGCGTGCAGCGTGACGTGGGTCGTCTGCTGCAACGCGAGTACCGGCCGAGGTAGTCCATTTTCGGATATCACGATATCGGATTATACGATATCGGAGTAGGATGGCGCGAGGGTATTGCGATGGACAATCGGGCGTCGGCTGAGAACTGGATGATCGACGAGATGGCGCCCGCCGGGCCGGAGCACCTGGACCAAGCATTCGTCGCCGGATGCGACCGCAAGCAGGGGTACCCGGATCCCGCCGAGGACCTGGCCGTCTTCAGCGCTAACGGCCTTGGCGCCGGTTCGGTGCGATCCTCGCCGCGCGGCTTCAAAATCGTACGTCCGCCGCCTCTGCGGGTTCTATAGCTGAGTCCGGGCGCGACCGAAGTTGCCTAAGCGTCTCCAGTTGCAAAGGAGCAAACGCTCCCTTGTTAGAAAAGGGCCCTCTGTTGAAAAAGGCGCCAGATCTGGCGCCTTTCTTACCATGGAGCACTTTTCTACCACGAAAGACATTCGCCGTGTACGGATATAACGGATAAGTCGGGCAACTCAGGCGAGTGCCGGGGGGTGCGGGGGGTGCTGGCGCGGGGGGCCGCGGGGGCCGCGTTACGGGAGGCGGGTGGACAGGCGGGCGGCGGCGGCGATGAGGGCGACGGCCGTGGCGCACATCCAGAAGACCTGCGTGCCGACGGGGGTCGCGTTGTTCACCGCGGCGGTGCTCAGCCGAAGCAGCGGGACCATAGGCGTGTCGCGCACGATGACCAGGCAGAGGAACACCGCGACCGCCACGATCAGCCGCCAGCCGATGCGCTCGATGAGCGCCAGCACCGAGCCGAGTCCGATGCCGAACACCGCCGCGGCCAGGTGCAGCTCGATCATCCGCAGCACGACGTCGCGCGGGTGCTGGTGCCCGCCCTGGCTGGCCAGCGGCCAGACGACGCCGAACAAGGTCAGCGCCACCGCGAACGGCACCAGGCACAGGTCGGTGGCCAGGTGCGCTCGCGCTCGTCCGCCCACGTGCGCCGCGAACGCCCGGGCGAGCTCCCGGCCGTCCACCCGGTGCGCCAGCACGGTCAGCCATGCCATCACCGGGACCAGCGCGATCGAGGTCACCGCGGCGGGCTGAAGCGCCGGGCCGGCGTCGGTCGCGTAGATGATCGCCAGCACGGCGAGGAAGACCAGCATCGGCGCGAAGAACCACTGGGATACCGCCAGCAGCCGCGCACGATGCGCCGCGCCGTGCAGCACGCGGGCGAGGAGCCCGGCCCGGTGCGGTGGCGCGGTGGTGCCCGCGGCGGTACCGGCCACCGGAATCGCCGGGGCCGCGGGAGCACCCGGCGACGCATCGTCAAGGATCGGCTGCACCCGCCGGACCGGCACGCCCGCGTCCAGCGCGGCGCGCAGCACACCCGGCAGTTCGGCCTCGCTGACCCGCCGGACCACCCCGTTCCCTGTCTCCACCTCCAGCGTCGGTGCGGTGACCTGCACGCCACCGCTCCGCGGCTGCACAGCCACCGTGCCGTCACGGAACCGCCACGTCGTCCCGGCCGGCAGCGGCAGCGGCGCGGTCGGATGCCGTGCCACCAGCACCACGCCGCCGCGGTTCGCGGCCCGGACGATCTCCGCGGCCACTCTTGCCACACCATCCGCGTCCAGCCCGCCCGAAGGCTCATCCAGGATCACCAGGCCGGGATCACCGACCAGCGCCTGAGCCACCAGCACGCGCTGCGTGTTGCCCCGCGACAGCACGTGCAGCGGGCGGGTGGCGGCCGGCTCCAGCCCGAGCCGCCGCAGAAGGTCGACCACGCCAGCGGCCGAGTCGGCCCGGGACAAGCCGGCCGTGCGCGCCAGCCCCGTCAGCCAGCGAAGCACGGTGACCCGGGGAAGCAGGGAGGCTCGTTCGGGAGAAAAACCGACGGTGGCGGGGCGGAGGGTCGCGTTCTCGGTCGGCAGCAGCCCGGCCGCGGCGGCGAGCAGCGTACTCTTGCCCGAGCCGTTCGGGCCCTCCACCGCGATGACCTCGCCCGCCGAGGCGGTCAGCGACACGTCGGTCGCGACCGTCACGCCGCGCGCGGCGCGCAGCCGCGGCGCCCGCAGCTCGAAGTCAGGCACGCCCGGTGAGCCGCTCGTACAGCTCGGCGTAGCGAGCCTGGGTGGCGGCGACCACGTCCGGCGGCATGGCCGGGCCGGGCGGCTTGCGGTCCCAATCCAGGCCGGACGACCAGTCGCGCACGAACTGCTTGTCCAGCGATCGCTGCGGTCGCCCCGGCTGCCATTCCGAAGCCAGCCAGAACCGCGACGAGTCCGGAGTCAGCACCTCGTCGGCCAGCACCAGCGCGCCGTCCGGCGCCACGCCGAACTCCAGCTTCGTGTCGGCGATGATGACTCCGCGCTGCGCCGCCAGCGATGCGCCCTTGCGGTACACCTCAAGCGTCAGCCGGCGCAGTTCGGCGGCCCGGTCCGCACCGGTCAGCGCCACGACCTCGTCGTACGTCATCGGCTCGTCGTGGCCGGACTGAGCCTTGGTCGTCGGCGTGAACACCGGCTCGGGCAGCCGCGAGCCCTCGCCAAGCCCCGGTCGCAGCCGCACGCCGGAGATCGTGCCGGTTTCGTGGTACGACGTGAAGCCCAGCCCGGCGAGGTAGCCGCGCGCCACGCACTCCACCGGCACCATGTCCAGGCGGCGGCAGCGGATCGCCCGGCCGGCCCACTCGTCCGGCACGTCCGTGCCCGAGATCACGTGGTTCGGGACCAGGTCCGCGAGCTGCTCGAACCACCACAGGGACAGCTGGGTGAGCACGGTGCCCTTGCCGGGGATCGGCGTGGGGAGGACCACGTCGTAGACGCTGATCCGGTCGCTGGCGACCATGATGAGGTCGTCGCCGTCCGCGTACAGCTCCCGGACTTTCCCGGAGTGGACCAGTTCCACGCGTGCCCCTTCTGCCGCCCGGCCAGTGCCGGACAGCGTACTAGTGGAGCCTGAGCGTACGATCAGGTGCCATGGCTGGCAGTGGGTACCTGCAGGTGCAGACAACGACGGACTCGCGGGCCGAGGCCATCGAGCTCTCGCGCGCCGCGGTGGAGGCCCGGCTGGCCGCCTGTGCCCAGGTCGCGGGCCCGATCGCGTCCACCTACTGGTGGGACAGCGCGGTGCGGCGGGAGGAGGAATGGCTGATCCTGCTCAAGCTGCCGGTTGACAAATACGAAGAACTACAGGCATTTCTGGCAGAACGACATTCGTACGACGAGCCGGAGATCATCGCGGTCCCCATAGTGGCCGGATCCGCGGCGTACCTGGACTGGGTCACCGAAGAGACTCGTCGCCCCGAGGAAGAGTAGTTCAAGGCTTGCGGCCGACACCGCCGAGCCACCACTCGCCGGCGGCCTGAAGTTTCTCGTCGAGTGGTTCGGCGCGCCATTGCGTGACCGGCGTCAGCCCGGGCTCGACCAGCTCGAATCCGTCGAAGTAGCCGAGGATCTGCGCGCGGCTGCGATACGAGAAGGGCGTCGGGGTCTTCGCGAAGACCTCCTCCTTCTGCCGCACCAGTTCGGCGGGATGGCCGTCGCTGGTGAGGTGCGACAAGATCAGGTAACTGCCCGGCACCATGCGCCGGGCGAAGGCGCGGATGACGCTGCCCGGCTCGTCCGCGTCCGGGATCGAGTGCAGTACCGACACGAACAGCACGACGACCGGCTGGGAGAAGTCGATCAGGCGCAGGGTGTCAGGATGGCCGAGAACCTTCGCGTAGTTGCGGATGTCCTCTTGCACCACAGCGATCGCGTCGTCGTGGCCGGCCAGCAGGCTGGCGGCGTGCAGCGCGGCCATCGGGTCGTTGTCGACGTAAACAACCCGCGCGTCCGGCCGGACCTGCCTCGCCACCTCGTGCACGTTGCCCTGGCTGGGCAGGCCCGAGCCGAGATCGAGGAACTGCGCGATGCCCTGCTCGGCGGCGAACCGCGTCGCCCGGGCGAGGAACCGCCGGTTGACCACCGGCACGTCGCGGTTCTCCGGAGAGAACCGGAACAGCTTCTCTACCGCCTCCCGGTCGGCCGCGAAGTTGTCCTTGCCGCCGAGCGCGTAGTCGTACATCCGCGCCATGTTGGGGACGCTGACGTCCAGTCCTTGCGGGGCCTGCTCGTCATCGGTCACGCAGCCAGACTACGGCGTGCGGTTCCAGGTGAGGATGACCGGCTCGTCGTGCTCGAAGCCGAGCGTGCACACCGTGCCGGTGTCCAGGCGGAACAGGCGGCCGTCGGCCGGGTCAAGCCCGAGCCAGCGCGCGGTGAGGATACGCAGCACGTGCCCGTGCGCGACCAGGACCACGTCGCCGTCGGGCAGCAGCGGGCGGACCCGGGCCAGCACCCGGTCGGTGCGCTCGCCGACCGACTGGACGGTCTCGCCCGGATGGTCGCTGTCGCCCGGTATCACGCCGTCGCGCCATAGATACCAGCCAGGCCTGGTCTGCTGGATCTGCGCGGTGGTCTGGCCCTCATAGCCGCCGTAGTCCCATTCCCACAGGTCAGGGTCCTGCTTGGCGGACGCGGCGGCGCTTTCGAGGGCCAGTTCGGCGGTGCGCACGGCGCGCTGGGCCGGGCTGGTGAAGACCGCGGTGATGTGGCGGTCGCGGAGCAGCGGTGTCACCGCCGCCGCGCATTCCTCGCCGTGCGCCGTGAGCGGAATGTCTGTCCGCCCCGTGTGCTTGCCGGCCTGGCTCCACTCGGTCTCGCCGTGCCGCAGCAGGATCAGGTCACCCATGTCAGAGGAGCTTGCGGAGAGCTAGCAGGTCACGCATGCTGGCCTTCACGCTGACCTTGCCGGACACCCACATGCGCGCGATGTTCTGCGGCGATTCGGCCAGGTGCAGCACGTCGTCGCTTTTCGCGGCCAGGCGGATGTCGGCCTGCGGCTCGACGGACGCGGCCTCGCGGACCGGTTCGGTGCCGTCGTCGGTGAACCTGGTCACGAACGTCACGCCCAGGTCGGTCACCTCGACGCTCATCGACCGGTTGCCGAAGTAACTGGCCCGGTCCCCAGGCTTCATCTCGGCCAGCCGGCCGGTGAGCTTCTGCAGTGCCTCGCGGCATTCCTCGGCTGAAGCCATGCTCGCCTCGCTCACGTGATCAGGTAACGGGTAGCGTTCCACGGGGAGGCTAGCTTATATGGATGGGGAGAACCCAGCGGTGACACCACCGACTGGTGACGAGCGGGTGGACGAAGCTGTCGCGCCGCTGGCCAGAATCGCGGACGCGCCGGTGGCGGACCACCCGGCGGTGCTCGACGAGGTTCACCAGCGGCTCGGGGAGATCCTCGCCCAGCTGGACGAGGATCAGCGTTGAGTGCTGCCCGGGTCAGGCTGGACGCGGAGCTAGTGCGGCGTGGGCTGGCCCGGTCCCGTGAGCAGGCCGCCGAACTGGTCAGCGCCGGGCGTGTCGCGGTCGGCGGAAGCCCGGCGGCTAAGCCGGCCACGCAGGTGACCAGGGACGCGCCGATCACGATCACCGATGCGGGCGGCGAACCCGGATACGTGTCACGCGGCGGCCACAAGCTCGCCGGCGCGCTTGCGGCGTTTGCGGTCCAGGTGACCGGCCGGCGCTGCCTGGACGCGGGCGCGTCCACCGGCGGCTTCACCGACGTGCTGCTCCGGGCCGGGGCCGCGCACGTCGTCGCCGCCGACGTCGGCTACGGCCAGCTTGCCTGGTCGCTGCGCACCGACCCGCGGGTCACCGTGCTCGACCGGGTCAACGTGCGCAATCTCCGGCCGGAGCAGGTGGCACCGGCGCCCAGCCTGGTGGTCGCCGACCTGTCGTTCATCTCGCTGACGCTGGTGCTGCCGGCGCTGGTGGCGTGCGCTACGCCGGAGGCGGACTTCGTGCTAATGGTGAAGCCGCAGTTCGAGGCCGGCAAGGGCCGGGTCGGAGCCGGGGGAGTGGTTCGTGATACCACAGTACGTTCCGAAGCAATAAGAAACGTCTGTGACGCGGCGGCGCGGCTAGGGCTCGGCGTGCTCGGCATAACCGCGAGTTCCCTGCCGGGGCCTGCCGGGAACGTGGAATATTTCGGGTGGCTGCGACGCGGGGCGCCGCCGCTGGACGAGTCAGAACTGGAGCGGGCTATCGAGGAGGGACCGCACTAGTGGGACAGCGGACGATGTTGCTGACGGCGCACACGGGGCGAGAAAGCGCGCTGCACAAGGCCAGGCTGGTGGCCAAGCAGCTGAACGCCGCCGGAATCGTCGTGCGCGCGCTGGAGGACGAAGCGGCCGACATCGGCTCGGGGGACATCAAGGAGCAGGTGGCGGCGGGCCCGGACGCGGCGGCCGGGGCGGAGATCGTCATCGTGCTCGGCGGGGACGGCACGCTGCTGCGCGCCGCGGAGCTGTCGCGGCCTGCCGGCGTGCCGCTGATCGGGGTGAACCTCGGTCACGTCGGGTTCCTCGCCGAGGCCGAACCGGACGTGCTCGCCGACACCGTGGACCGGCTGATCGCCCGGCGGTACGTGGTCGAGGAGCGGATGACGATCGACGTCACCGTGCGGACCAACGGAAACATGCTGGCGCGCACCTGGGCGCTGAACGAGGCCACCGTCGAGAAGGCCGCGCGGGAGCGGATGCTCGAGGTGATCTGCGAGGTCGACGGCCGGCCGCTGTCCCGGCTGGGCTGTGACGGCGTGGTGTGCTCGACGCCGACCGGGTCCACCGCGTACGCGTACTCGGCAGGCGGCCCCGTCGTCTGGCCAGAAGTCGAGGCGTTGCTCCTCGTGCCGATCAGCGCGCACGCGCTGTTCGCGCCGCCGCTGGTGGTGTCGCCGTCAGCGGTGCTGGCCGTGGAGGTCATTTCGGCGACACCGGGCGGCGTTCTGTGGTGCGATGGGCGACGTAAGGTCGATCTGCCGACCGGATCGAGGGTCGAGGTGCGCAGGGGAGAGCTGCCGGTGCGGCTCGTCCGGCTGGACGGGCCAGGCTCTCGCGGCGGCCGGTTCACCGACCGGCTCGTCGCGAAGTTCGGGCTGAACGTGGCGGGCTGGCGAGGCAGGGAGGCATCTAGCAAGCATGCTTGAGGAAGTCCGCATCTCCTCGCTTGGCGTGATCGACGACGCCGTGCTCGAGCTGTCGTCGGGGTTCACCGCGCTGACCGGCGAGACCGGGGCCGGCAAGACCATGGTCGTGACGGCGCTCGGCTTGCTGTTCGGCGGGAAGGCCGACCCTGCGCGGGTGCGTCCGGGGGCGGAGCGGGCGTCGGTCGAGGGCCGCCTGGTCGTCCCGCCGGCGGTGGCGCGGCAGGTCGAGGAGGCGGGCGGCGACCTCGACGACGACGGCTCGTCGCTGGTGCTGAGCAGGACCGTGTCAGCCGAAGGGCGTTCCCGGGCGTACGCGGGCGGGCGTTCGGTGCCGGTGTCGCTGCTCCAGGTGCTGGCGGACGACCTCGTCGCGGTGCACGGGCAGGCCGACCAGCGGCAGCTGCTCAAGGCGGGCTGGCCGCGGGACGCGCTGGACCGGTACGGCGGCGCGCCGCTCGGCGCGGTGCTGTCGGACTACCGCCGGGCGTACGGGCGGCACCGTGAGGTGGTTGCGGAGCTTGAGACGTTGCGGGCCGCGCTGCGCGACCGGCTCGCCGAGGCGGAGGCGCTGCGGTTCGGGCTGTCCGAGGTGGAGACGGTGGCACCGGTCGACGGCGAGGACGTCACGCTGCTGGCCGAGGAGCAGCGGCTGGCCAACGCGGACGCGCTGCACGCGGCGGCCTCCACGGCGCACGAGGCGCTGCTCGGCGACCCGGCGGCCGGCGGCTCGGCGCCCGCCGACGCGGTGACACTGCTTGGCGCGGCGTCGCGCGCGCTGGAGGCGGCCCGATCCCACGACGCGGTGCTGGCCGGGCTGGCCGGCCGGCTGTCCGAAGCGTCGTACCTGGTGTCCGACGTCGCCGCGGAGCTCGCGTCGTACACCGAGACCGTGGATTTCGACCCGGCGCGGCTCGCCGCGGCGCAGGAGCGGCGGGCGGCGCTGAGCAGGCTGATCCGCGCCTACGGCGGTGTCTCCGGGGACGTGGCGGGGGTGCTCGACTGGGCGAAGCAGGCCAGTGCGCGGCTGCTCGAGCTGGACGGTGACGACGACCGGATCGCTGCGCTGGCCGCCGAGGAGGCGGCGCTCGCGTCGCGGGTGGATTCGCTGGCCGCGTCGCTGACCTCGCTGCGGGTCGAGGCGTCGTCGCGGTTCGCGTCGCTGGTGACCGGTGAACTGACCGCGCTCGCCATGCCGCACGCGACGCTGACCGCACTGGTGTCGCCGCTGGACGACGGACCGGGACCGTTCGGCGCGGACGAGGTCTCGTTCCGGCTGGCGCCGCACCCCGGCGCGCCCGCGCTGCCGTTGCACAAGGGCGCGTCCGGCGGTGAGCTGTCCCGGGTGATGCTCGCCATCGAGGTGGTCTTCGCCGGCGCGGACCCGCTGCCGACGTTCGTCTTCGACGAGGTCGACGCCGGCGTCGGCGGGAAGGCGGCGGTGGAGATCGGCCGGCGGCTCGCCCGCTTGGCGCGTTCGGCCCAGGTCATCGTCGTGACGCACCTGCCGCAGGTGGCCGCGTTCGCGGACAACCACCTGGTCGTGGAGAAGTCCAACGACGGGCTGGTCACCTCCAGCGGCGTGGTGCGGCTCGATCAGCAGGCGCGGGCGCGTGAGCTGTCCCGGATGCTGGGCGGGCTCGAGGATTCCGAATTCGGCAAGGCGCACGCGGAGGAACTGCTCGCACTCGCGGCCGGCGAGCGCGAGCCCCCGGAGTAGCGCGAACTTCGGCGCGCGCCCCCGGTTACGCAGTTGCCCGCTATGTCCGCTTATGTCCGGTGCGTTCGGCGCTAGCCCGGGGATCCGAAATTATCGTGGACACTTACCCTCCCAGATCGGGCCCTTCTGGTTTATTCCGGGGGCTTGCCCCGGATCGCTGGCCGCCCCGGTAAGGTCAGCGGCTGGCGTCCGGGCTCGGTCGGCTCGATGGGCCCGCGATAACGTGGCAGTTTCCCGCTTCGTGGTAGCCGGCCCCTTGTGTACGAGGGTCAATCCACCACGAGGCGGTAATCTTCCACGTCGTTGACGGGCGTGTCGGT
>Ga0070714_100000644_pt1 | contig 24750 bp, 24 predicted proteins | sample LARL83metaG_FD_65450 | JGI IMG/M metagenome (GOLD analysis project Ga0070714, IMG submission 65450) | Corn, switchgrass and miscanthus rhizosphere microbial communities from Kellogg Biological Station, Michigan, USA - LAR L8-3 metaG | ecosystem: Host-associated > Plants > Roots > Rhizosphere ... | reverse complement strand
TTTGTCAGCAGTCCGCTCGCGGCGACTAGGGTAGGACGGCGGCGTGTCCGAGGGCCGGTACCACTGCACATTGAATACACGGCAGCACTGGGCGCACTCAATTTAGTAACAGGAACCTCAACTTCCCCACATGCCCCACTGGCAAATAGGTCAATAAGCGCTTTTGTCGTACTTATCGGGCATGTCCAGACAGGACGCCGCGCCGACCGGTATAACGAGGCAGGGGAGCAAACGAACGTGCCCGAGGAGGACTGGGCGTGAAAAACGGCTTCGCTTTGAGCACCCTCGCGGCGCTCAGCGCGATCACGCTGGCGGCATGCACCAGCGCGAGCAGTAGCTCGACGGGCAGCGGGACCACTTCGGATCAGGTGTCCACGGGCGTCATCAAGATCGGCGCGGCCCTGTCGCTGACCGGAGACCGCCAGGTCGACGGCGTGGCATTCAAGGCGGGATACCAGCTCTGGGCCGCTGACGTGAACGCCAAGGGCGGCATCAAGGTTGGCGGCATTCAGCGCAAGGTCAAGCTGACCATTCTCGACGACAAGAGCGACCAGAACACTGTGGTCGCCGACTACCAGACGCTGTTCGGCAAGGACCACGTGGATCTGGCCTTCGGGCCGTTCTCCACGCTGCTCACCGGCCCGGCGTCAGCGGTGGCGGCGCGATTCGGCATGGCGCTCCTCGAGGGCGCCGGCGGCGGCCCGGCGGTGTTCGACACCCCGTCCAACCAGGCCGACCACAACGTGTTCGACGTGAGCCTGCCCGTGGCGGACTCTCTGGTCCCGTTCGTGAACTGGATCGCGACCCTGCCGGCCGACCAACGACGCCAGCTCAGGGCGGCGTACGCGATGGCTCAGGATCCGTTCGCCGACCCGCCGGTGCAACTAGCCCAGACGGAGTTGCAGGCCCTCGGCGTGCAAACCGTGTACTCGCAAACGTTCCCGGAGCTGGCGGGCCCGAACTTCTCCGCCTACAAGACACCGGCCGACGACGTGGCGCAGCTCAATCCGGACATTGTCATTCTCGGCTCACCCGACGTGCCGACGGTGCAGGAGTTCATGCAGGCGTTCGAGCAAAAGCACTACAACCCCAAGATGTTCCTAGCGGCGGCCGGTCCGGACCAAGGCGCCGCGTTCACCTCGGTGGTCGGCGCCGGCAATGCCAACGGGATGATGGTGCCGGACGGCTGGTATCCGGGGTTTGCCGACCCGGTCAGCAAGAATATGGTCCAGGAGTATGTCCACCAGTACGGTGGCTCCGCGTCCGGCGTCAACGCCGACGTGGCCGAAGCGTATGCCGTTGGCCAGGTGGCCGCCCAGTCCGTCACGGCCACCGGCGGCACCGACAACCAGAAGATCATCAGCTTCCTGCACAGCGGTGTCACGCTGAAGAGCGTGCAGGGGCCGGTGCACTTCGACGCGCTCGGCGAAAACGGTTCCGCGACAGCGTTCATCTTCCAGTGGCAGCACGGTGACTTCCATCAGGTGCTCCCGCTCGGCGCCCCCGGATCGGACCCGATTACCGCGACAAAGCCGCACTGGAGCAGCTAGTTTCCGTGCGGCCAAATACGCAAGATCAGTATTTACCGGATATATCACGCATTATCGTGCATTACCGTGACAGTCGCTTTAGAGTAGCTGTCGCACATCTGTACAGCCGGAGGCGGCCGGTGGTTGCGGTGCGGGCGGACACGTCGGCAGTACACGTCCTGATGAGAGCGCGTAACGAGCAAGGACATCAGCATGGGAAGCCATGGGCTGACAAGCGCCAGACTGCGCACCAGTAAGGTCAGCCAGCACGCTAGGGAACAAGAGGCCGCCCGGGCCCGGGGCAGGCGACCGCTTGACTTGCGGGACTGGCCGGTGTCTTGGCGGCTGATCACGGTGATCGTGATGGCGCTCATCATGGGCCTGGTCTTCGGTGGCCTCCGGGTGGCGTCCGCGGCCGACAGCGCCGCCGAGTTCAGCCGGGTGACCCAGCTCGCCCAGCTGGGGCAGCAGGTCACCAACCTGGTGCAGGCGCTGGAGAACGAGCGCGACCAGACGATGGGCCAGGTGCCCGCCTCCGACCAGAAGGCGACGGCCGCGTCCCTGCAGGGCGCCTACAACAGGACGAACGGGGTGGCCGCGCAGGTCCAGCAGCTGGCCGGCAAGATCAACGGCTCGTTCCCGGCGAACATCCAGGCCCGGGTGGCCACCGTGCGGTCCGAGATCCGCGATCTGAACACGACCCGCAGTATCGCGGTGGCCAGCCAGGAAGCGCTCGCGGCCATCGCCGCCTACTCGACGCCCATCGGCAACATGATCGCGCTCAACAGCCAGATCGCTGAAGGAACCGCCGACTCCGTCCTGGTCAGCGACGTGCAGACGCTGAACGCGCTGGCCCTGACCAAGGAGCAGGCCAGCCAGCAGCGGGCGCTGCTGTTCAACGCGCTCACCCAGCAGCTCTTCGCCGATGGCGAACTGCAGGCGTTCACCACCGCGGTGAGCAACCAGGGAGCCGACAAGAACACGTTCAACGCGACGGCGACCCCGGCTGAGCAGCAGGCGTTCACCAACCTCGTCGCCGGAACCGGGGTCAACAAGGCCGAGCAGTACGAGAACCTCGTGCTCGGCCTCCAGTCCCCGGACCTGTCCTCGCTGGGTCTGACCGCTACCGCGGCGCCAAACGCCTGGTTCACCGCGGAGACCGCCACGGTCAACGACATGCAGCAGCTTGAGCTGCAGGTCGCGCAGTCGATCGTCGCGCGCAGCCAGTCGCTCCAGCAGGGCGCGCAGCGATCCGAGCTGATCACCGCCATCCTGACGATCGTCATCCTGCTCCTGGTGGTGCTCGCGACGATAGCCGTGGCGCTCTCCCTGGTCCGCCCGCTGCGCCGGCTGCGGCAGAGCGCGCTCGGCATCGCCACCGTGCAGCTACCCGAACGAGTGCGGCTGCTCAGCGAGGCGGCCGATCCCACCTCCAGCCTGGAGGTCGCGCCGATCGACGTGGCGTCCGCGGACGAGATCGGCCAGGTCGCTCGCGCGTTCGACCAGGTGCACGCCGAGGCGGTCCGGCTGGCGGGCAACGAGGCGATGCTGCGCACCAGCTTCAACGCCATGTTCGTCAACCTGTCCCGGCGCAGCCAGCTGCTGATCGAGCGCCTGGCGCGGATGATCGACTCGCTGGAGCAGAACGAGGACGACCCGGGCCGCCTGGCCAACCTGTTCTCCATGGACCACCTGGTCACCCGAATGCGCCGCAACTCCGAGAACCTGCTGCTGCTCGCCGGGCACGAGAGTACGCGCAAGTGGAGCGAGGCGGTTCCGCTCGCGGACGTGGCCCGAGCGGCGACCTCGGAGATCGAGCAGTACAGCCGCGTGACGCAGCGAGTCCAGCCGGGCGTCGCGGTCACCGGGCAGGCGGTGACGGACGTCGTCCACCTGCTGGCCGAGATCATCGAGAACGCCACGATCTTCTCCCCCAAGGACAGCATCGTCCACGTGTCGGGTCAGGTGCTCACCACCGGCGGCGTGCTACTCGAGGTCAGCGACAGCGGCGTCGGCATCCCCGACGCAAGGCTCGCGGAGATGAACTGGCGCCTGGATAACCCGCCGGTCATGGACGTGTCGGTGTCGAAGCACATGGGCCTGTTCGCCGTCGCCCGGCTAGCCGAGCGGCACGGTGTCCGGGTCCGGCTGCTGGCAGGCTCTCCGCAGGGCCTGACCGCGCTGGTCTGGCTGCCGGACAGCGTGATCGAGCGGGAGGCTGCGCCGTCCGCGTGGCCAGGTACCCGGTTCGGGCGGCCCGCATTCGGCGGCAACAACCGCAGGGACGCGGTTACCGCGGGCCCGCAGCCGGGCTTCTCCCCGCAGCCGAGCATGGCGGGCACCGGCCCGCAGCCAGGCATGGCGGGCATGGCGGGCACGGGTCCGCAGGTCACCGTTCCGCCGCCGAAGAAGACGGCCGGCCAGGCACGCACCGGGGCGTCGGCGTCGCAGTGGTTCCGAAGCGGCCGCGATTCCGTGGGCGCGGGTGCGAGTGGTAACGGCTTCGGCATCGGCGGCAATGGCGCGGGTAACGGCACCCCGGGCAATGGCAACGGCCGCGCCGGGAATGGCCTGTCCGGTAACGGCACCGGGACGGCTGGCAACGGCATTCCTGAGTTCGGAAAGGCCGCCCCGGAGAACGAGGAGCAGCAGTTCGGCGCGGGCTGGGCCGAGGGCAAGCACGCCGCGGAGATCATCGCTGAACCGGTCCGCGGCGAGCAGACTTCCGCCGGACTGCCGCTGCGCGTGCCCCGGGCGAACCTGCTTCCCGGGTCGGTGCGCGGTGCGCACCGCGCGGGCGGCCCCACCCGTCCGCCGGCCGACGCTCGTCAAGACGAAGCCGCGGGCTCGCGGCCGACTCGCACACCAGAGATGGCTCGTAACCGCCTGGGCGGATTCCAGCGCGGTGTACGACGTGCCAAGGGCCAGCCGGCGCATCGCGCGGGAGAGGGAGCTGATCGTTGAACTACACGTACCGCCAGGACCTTAACTGGCTCGTCAACGACTTCACCGCGCGGGTGGTGGACGTGGCGCACGCGGTCGTGGTATCCGCGGACGGCGTCCCGCTCGCGCTCTCGGAGCACATCCCGGACGCGTATGCCAACCAGTTCGCGGCCATCACGTCCGGGCTGGTCAGCCTCATGCAGGGCGCCGCGCGCATCTTCGAGGCCGGTCAGCCGACCCAGGCGCTGGTAGAGATGGAAGGCGGGCTGATGTTCGTCATGGCGATCACGGACGGGTCAAGCCTGGCCGTGCTCGCCTCGCTGGAGTGCGACACCGACCTCGTCTCCTACGAGATGACCCGGTTGGTCGAAGCCGTCGGCGACATCCTGACGCCGGCCGCCCGCGGCGGCCAGGCTTAACGCCTGACGCCTGCGCTGACCTATTGTCGGAAGATGGACTGGAGCCTGTTCGGATGCGCGCGCCGCGGCCACGTGACGTACGAGCCGGACGAGCCGGAACTGCGCGGCCGGCTGGCGGCTAACAGCGCGGGCGGAACCACTTGGCGGTGCCTGCGCTGCGGGGCCTTCGTGCCGCCGCCGCCCGCCGGCGAGGGCCGTCGGCACAGGGGCCAGCACGGCAAGGGTCCGGCCGCCGACGCTCCCCTGGTTCCCCGGGGCAAGGAACTGCGCAGCGCGCTGATCCTGCGGATCTTCGCGGTCGAGCGGTTCCTCCGCTTCCTGGTGTTCGGCGGCGCCGCGTACGGGGTCTGGCGGTTCTCCGACGACCGGGCCGGGATCCAGCGCACGTTCAACGACGCCCTGCCCGCCATCCGCGACCTCTACCGAGACCTGGGCTTCGACGTCAACCATTCCAAGCTGCTCGGCCTCATCCAGCACGCGTTCACGCTGGACTCCCGCACGATCACCTACCTGGCTCTCGGCCTGGCCGGCTACGCGATCATCGAGCTGATCGAGGGCATCGGCCTGTGGCTGGGCAAGCGGTGGGGCGAGTACTTCGCGGTCGTGGCCACGTCCGTCTTCCTCCCGTACGAGGTCTACGACCTGACCGTGAAGATCACCTGGTTGCGCGCCGCGGCGTTCGTGGTGAACCTGCTGCTCGTCGTTTACCTGGTGTGGACCCGCCGCTTGTTCGGCGCCCGCGGCGGCGGCAAGGCCTACGAGGCCCGGCTCCGCGAGGAATCGGTCCTGGAGCTAGAGCAAGCCGCCCTGGCCGCCAGCCGCACGGAGGCCACGCCTGCCCCGTGAGCATGCTCCGCATCCTGTCAACCAAGCGCTTGCTACCCCTGGGTTAGGCGACATAGGGTTGGCGGGTGGCGGACAAGCGGATGACGGCCGACGAGGTCGTGGCGGAGCTGCGCTCCGGCATGACGATCGGGATCGGCGGGTGGGGCTCACGGCGCAAGCCGATGTCACTGGTCCGTGCGATCCTCCGCTCGCCGCTGTCCGACCTTACGATCGTCTCCTACGGAGGCCCGGACGTGGGCCTGCTGCTCGCGGCCGGCAAGGTGAAACGCCTGGTCTACGGCTTCGTCTCGCTGGATTCGACCCCGCTCGAGCCGCATTTCCAGGCGGCGCGCCAGGCGGGCGCGATCGAGGCCACCGAGTGGGACGAAGGCATGCTCCAGTGGGCGCTGTACGCCGCCTCGCTCCGGCTGCCGTTCCTGCCCACCCGGGCCGGCCTCGGCTCTGACGTGCCCCGGCTCGACCCGGGCCTGCGCACCGTCCGCTCCCCGTACCCGGACGGCGAGGAGCTGCTCGCGGTGCCGGCGCTGCCGCTCGACGCCGCGCTGATCCACCTGAACCGGGCGGACGCGGCGGGGAATGCCCAGTTCCTGGGCCCGGATCTGTACTTCGACGACCTGTTCGCGGCGGCCGCCACGCGCGCGTACGTATCCTGTGAGCGGCTCGTGGACACGGCGGACCTGGCCGCCGCCGGCTTCGCGTCCCTCCGCATCACCCGCTGGATGACCGCGGGTGTCATTGAATCTCAGAACGGCGCTCATTTCACTTCCTGCGCACCCGACTACGACCGCGATGAGGCGTTCCAGCGGGAGTACGTCGCCGCGGCCAAGGATCCGGCGCGCTGGAGGGAGTTCGGGGAACGATATCTGAGCGGCACCGAGGCGGACTACCAGCGCGCGGTGAAAGCGCAGTGAACATTACTCGGGCTGAGGTGTGCAGCGTGGCCTGCGCGGACGCCTGGCGCGGCGACGGGGAGCTGCTGGCCAGCCCGTTCGGCGCGATCCCGTCGATCGGGGCGCGGCTGGCGCGGGCCACGTTCGCGCCAGACCTGCTGCTGTCCGACGGGGAGGCGGTGCTGGTCACCGGCAATTGGGCGGTCGGCGACGAGCCCGCCGGGCCGGTGGAGGGCTGGGTGCCGTTCCGCTCCGTGTTCGACCTGGCCTGGGCGGGCCGAAGGCACGCGATGATGATGCCCAGCCAGCTCGACCGGTTCGGCAACATGAACATCTCCGCGATCGGCGCCGACTTCGCCAAGCCGGACCGGGCGCTGCTGGGCATGCGCGGTGCCCCGGGCAACACAGCATGCCACCCGGTCAGCTACTGGGTGCCCAGGCATCAGGCCCGGGTCTTCGTGCCGAAGGTCGACGTGGTGAGCGGCATCGGCTACGACAAGACACCCGGCCCCTACGGGCTGCGCCTGGTGGTCACGAACCTCGCGGTACTCGACTTCGGCGGGCCGTACAACGCGATGCGGCTGGTCTCGGTGCACCCGGGAGTGGCGGTTGCCGAGGTGGTCGCGAATACCGGCTTTGATCTGGTCATCGACGGCGAAATACCGCAGACTCGGAGTCCTGAAGCCGATGAGCTGCGGCTGATCCGCGAGGTGCTCGACCCGCGAGAGGCGCGCTACCGGGAGGTGCCGCTTGGCTGACGTGCTGCACACGGCGGTCTGCGACCTGTTCGGGGTGCGGTACCCGATCGTGCAGACCGGGATGGGGTGGGTGTCGACACCCGAGCTGACGGCGGCGACCTGCGAGGCCGGCGGGCTCGGCATCCTGGCGTCCGCCACGCTCACGCTGGCGGAGACCGACGCGGCGATCGCGCGGGTCCGCGAGCTGACGACCGCGCCGTTCGGAGTGAACCTGCGCGGCGACGCGCCAGACCTGACCGACCGGGCTCGGCTGCTGGTCAAGCACGGGGTGCGGGTGGCCTCGTTCGCGCGGGCTCCGTCAGGCGCGGTGATCGAGTCGCTCAGAGACGCCGGCCTGGTCGTGGTGCCGTCGATCGGCGCGCTGCGGCACGCCGAGAAAGTCGCGGCCTTGGGCGCGGACGCGGTGATCGCGCAAGGCGCGGAGGCCGGCGGGCACACCGGCGGGGTGCCGACGTCGATCCTGCTTCCTCAGGTCAGCGCCGCCGTGGACATCCCGGTGATCGGGGCCGGCGGCTTCCACGACGGCCGGGGCCTGGTCGCGGCGCTGGCGTTCGGGGCTGCCGGGATCGCGATGGGCACCCGGTTCCTGCTCACCGCGGAGAGCCCGGTGCCGGACGCGGTCAAGCGGGAGTACCTGAAGCGCGGCGTCACGGACACGCTGGTGACCACCGCGCTCGACGGCGTCCCGCAGCGAGTGCTGCGCACCCCGCTCGCGGAGTCCCTCGACCGCGCAATCCCCCCATTGCAACTTTACCGATCGGCAAAGTCAGCTAGAGCGTGGCGGCGGGTGGCGCGGACGTCGTGGCGGGACATGATCCGCGAGGGCCTGGCGATGCGGCGGGCGCACGGGCTGTCCTGGTCCCAGGTGCTGATGGCCGCTAACACGCCGATGATGCTGCGCGCCAGCATGGTCGACGGCCGGATCGACCTCGGCACGCTAGCCTCCGGCCAGGTCGCCGGCGTGATTGAGGATTTGCCGACGTGCGCCGAGCTGATAGCGCGGGTGATGAGCGAGGCGCGTGAGACTGTCGCTCTGCTCGCCGATACAAAGGATTCCGATGCATAGCTTGTCTTTGTTCGCGAAACCGACGGAGCGTATAGGGATATATCCCCAAAAGTCGGGCGCGAAAGTGTCGGTTTGGCGTACCAAGACAGGTGTTCACTTATGACGGGGCATGGGAGTCATGGGTTGCTGGCGGGCAAGACCGTTGTGGTGACCGCCGCGGCGGGGACGGGGATCGGGTTCGCGACCGCCCGGCGCTGCGCGGAGGAGGGGGCGCGGGTCGCGATCAGCGACCGGCACGAGCGGCGGCTGGGCGAGGCCGCGGAACGGCTCGCGGACATCATGGGCGAAAAGCCGCTCACGGTGCCGTGCGACGTCACGGTGGAGGACGACGTGCGGCGGCTGTACGACGCGGTCGCGCAGACCTACGGGCGGATCGACGTCGCGGTCAACAACGCTGGCCTCGGCGGGAACACTCCGCTAGCGGAAATGGCCGACGAGCAGTGGTTCCGGGTGCTGGACGTGACGCTGAACGGAACGTTCCGGTGCACCCGCGCGGCGCTCAAGCACATGCTGCCGAACGGCTCCGGTGTGATCGTGAACAACTCCTCGGTGATCGGCTGGCGGGCCCAGGCAGGCCAAGCGCACTACGCGGCGGCCAAAGCCGGCGTGATGGCGCTCACCCGGTGCGCGGCGATCGAGGCCGCGCCGCACGGCGTGCGAGTCAACGCGGTGGCGCCGAGCATCGCGATGCACGAGCACCTGGCGAAGACCTCCAGCGAGGAACTGCTCGCCGAGCTGGCCAACCGGGAGGCGTTCGGCCGGGCCGCGGAACCTCGGGAGGTCGCCGACGTGATCGTGTTCCTGGCCAGCGACTACTCGTCCTACCTGACCGGGGAGGTCCTGTCCGTGAGCAGCCAGCACCCATGATCAGGACCGAGCCCAAGCACAGCGGGATCGTCGAGGTGATCCTCGACCATCCGCCGGTGAACGCGCTGCCCGCCGCGGGGTGGGCGGAGCTGGCGCGGGCCCTGCGGGACGTGAGCGCCGCCGAGGCGACGCGCGTCGTCATCCTGCGGGCCGAAGGCCGTGGCTTCAACGCCGGGGTCGACATCAAGGAGCTCCAGGCCGGCGGGCCGCGGGCGCTTGTCGCGGTCAATCGCGGCTGCTACGCCGCGTTCGCGGCCGTGTACGAGTGCGCGGTGCCGGTGATCGCGGCGGTGCACGGGTTCTGCCTCGGCGGCGGGATCGGCCTGGCCGGGAACGCGGACATGATCGTGGCGAGCGAGGACGCGACGTTCGGGCTGCCGGAGGTGGACCGGGGCGCGCTCGGCGCGGCGACCCACCTGTCCCGGCTCGTGCCGCACCACAAGGCGCGGGCGATGATGTACACGTCGGCGACGGCGACCGCCGCCGAACTGCACAGTTTCGGTTCGGTGCACGCGGTGGTGCCGCGCGGCAAGCTGCGCGACGCAGCGCTCGAGCTGGCCGAGGCGGTCGCCGCGAAGGACCCTACGGTGATCCGGCTGGCCAAGGAGGCGTTCAACGGCATCGACCCGGTCGACGTGCGGCGCAGCTACCGGTACGAGCAGGGATTCACCTTTGAGCTGGGCATGTCCGGGGTGGCCGACCGGGTCCGGGACTCGTACCGGAGAGGCGGCTGAGTTGGACCTGCGCTGGTCGGAGTCGGAGGAGGCGTTCCGCGCCGAGGTGCGCGGCTGGCTGGCCGCGAATGTGCCGCGCGGGCTGCCGTCCGGCGACACCAGGGACGGGTTCGCCGCGCATCTGGACTGGGAACGGCGGCTGTACGACGCGCGCTGGGCCGTCGTGTCCTGGCCGGAACGGTACGGCGGCCGGGATGCCTCGCGGTGGGAATGGCTGATCTTCGAAGAGGAGTACCACCGGGCCGGCGCGCCGCAGCGGGTCACCCAGAATGGCATCTTCCTGCTCGCGCCGACCCTGTTCGAGTTCGGCACGCAAGAGCAGCGGGACCGGCTGCTGCCGCGGATGGCTTCGGCCCAGGACCTGTGGTGCCAGGGCTGGTCCGAGCCGGGCGCCGGCAGCGACCTGGCCGCGGTGCGCAGCAAGGCGGTCCGGGACCAGGCGCGGGGCGGCTGGCTGCTGTCCGGGCAGAAGACGTGGACGACCCGCGGGGCGTTCTGTACCCACATGTTCGGGCTGTTCCGCAGCGATCCGGCTGCTGGCCGGCACAAAGGGCTCACCTACTTTCTCGTCCCGCTGGACGCGACGGGCGTGACCGTCCGCGGCTTCGAGCGCCTCGACGGCGACGAGGGGTTCGCGGACGTGTTCCTCGACGAGGTCTTCGTGCCGGACGAAAACGTGCTCGGGCCCGTAGGCGAGGGCTGGCGGGTGGCGATGGCCACCACCGGGTCGGAACGAGGGCTGACGCTGCGGTCGCCGGGGCGGTTCCTGGCGGCCGCGGAGCGGCTGATCGCGCTGTACCGCGAGCGCCCCGCGGCAGATGGTCGCGCTGCGGCGCGTGATCGCGTCGTGGACTCCTGGATCGACGCAAAGGCGTACCAGTTCTTCACGCTCCAGCAGGTTACGGCGAGCGCGCACGAGGTCTCGAGCCTGAACAAGCTGTTCTGGTCCGAACTGGACGTCCGGCTGCACGAGACCGCGATGGACCTGCTCGGCCCAGACAGCGAGGTGGACGGCCCCTGGCCGCGCGGGTTCATGTTCTCGCTGGCCGGGCCCATCTACGCGGGGACCAACGAGGTACAGCGCAACATCGTCGCCGAGCGGCTGCTCGGCCTGCCGCGCCCGTCGGCGCAGCCGACCCCGCTAGCGAGATAGCGCCGTGCGGTTCGCGCTGGACGACGAGGCGGCGGCGCTGCGGGACGCGGCCGCGGAGGTCCTCACGGCCGAGCCGGACCGGGATGCCGCGTGGGGCAAGCTCCGCGCCGTAGGCGCCGTGGGGACGCTCGTCCCGGAGGGTCAGGGCGGACTCGGTCTTGACGAGAACGCGCTGGTGCCGCTGCTCGAGCAGATCGGGTACCACGGGCTGGCCGTGCCGGCCGTGGAGACGATCGCGGTGGCCGCCCCGCTGCTGGCGAGCGTGCCCGAGACGTTCATCGCGGTGCGGGCCAGCCCGGCTGAGCCGATCGCGTTCGCGGCCGAAGCCAGTCATGTCGTTCTGCTGAATGAACTCAGGTTGTACCGGCGGGACGAGTTGTGCCTTGAGCCGTGCCCATCAGTCGACGGATCACGTCCGCTCGCGCGGCTCGCCCAGCCGCCGGCCGCGGGCGGGGTGCGGCTGGCGGGTGACGCGGGCGTCGCGTGGCGGCGCGGGGTGCTGGGCACGGCGGCGGTGCTGACCGGGCTGGCGTGGCGGATGCTGGACATGACGGTGGCTTACGTGCAGCGGCGTGAGCAGTTCGGCGTGCCGGTAGGCAGCTTCCAGGCGATCAAGCACGCGCTGGCGGACGCGCTGGTCGCGGTCGAGTTCGCCCGGCCGCTGGTGCTCGCGGCCGGCTGGGCGCAGGCCGCGCAGTCGCAAGACGCGGCCGTGCTCGCGTCGGCGGCGAAGGCCCGGGCCAGCGACGTGGCGCGGCGGGTGGCGCGGACCGCGATCCAGTGCCACGGGGCGATGGGCTACACGACCGAGTACGACCTGCATGTGTTCGCCAAGCGCGCCTGGGCGCTGGCCCCCGCGTGGGGTGACGCGGCGGCCCACCGCGCGCTTATCGCCGAGCGGATTGGAGTGACCGATGGCTGACGTGGTGCGGTACGAGCAGGACGGCGCGATCGCGCGGGTGACGATGAACCGGCCCGAGTACCGCAATGCCCAGAACTCGGCGATGACGTACGGGCTGGACGACGCGTTCTACCGGGCCTGCGCGGACGACGAGGTGAAGGTGATCGTGCTGGCCGGGGCCGGCGCGCACTTCTCGGCCGGGCACGACATCGGGACACCGGAACGGGACGTGGATCGCTCGTTCGGCCGGCGCGCCGGGCTGTGGTGGGACCACGTCGGCAAGGCCGGCGGGGAGAGCCGCTACGCCCGGGAGCAGGAGGTGTACCTGGGCATGTGCCGTCGCTGGCGGGAGATGCCCAAGCCGGTGATCGCGCAGGTCCAGGGCGCGTGCATCGCCGGCGGGCTGATGCTGGCGTGGGTCTGCGACCTGATCGTCGCCGCCGACGACGCGTTCTTCGCCGATCCGGTGGTGCGGATGGGCATCCCAGGCGTCGAGTACTTCGCGCACCCGTGGGTGATGGGGCCGCGGGCGGCCAAGGAGTTCCTGTTCCTCGGCGAGCGGATCTCCGCGGCGCGGGCGCTCGAGCTGGGCATGGTCAACCGGGTGGTCCCGCCCGGTTCCTTGGCGTCAACGGTGACCGAAATGGCCGGGAAGATCGCGGCGATGCCGCGGCTCGGGCTCGCGCTCGCCAAGAAGGCGGTCAACCAGGTCGAAGACGCGATGGGATTCCAGGTGGGGCTCGACACCGTGTTCGGGCTGCATCACTTCGCGCATGCCCACAACGCCGAGACCGGCGCCGACTCCCTGGCCGGCCACGACGCCCGCTCCATGCGCGACGCGCGCGCCGTGAGCGAAGCCAGGGGCGCGGCGTTGCCTGGACTGACGAACGAGGAGCGCAGCGACGAGTGAGGAGGGAAGGCAATGCCTCAGAGCGCCCCGCCCGCGAGCGAACCAGAAAATAGAGCGAGCTGATGGACGACTCCACCTTCCGGGCGTCAGTCCGCGACTGGCTGACCGCGAACCTGCCGCCGGGACTGGTCGGGGCCGGCGGCCCTGGCCGGGAGCACGAACTGGTGCCGGAGCGGCTGGCCTGGGAACGCGAGCTCGGTTCGGCCGGATGGATCGGGCTCGGCTGGCCGGTTGCCGACGGCGGCCGCGGCCTGCCGTGGCGGCAGCAGGCGATCTTCCACGAGGAGTACGCGCGGGCCGGCGGCCCGGGCCGGGTCGGGCACATCGGTGAGCAGCTGCTGGGTCCGACGCTGCTGATGTTCGGCACCGGGGAGCAGCGGAAGCGGTTCCTGCCGGGAATCCTGGCCGGGACGACGATGTGGTGCCAGGGGTACTCCGAGCCCGAGGCGGGCTCCGACCTGGCCGGGCTGCGGACGCGTGCCGTGCTCGATGCGGACGGCCGGTGGCGGGTCGACGGGCAGAAGGTGTGGACGTCGCTCGCGCAGTTCGCCGACTGGTGTTTCGTGCTGGCTCGTACCGATTTTTCCGCAGAACGACATCATGGCTTGTCCTGTCTGCTCGTTCCCATGCGCCAGGCCGGCGTCGACGTGCGGCCGATCGTGCAGCTGACCGGGACTTCGGAGTTCAACGAGGTGTTCTTCTCCGGGGCGGTGGCCGACGGGATGATCGGTTCGCCCGGGGACGGGTGGCGGGTCGCTCTCGGCACGCTGAGCGTGGAGCGCGGGGTGGCCGTGTACGGGCAGCAGCTGGGGTTCGAGCGGGAGTTCTCGGCCGTGCTGTCGCTGGCGCGGTCCGAGGGCCGGCTGTCGGATCCGGACATGGCGGCGCGGATAGCGGACGCGTGGATCGGGCTCTGGGTGCTGCGGTTCACCACAGAAGCAGCGGTTATGCCGAGCGTAGCCAAACTGCTGTGGTCGTCGTGGCATCAGCGGCTCGGGGAGCTGGCGGTGGATGTCATTGGGCCTTCGGCGACGCTGGCCGGGCCGGCGTACGAGCTGACCGACGACCAGCGGCTGTTCCTGTTCACCCGGGCGGACACGATCTACGGCGGGTCGAGCGAGATCCAGCGCAACATCGTCGCCGAACGCGGGCTGGGCCTCCCCCGTGGGTTACCTCGACTACGGGGACAGTCCCGAGCAGGCGGAGCTGCGCGCGGTGGTGCGGTCGTTCCTGGCGCGGGACGATAGCGGGCCGGATACGTGGAAACGGCTGGCCGGCGAGCTGGGGCTGTGCGGGCTGGGGGTGCCGTCGGCGTTTGGCGGGGCGGGGGCGGGGCTGGGTGAGGTGGCGGTCGCCGTCGCGGAGGCGGGACGAGTACTGCTGCCGCTGCCGGTGCTGTCCACGGCGCTGGCCGGGGCGGTGCTCGGTTCGGCCGTGACGGTGGGCGCGGGGGCGCGGCTGGGCGAGGTGCTGGCGGGGGTCGCGGACGGGTCGGTGCGGGCGGCGTTCGTGTTCGGCGACGTTCGCGTGACGGATGGGCGGGTCTCGGGGACGGTGAGCCATGTGCTCGAAGGGGCGACGGCCGATGTGTTCTTGGTGGGGTGCGCGTTGACACGGTCTAGTGGGCTCAATTGCGCAATTGACACGGTGGGCGGGGGTGGGGGCGAGGTGTATGTGGTGCGGGTGGGGGACGTGGGGGTGACGGTGACGCCGAGCGAGACACTGGATCAGACGCGGTCGCAGGCGACCGTTTCGTTCGCTGACGCGGCCGGTCTGGCGGTGGGCGCTGACGCGGGGCGGGCGGAGGACCTGCTGCGGCTCATGCTGGCCGTCGAGTCGGCCGCCGCGGCGGAGTACTGCCTGGATGTGACCGTCGAATACCTGAAGACGCGCAAGCAGTTCGGCCGCGTACTCGGCACGTTCCAGGCGCTGCGCCACCGGTGCGCGGACCTCGCGGTCGAAGTGGCGTCGGCGGTGACGACGGCGCGGGCGGCGATCGCGCGGCCGGACGAACTGGCCGTTCTCGGTCCTCTCGCGAAGAAACACTGCGCGGACGTGTTCTGGCATGTGGCCGCCGAGATGGTCCAGCTGCACGGCGGGATCGGTTTCACCTGGGAACACGAGGCACACCGGTACCTTAAACGAGCAAAGACCACACAGTTGCTGCATGGCTCCCCCGCTGAGCTGCGACGTCTCGTTGCGCAGCGGGCTGGCCTGCACGAAGAGTTATGTCCAGTAACGACCACAGGCGTCACAGAGTTCTCCTGGCGTGCCACATTGTCCGGAACTGCTTGCAGTTGCCCGGCGTGATAGTGCAGGGTTGACCCCGTCAAGCGCCCCGCGTGCGAGACGGCCGCCTAGCTGCGGCCCTGGTGCCCTGACCCGTACCAGTCCGCGCGCCGTCCGGTGGCCGCCATGCGCGGTCGGCCGGGTCCGCAAGGGCGGCAGCCGAGCGCGCCCGACGCGCCCGACCTAAGGTTCCCAGTGTCCTGTCACAGGACCGATTCCGCACGCCCTCGCTCTGCACGCTCTCGCGGTCGCCAGCTCGCTACCAGGACCGCCCTCACCGCGGCCGCGGCCACCGGGCTCCTGGCAAGCTCGATCCCGCTGACCCAGCTCTCCGCCTCCGCGGCGACCGCACACCCCCGCGCCACATCCCAGTCCGCCAGGGCTAAGGAGCAGGCCCGCGTCAAGGCAATCCGGCTCAAGGCCCTGCGCTGGGCCGAGCACCAAGCCGGCAAGTGGTACTGCTGGGGAGGCACCGGCCCATCCTGCTACGACTGCTCGGGCCTGGTCGTCGCCGCCTACCGGCACGCCGGCGTCGACCTCCCGCGCAGCACGTTCGCCATGCTGGACAGCAGGCACCTGCGCGAGGTCCCGGCCAGCGAGCGCCGGCCAGGCGATCTGGCGTTCTACGGCTCCGGGCATGTCGAGCTGGTCACGTCCCGCGGCACGTTCGGTGCGCTGGACTTCGGCACCCGAGTCGGCTGGCATCACCCCAGCGCATGGTGGTACCCCACCATGTACTTCGAGGTGAAATAGCGGCTAACGCTCCTGGTGGGCGGCGAGATAACGCGCCGGGATCTCGCCGCCGCCGTGGACGGGCAGGTCCGCGCCGGTCAGATAGGCCGCTCGTGACGAGGCCAGGAACAAGCAGGCATTCGCGACGTCCTCCGGTGCGGCCATCCTGCCCATCGGGATCACGCTCGCGACGGCAGCGCCGCCGTCGGGCCCGTAGAACTCTTCGGCCCGCTCGGTGCGGATCAGGCCCGTCGTGATGTGGTTGACCCGGACCTTGGGCGCCCACTCCAGGGCGAGCGCCCTGGTGAGCTGGAGCAGGCCGGCCTTGGCCGCGGCGTAGGCAGCGGTGCCGGGCTCGGCCTGGTGCGCGGCGACGCTGCCGATGTTGACGATCACGCCGCCCGTGTCCTGGCGCTGCATGACGGCGTTCGCGGGCTGCGCGACGTAGAACGGTGCCAGCAGGTTGAGCGCGACGACCTTGGCCACGAACCTGGGCGAGACCGTGGCCGCGTCCGCGCTCGGAGATCCGCCGGCGTTGTTCACCACGACGTCCAGGCCGCCGTGGAGGGTGACCACCGCCTCCACCACCGCGGCGGCCTGGTCTGGCTCCCGCAGGTCCGCCTGCACGAAGCCGATCTTGCCGGACAGGTCCTCCGGCGCGTTGCGCGCGCACACCACGACGGTCGCGCCGTCCTGGTGGAACCACTCGGCGATGACGCGGCCGATTCCCCTCGTGCCGCCGGTGACGAGGACGACGCGGTCAGAGCCGCTCGATGATTGTGACATTTGCCTGACCACCGCCTTCGCACATGGTCTGCAGGCCGTACCGGCCCCCGGTGCGCTCGAGCTCGTGCAGCAGCGTGGTCATCAGGCGGGCACCGGTCGCGCCGAGCGGGTGCCCGAGCGCTATCGCGCCGCCGTTCACGTTGACCTTCGCGGGATCGGCGCCGGTGTCGGCCAGCCACGCGAGCACCACCGACGCGAACGCCTCGTTGATCTCCACCAGGTCGATGTCGTCAAGCTTAAGGCCGGCCTTGGCCAGCGCGAACGCGGTCGCCGGGATCGGCGCCGTGAGCATCAGCAGCGGATCGGCTCCCCACGCGGACATGTGGTGCACCCGGGCCCACGGGGTCAGGCCATGCACGCGCAGCCCGGTCTCGCTGACGATCAGCAGCGCGGCCGCGCCGTCCGAGGTCTGGCTGGATGTCGCGGCGGTAAGCCTGCCGCCTTCGGCAAGGGCGGGGAGGGAGCGGATCTTGGGCCAGTTGGGGACGCGCGGACCCTCGTCCACCGCGATACCCTCGACCGGGACGATCTCCTTGGTGAACCGGCCGGCCGACTGGGCGGCGAGGGCGCGCTCGTGCGACGCGACCGCGTAGTCCTCCATCGCCTCCCGGCTGAGCGACCATTTCTCCGCGATCATCTCCGCGGCCCGGAACTGGGACACCTCGGCGTCACCGTACCGAGCGCGCCAGCCCTTCGAGCCGCTGAACGGGTCGCTGAAGCCGAGCGGCCCGGCGGCGGTCATCGCATACGCGATCGGGATCATGCTCATCGACTGCGTGCCGCCGGCCACCACCACGTCCGACGCGCCGCTGAGTACGGCCTGCGCGGCGAAGTGGACCGCCTGCTGGGACGAGCCGCACTGCCGGTCCACGGTCACGCCCGGCACGTGGTCCGGCAGGCCTGCCGCAAGCCACGCGGTGCGGGCGACATCACCGGCCTGCGGCCCTACCGCGTCGACACAGCCGAAGATCACATCCTCCACCGCGGCCGGATCCAGGCCGGTGCGATCCATCAGGGCGGTGAGCGCGGTGGCGCCCAGGTCCGCGGGGTGCACCCGCGACAGGCCGCCGCCACGCTTGCCGACCGGAGTGCGAACGGCGTCGACAATAAAAGCGTCGGGCATGCAGCTAGCCTACCAAGCGCTTGCTACTTCAGGCTAGAGTGAGAGGGTGCCGAGGCGGACGATTCCGGAGGTGGTGGCGCACGCGGCGGCGGCGTACGCCGATCTGGAGGCGCTGGCGGACAGCGAAGGCGTGCGGTGGACGTTCCGCGAGCTTGGCGAGCAGGTGGACCGGTGCGCCGGGGCGCTGATCGCGGCGGGCGTGCGGCCCCGAGACCGGGTCGCGCTGTGGGCGCCGAACGGCCGGCGCTTCGTCGTCGCGGCCCTCGGCGCGGTGTGCGCCGGCGCGATCCTGGTGCCGGTCAGCACCCGGTTCAAGGGAGAAGAGGCCGCCTGGATCCTGGACAAGAGCGGCGCCGCGCTGCTCATGGTGGAGAACGGTTTCCTCGGCAACGACTACCTCGCTATGCTGGCGGCGGCCGGCGCGGCGCCGCCGGTGGTCCGGCTGGACGAGGGCTGGGATGAGTTCCTGGCGAGTGGCTTTTTGACGCCGCGAGCCACGGTGCGTCCCGAGGATCCCGCCGACATGTTCTTCACCTCGGGCACGACCGGGAAGCCGAAAGGTGTGCTGGCCGCCCACGGCCAGGACATCCGTGTGTTCCAGGCCTGGTCGGACGGGGTCGGACTCAGGACCGGCGACCGGTACCTGATCGTGAACCCGATGACCCACACGTTCGGCTACAAGGCCGGGGTACTCGCCTGCCTGCTGCGCGGCGCCACGATGGTGCCGATGCCGGTGTTCGACGTCGAGCAGGTGCTGACCCGGATCGAAACCGAGCGGATTACCGTGCTGCCCGGCCCGCCCACGCTGTACGCGTCGCTGCTGGACCGGCAGGCCGGCCACGACCTGTCCTCGCTCCGGCTCGCGGTCACCGGCGCGGCGACCGTCCCGGTCCGGCTGATCGAGCGCATGCGGGCCGAGTTGTTCGACGAAGTCGTGATCGCCTACGGGCTGACCGAGAGCTGCGGCACCGTGACGGTCGGGGACCCACGCGCCGAGCCGGCCCTGATGGCCCGCACGGTCGGCACCGCCATCGAGGGCACGGAGGTGATCGTCGCCGACCCGGTCACCGGCCAGCCGGCCGAGCCGGGCCAGAGCGGCGAGGTCCGGGTGCGCGGCTACAACGTGATGCTGGGCTACTTCGAGGATCCCGCCGCCACCGCCGAGGCCGTGGACGCCGACGGCTGGCTGCACACCGGGGACATCGGCGTGCTGGACGCCGACGGCAACCTGAGCATCACCGACCGGCTCAAGGACATGTACATCAGCGGCGGGTTCAACGTATACCCAGCCGAGGTGGAGCAGGTGATCACCCGGCACCCGGCCGTGTCCGAAGCCGCGGTCGTCGGGGTGGCCGATCCGGACGGGCGGCTCGGCGAGGTCGGGTGTGCGTACATCATCGTGCGCCCCGGCGTAGCCTGCGTGACCGAGCAGGACATCATCGGGTTCTGCCGGGAACGGCTGGCCGGCTACAAGGTGCCGCGCTTCGCGCGCTTCGCTTCCTCGCTGCCGCGCAACGCCTCGGGCAAAGTGCTCAAGTACGAGCTGCGCGCTACGACGTGAACTCGTGTCCGGTGGTGCTGTCCACGTAGCCGGGGATCTGCCCGTCGTGCCGGTCCCCTGTCGACAAGGTTCCGGACGGCTCGAACATGAGGATCGCACCACCGGGTGAGGAGGGCTTGTGCTCCGTGCCCTTCGGCACCACGAAGACGTCGCCGGCGCGCAGCTCGACGCGGCGCTCGCCGCCGTTCGCATCGCGCAGCTCGATGTCGAACCGGCCGTCGATGACCAGGAAGAACTCGTCGGTCTCCTCGTGGACGTGCCAGACATAGTCGCCCTTGGCGTGGGCCACCTTGAGGTCGTAGTCGTTGACCCGGCCGACGATCCGCGGGCTGTAGATCTCGTCGAATGTCGCTAGCGCCTCGCCGAGGCTGACCTTGTCCTTCATTCGCCCATGCTCGCCGCTCGCCTGCGGCGATTCCAGGACCAATCCGGCCAAACGTGGCCCCGCGCTCGCCCGCCGCCGGCCGCCGGCCGCCGCGCGCCGGCCGCCGCGCGCCGCGAACCATCCGCCAGCCGCCCCGTTTACCCGCTTTGCCCCGTTATGATCCAGCTCCCGGGCATCCTCCCGTGTTAGAAAAGGGCCTCGTGGTAGATAAGGCGCCAGATCTGGCGCCTTATCTACCACAGAGCCCTAAATTGACACGATAGGTCGGCCCAGCTTGGCCGATTCATCACGATATGCCCTAAATGTCCCGCGAGGTTGGGCGGCGCGAGACCGCGAGGCCTCGGGTCACACTGGCGGGCGGGCGAAGCCGTCCAGGAAGACCGACGTGATTTCGGCGGCTAGTTGCTCGGGCGGGTCCGGGTGGCGCCAGCGCACGGACAGCCAGACCGCGTCGCGGATCAGGCGGTAGAACACGCGCGGGTCGATGTCGTCGCGGAACGTCCCCTCCGCGACGCCCTTCTCGATCACCCGGAGCCAGGTCTTCTGGACTTCGGCGGCCGCGCCGAGCACGTCGGCGAACCGCTGCTGCTCGCGCAGGTACTGGAGTTCGTTCTGGTAGATCGTGGTGGCGTCCGGCTGCTCGCTCGCCACCTGGAGCGAGGCGAGCACCAGGTCGTGCAGGCTCTCCGCTGGGGACAGCGCGCGCTCGAGCACTTGCGCGTACCGGCTCTGGATTGCCGCCAGGAAACCGGTGAGGATCTCCTCGACGATGGCGTCCTTGGAGTCGAAGTGGTGGTACAAGCTCCCGGACAGCACTCCCACCGCGTCCGCGATCTCGCGCACCGTGGTGGAGCCGAAGCCCTTGCGGGCGAACATCTCCGCGGCGCTGGCCAGGATCAGGCCGCGGCGGTCGGGCTGTTCGGTCATGGGCACAGCGTAACTTACCAAGCGCTTGGTCATCAGGGACGACGAGGCTGTCGCTGGGCAAGGACGCCGCCGATGCCTTGCTCGGCAGAAGCAGACCCTAGGCGTCCCGGCGGGTGATCACGAGCGCGGCTCCGGCGACGGCGGCCGCGGGCCAGGCGAGGAGCACGACCAGCGAGATCGCCGGAGCGAACTGGGTGAGCGACGGCTGATGCCTGGTGACCTGCTCGGCGGCGGTGATCAGCGTGAACCTGCCGAACCTGTCGTTCCACGGGGCGGGCAGCGCCTGGAGCAGGGCCGGCAGGTACAGCACCCCGGCGACGGCCGCGACGGCGCCCGCGGTGTGCCGGATGAGCGCGCCCAGCCCGAGGCCGAGCAGCGCGCACACGCACAGCAGCAGGCCGTCCGCGAGTACCGCGCCGGGTACCCCGGGCTGGGATAGCGCTACGCCAAGGTGGTGACCGTTCAGGATCGTCTGGTCGGCGAAGAACGACACCCACGCGGCCAGCTCCCCGATCACCAGCGTCACCGCCGCCACGACGGCGGCCTTCGCCGCGAGCACCACGCCACGGCGCGGCACGGCCGCGAACGTGGTGCGGATCAGGCCGGTCGAGTACTCGGACGTGAACGTCAGCGCGCCGAGCACACCGACGGCGAGCACCGCGTATTCCAGGCTGGCGAAACCCGCCAGCAGCGGGTCCGGCGGGGTCTGCCCGGCTTTCGACGGCGGGGTGGCGAATGCGTACGCGAGCACGATGCTGAGCCCGATCGCGGTGCCGGCCGCGATCAGCAGCGTCCAGTACGTGGACCGGACGCCGCGCAGCTTGATCCACTCCGAGGCGACGACGTTCATGCCGGTGTCTCCTTTGCGGTGCGGAAGTCGGTGCTGTCGCTGGTGAGCTCCATGTAGGCCGCCTCAAGCGAGGCGTGCCGCGGGGTCAGCTCGTGCACGGCTATGCCGTGTGCGGCGGCGAGGTCGCCGATGGCCGGCGCGGTGCTGCCGGTGACGGCCAGCGCGCCGTCGGGTTCGTCCGCGACTCGAGCGCCGTGTTCCGCGAGCAGCGCGCGCAAGTCGGCGGCACGCGGCGACCGGACAAGCACGTCCCGGTGCGCGCTGGCGTCGATCAGCTTGTCCACGGCCGTGTCGGCGATCAGCCTGCCGCGGCCGATGATGACCAGGTGGTCGGCGGTGAGCGCCATCTCGCTCATCAGATGGCTGGAGACCAGGATGGTGCGACCTTCGGCGGCCAGCGTCTTGAAGAGCTGGCGGAGCCAGCGGATGCCTTCGGTGTCCAGGCCGTTGACGGGTTCGTCGAACACCAGCACCGCGGGGTCGCCGAGCAGCGCGGTGGCGATGCCGAGCCGCTGTTTCATGCCGAGCGAGAAGCCTTTCAGCCGCCGGTCCGCGACCGCTTCCAGGCCGGTGAGCTGGAGCATCTCGGCGACCCGGGCGCGGCCGATGCCGTTGCTCCTGGCGATCGACCACAGGTGGACGAACGCGGTGCGCCCTGGATGCACGGCGCTGGCGTCGAGCAGGGCGCCGACCTGGCGCAGCGGACGGACGATGGCGCGGTAGGGGCGGCCGCCGATCAGAGCCCGGCCGGACGTCGGCGTGTCGAGGCCCAGGATCAGCCGCATGGTGGTGGTCTTGCCGGCGCCGTTCGGGCCGAGGAACCCGGTGACGTGCCCAGGGCGAACCGCGAACGACAGGTCGGTCACCGCCGCCACCGAGCCGAAGTGCTTGCTGAGCTCTTGTGTCTCGATCATCGGGATCGTCCGAAGTAGGCGCTGGACGGGCCGCGCCACAGGAAGACGACCGCGACGAGGCCGATCAGCCACACGACGGCCGCGTAGCCCTTTGCCGCGGCGGCGGCCGGCACCGTGATGCCGACGAGGGTGTCCACCGTGGCCAGGCCGAACAGCACCGTGGCGACGATCCGTGCCCAGGGCTTGCCGCCCTTGCAGGACCGCGCCAGGAACACCCACACGGCGGCGCCGATCACGCCGCCCGCGATGAAGGCCGCCACCAGGGCGTGCTCGGTCGAGCTGAGCTGGCTGGCGGTCATGTTCGGTGAGTGTCTTGCGATCTCGTTCTTCGTGGTGCCGACGGTGAGGACGTCGACGAGGATGCCGGCCAGGCTGGCGGCCGCGCCGGCGTACATGGCGCGGATCGCGGTCAGCATCGAGGGAGGGAGTGGCTTGCTCTCGAAAACGGGCATTTCGGTGCTGCCCGGATACGGCTGATACATGGCGGATGGCTCCTAGAGTGCGGAGGATTAGCTGAACCAGAGGGGCCGTGCTTGCCGGTCGATGTCGTCCAGCGGCATCAGCCGGCTCGCCAGGATGACGAAGGCACGGTGGTCGCGGACCCGGATGAACAGCCCCGCGGTGGCGCCGGGCAGCGCCCCGGCGATCATTGCGGTGCTGTCACCGCCGGTTGAGAGCAGCCAGCCGAACCCGGGCAGGACGCCGTTCCCCGGATCGTCCCCAGGCGCGGTGAGCTGCGGCGTCAGGGCTTCTCGCGCTAGTTCGGCCGGCAGCAGCGCCGCCCAGCCAGTGCCCAGCCGCGCGATGTCCGCGGCGGTGCTCCACAGTCCGCCCGCCGCCTGGATCGTGCACACCGCGGGCTTGGCCGGCTCGAAGGTGTTCTCCCTGGTGGTGGCGTAACCGGTGACCACATCGCCGATGCCGGCGGTGCTGGCCGGGAAGCGGGAGGCACGCATGCCGAGGGGTGTCAGGACGAGCTCGGTCATTGCCGCCGCGTACGGCGTCCCCGTGATGTCCTCGACGATCTGGCCGAGGACGCCGGCGCCCGCGTTGCTCGGCCGGAACACGCCACGCCGGCCGTCGCAAGCGGCCACCGGACCGAGGAGGCTGACCAGGTCGGGGACCACGTCGTCGATGAGCCAGTCAGGATCGTTCACGCCGCTGACGCTGGCGAGCAGATCCCTGATCGTGATCGCGTCGTCGGCCAGGCGCAACGTACGCAGCTTGGTGTTCGCCCGGTCGTCAAGCCCGCACCGGCCGTCGGCGACCAGCCGGAGCACCGCGGTCGCGGTCACGACGAGCGAGATGCCCGGTGCGGAGAACGGCTGCTCGGGCCGCAGCGGCTCGGCCCGGTCCATGTCCGCCCAGCCTCGGGTCACCACCCATGACGCCAACCCGGCCTGCCCCTGCGCGGCCGGATCGGCGCCCGCCAGGGCAAGGGCTGGCACGCCGAACTCGTCCGCCAGCTGGCCGGCCAGCTCGGTCAGCCCGGCCGGCGCGGGCCGGTTACCGGAGGAGCGGGCCGGCGCCCCGCCAGTGATTCTCTCGTCCGCGATCGGCTTGCTGACCGGCATGACGACCAGGCCGGTCACCCGGTATGGCGCAGCGGGCTCGGTAGCCAGGTGAACCGCGAGTTCGGCCAGCTCTGCCCGGGCCTCGTACGGGTCCGCCAGTGTGATGCTGACCAGCTCGTCCGACAGAACGGGCGATGCCCTGGTGAGATCGCGGACAAGGCCGGGCACCGCGGCCAGGAACCGCTCCTCGAAGTGCTCGCGCAGTTCCCGCGGTGCGGGCGCCGTCCATCCCGGCTCGCTGGCGTCGCGGAACCGTTCTACGATCCAGCGCAGCTGGCCGACCGCGTGACTATGCGGTTCGATCAGCCGCTTGAGCTCGGACCAGTTCGCCAGGCCGTGCTCCCTGGCGATGGCCAGCTGAGCATCGTGCAACGCGACGAACTCGCCATCCGCGTGACGCCGCTTGGCTTCGAGCTTGAGGAACCGGAGGTTCGGCCGGTCGGGTAGACCCCGTGGCCCACCGGGCATGGCAGTCCTTCCCTCACGCCCGGGGTCCGCATACGTCGGGCGGGAAAGACTAGCCGTCCTGCACGATTGACGTAACCGGTGAGCTTGCAGCTCTGTCCGCGGACCAGGAGGCAGCCGGAACCGCC
>Ga0070714_100000643_pt1 | contig 24795 bp, 25 predicted proteins | sample LARL83metaG_FD_65450 | JGI IMG/M metagenome (GOLD analysis project Ga0070714, IMG submission 65450) | Corn, switchgrass and miscanthus rhizosphere microbial communities from Kellogg Biological Station, Michigan, USA - LAR L8-3 metaG | ecosystem: Host-associated > Plants > Roots > Rhizosphere ... | reverse complement strand
TGCGACGCCTGGTGTCCGTGATAGTTCGCGCTAACAATGCGTGCGTTGGCTGACTGGGACGATTCGTGCCCGATGTATTGGCCTACCTCAGCCGCAGCCGACCGCGCTGCCTGCATGGAAGCGGTATTCGCTGAAGGCACCGGCTTCCAGCGATTTTCTTTGGTGCTCCAATAGACCAGCGATGACCGCTTCGGCTGCGGAGTCGGAGACGCCTTTGGCCGCACCGGGGCGTCATCGTTATTCACGTAGATTTTGCGTCCGTGCTCGTCCGTGGTGCTCACCAAGTGGGACGGTCCGTCCCCTTCGGCGGCCCACATGCGCGGCGGAATACTGATCGATGAAAAGATGACCAAGGAGGTCGCGAGTGCCGTCGAGGCCGTCAGCATGAATGCGATTTGTAGGCGCTTTCGCATATCCGGGCGTTTTCCCTTTCACTGAACCTTCGCTGAAGAGGTGCGGACAAAGGTCGCCCTCCCCATGTTCTACCCGGAACCTGACGGAGAATCATCTACCAGAGTAGGACGATTATAGGCGGGCGGCAGTACGTGGGCAATCTCTCCGAAGGGAGTAGAACCATCGGAGTAATTCAGCGCAACTAGCTGATAATAAAAAGATTAATTCGGACTACCAATGGCAGGATCCGAGTCCAAGCCAAACTTCTGGGTGATTACCTATGGTGACCTCAGAAAGACTCCACGAAGGATCTGGCTAATAACTTGATCTCGGCTACCTCACGCTTTCTCCATTGCTGCCGCGAACGCATCTCGTGACAGCGCCGATCCGGTCAACGAGTTCTATGGCGATTTTGCAACAATTAGGGAATTTATTCGCGATAGGCCCAAAAATAACAAGGTGGTTACGAAGAGAAATCCTCACGGCAGGGCCGCTTCTTCACAGCCACAGAGCCTCTTATCGAGTACGTGGTCAAGACGACACGGCGGTGGATGTGTTTTCTACAGTACATCGGACCAGAAGTATGGTCTGGTCATCGTCCTGCTTGCCGAAACTTAGCGAGACGTTCCGCAGGTGCTCGAAGATCTCTGAGAGCGGCCGGTCTGCAGTTTTCAGAAAGGCGCTCTTGATAGGTTCCATTCCTAATTCGGCAGCCTTGGCATCGAACACTTCACTGAACCCATCGGTGAGTAGAAGAAGTACATCGCCAGGATCACATTCCAGCCGATCGGTTGCGAACTGCTGCTCGGGGAGTATCCCCAAAGGTAGGTTTTGAGATGCGTATTCCACGATCGCGCCCCGCTGACTACAGTAACGCAGGAGTGCCGGATGTCCGGCGAGTGAGTAGGCTACTGACTTGCTCCCCGGCCGGAGTTGCAGAACAGCGGCGGTAGCAAACATGTTCGGCATCTTCAAGGGATAAAGCGTGTGATGAACCCCCTGGAGCAACCCGCCCGGCGAACCATTGGCCCCCAAACCGCTGCGAATCGACGTTTTGAACATTGCCATCAGCACACCCGAAGCCACGCCGTGCCCGGAAATATCGGCAATATAGGCAATCCACTCGTTCGACGTTTCAGCGATATCCACCAAATCACCACCCACTTCGCCGCTCGGAATCGAAGTGCCGAAGATCTCGTATCCGGCGAGCTTCCGCTCAAAAGTTGGAACCAGGGAATGGTGGATCTCCCGGGCAAGCTCGATTTCGGTTTGGATTCGAAAATATCGGCTGCCCTCGCGTCGAACAAAATTAATGAAGGCGATATACCCGACAACAATGGCAACGATCGCACATATCCCGAGAACGACCAGCTGTCGTTCGAGCTCCTTGCGGCCCTCGATGATGCCCGCATGAAATATGCGTGCCATCAGAACGCCTGCCGCCCACTGTAATAGCCACCAAACCGGAAGCAGCCAGAACTTACGAGCGATCCAGAGCGCAGCATAGCCGACAGCGAAGCCACCGTAGATGACTACTGTCGCCGCGGCGGAACCGACCGTCTGGCGCACTTGAGACATCAGCATCGAAATCGAACCAATGGAAGCGAATAGCGAAAAAATCCCGATGATGGCGAGGACTTGCGAACTCCGAGGAATCGATTCCCAAAATTCTGCTCTGGGTCGGCTGACAGACGAACTTTGAACGGCGCTCCAATCCATTACGCTTTCTCCAGCGCCGCTGCGAACGCATCCAGTGACAGCGATCGCAACAGATTCCGTCGCATCCCCCGCTCCACCTCAGCCAGCCGGTCTGAAGCCGTCGTAATCCAGTCGAAGTCCGCGGACTCTGCCAACCGCTTCAGGTCATTAGCGATGTCGGTATTGCGAATCAAATCCGGCGCACCCGACTGAACAAAAGCCAAGTCACGCAACAACGAATAGAGCGTGCGGATCAAATTCTCCGTCTTCTCCCGCCCCTCGGCCCCTGGACGGTACGACTCCGTGACCTTGAACAGATCGCTATGCTCCCCGCCCCGCAGAGCTGAATTAAGAATCGCCATAGCATGGTCGCGCGCCGCGACGTAAGCCGCGACATCAAAACCGCGAGCCCGTCCCACCGCGCCCTCTGACAGCCGTGCCACGAGCGCTCGCTGCGGAGCCTTCCACTCCGGACGATGTTCGGCTAGATATCGCTCAATCTCCTCCGCCGGCAAAGCGCCCAATGGAATCACCATCGATCGCGACCGGATCGTCGGCAGCAGTTCTCCCGGATTCTCAGTCAGCAGGAAGATCGTCGCAAATTCGGGCGGCTCCTCGAGGACTTTCAGCAGCGAGTTCGCTGCCTCTTTCATGAAGGCCGAGTCCGTGAAGATGTAAACCCGTTCCCTGCCCTCCGAAGGACGGTAGTAAATCGTCTCAATGACGCGCCGCACCTGGTCCACCTTGATCATCATTTGCGGTGGATCGGGCGGGATCACCAGCACGTCCGGATGCGTCTGCACAAACAGCCGCGTTTCCTTCTTGTCGGTCTCACGCAGGTTCTCGCGCGCCTCGACACCTTCGGCGAAGCGGGCATCGAGATCAGCAGCCTGCGCGATGCGCTTGCAGTTAGCGCACACTCCACAGAAATCAGGCAGGCCGCCTGTCTCGGTCGGCGTAAGGCAGTTCAGCGCCTGAGCCAGCATCAAAGCCAGGGTGTACTTGCCCGATCCATGGCCGCCGGAGAATACTACCGCATGCGGAAAATGGTCGCGTGCCAGCATGTCGCGCAGGCGATGAACGGTCTCGGCATTGCCGTGAAAATCAGAAAAAGGCATTTAGTCAGCGAAAGAAAAATCTACCACGGAGACACCGGGGCACGGAGAAATACAATCACAGGTCTCTTGCAAGAGGTCGCCTCTTTGTCTCTGTGCCTCCGTGGTGAATCAGAATTCTCACAATTTCAATTTGCGGTGCACCAACTCCGCAATCCGCTGATGCGTCTGCCCTGGCGTGCCGCGCGCATCGACCACCGCGACGCGCCCGTGCTCCCGCGCCGCAATCGCCATGAATCCTTCCCGCACGCGGGCAAAGAACGCACGCGTCTCCTGCTCGAAGCGGTTCTCGTCATGACCATGCTTCGCGGTCTTAGACGCTCGCTTGTTTCGTCGCCGCGCCCGCCCCACGCTAGCCGCCGCGTTCGAATCCAGCAGAATCGTCAAGTCCGGCTGCAGATTGCCACACAGCAATCGATGCAGTTGCAAAACCGCATCACTTCCCAGCTTGCGCCCGCTTCCCTGGTAAGCCTCAGTCGAATCCGTAAAGCGATCGCACAGAACAATGCTCCCCGCAGCCAGCGCCGGTTCTATCACCTCTGCAATGTGCTGCGCGCGCGATGCAAACATCAACGCCATCTCCGCCAGCGGCGACAGGCCCGCTGTGCCCGAATCAAGAAGCACCTTGCGAATTTTCTCTCCCGTCAGCGTTCCGCCGGGCTCACGCGTCTCGACCACCTTATGTCCGTGTGCCCGCACCACGGCGGCGAGCTTCCGCAATTGCGTGCTCTTGCCCGTTCCGTCGAGCCCTTCAAATGTGATGAATTTTCCGCGCCGGGACATCTGCCGCATGATAGCAGCGAGCGCACGTGTCTGTACCGCCCCACTCCCCGACTGCTATAGTCTTAAATTCTGCCAGTGCGACAGTTCATCACAATCCATGGGGGCCCAGGGAAAATGAAACTCTTCAGCATTCTGGGAGCAGTCTGCGTTGCGTTCTTGTCCGTTTTCAGTTGGGGTGCGAATCCGCCCACCGTCACCATTGCCGTCGACGCCACGACCGCGCCCCGCAAGATTTTCCACGCCACCCTGAAGATTCCCGCCACGCCCGGAAACCTCACGCTCTACTACCCTAAATGGATCCCCGGCGAGCACGCTCCCGATGGTCCCGTCGACGATCTTGCCGGCTTGAAGTTCAGCGCCGCTGGCAAGACGCTGAAATGGCGGCGCGATCTGCTCGACGGCTTCACCATTCACGTCGATGTTCCCGCGGGAACGAACGAGATCACTGCTGAACTCGCATTTCTGTCTCCTGCAACCTTCGAAGGCGGATTCTCCGCTGGTTCTTCGGCCACCGACAAACTCGCAGTCATCAGTTGGAATCAAGTCCTGCTTTATCCCGCGGGCTTCACGTCCGACGACATCGACTATTCCGCCAGCCTCAAGCTGCCCGAGGGTTGGAAGTTCGGCACTCCTCTGCCTGTGACCAGCCAAAGCGGCAATGAAATCAAGTTTGCGACGGTCTCACTTACTACCCTCGTCGACTCTCCCGTTATCACCGGGGAATTTCTGAAAGTTGTTCCCTTGGCGCAGGATCCTCCCACCGAAATGGACATCGCCGCCGACAGCGCCGCCGCCCTCGAAGCCCCTCAGGAAGCCTGGGACCATTACAAGAGCCTCGTCGACCAGGCCCAGAAACTTTTTGGCGCGCACCACTATCGCGATTATCACTTCCTCTACAGCCTCAGTGACCACGTCGCACATTTTGGCCTCGAGCATCACGAGTCTGACGACAGCCGCGTCGATGAGCGTGCTCTGGTCGACGATACGGCGCGCAAACTATCAGCGGGATTGCTGCCCCACGAATATGTGCACAGCTGGAATGGAAAGTTCCGGCGCCCCGCCGACCTCTCCACGCCCGACTATCAGCAGCCTATGCAAGACGATCTGCTTTGGGTTTACGAGGGACTGACGAACTATCTCGGCTTCGTCCTCACCGCCCGCAGCGGCCTGCTCTCAGCCGAACAGGATCGCGATGATCTCGCCCTCACTGCCGCTGCTCTCGATCACCTTCCCGGCCGGGAATGGCGCAACCTGCAAGACACCGCCGACGCCGCGCCGCAGCTTTATTTTTCCCCGGAGGCATGGCACTCGATTCGCCGCAGTACAGACTTCTACGCCGAAGACACGCTGAACTGGCTCTGGGTCGACGTCATCATTCGCCAGCAGAGCAAAGGCCAGAAGACGCTTGACGACTTCTGCCATCTCTTTCACGGCGCACCGAGCACAGGGCCCGCGCTCAAGCCCTACTCATTCGACGATGTTGTCAGCGCTCTGAATCAGGTTGTCTCGTACGACTGGCGCGGCTTCTGGACTGAGCGACTTACCAATCACGGACCCGGCGCACCCCTCGGCGGAATTCAGGGTAGCGGATGGAAACTCGTCTACGACGAAACACCGTCCGAGATGTTGAGCGCGCAAGGAGGAATGTTCCACTTCGTGCCTGCAGCCTTCGCCCTCGGCCTCGAACTGCGGGACGACGGTGGCATCACCGACACCATCGAAGGCGAGGCCGCCGCGAAAGCCGGCATCGGCCCGGGTATGAAAGTGGTCGCAGTCAACGGTCGCCGCTTTTCTCCCGAGATTCTGCGTGACGCCATCAAAGTCGCAACGAACGGCACCGCCCCGATCGACCTGCTGGTCGAGAACACCGACTACTACAAAACTTACAGGCTCGACTACCACGGCGGAGAAACCTATCCGCATCTGGTGCGCGACGACTCCAAGCCTGACTTGCTGACCGACATTCTGAAAGCAAAATAGGTGGAAGAGCGGCCCTTGAGGGTCGCGTTTAAGCATCAAGAATTTCCTGGGGCTTTAGTCCCTGTGGTCGATTTTGCTTTTCCCGCGAAGACAAATGAAAATCGGATGCGCCATGAATCTCTCCTGCCGTGCCGCCGCCACAATTATTCTTTTCTGGACCGCCCTCGCACCAGCCCAAACTCCACTCCTCGGCTTCACGCCTAAATCCTCTGCCCGCGAAATTGAAATCGAAACCAAATTCAAATCGATCCCCTCCCCCGACGAAGAACGCCGCCAGCACCGTATCTTCACCGCCGAACCCCACGTCGCCGGATCGAAACGCAACAACGAACTCGCAGAATACATCGCGGCCGAATGGAAAAAGCAAGGCCTCGAAGACGTCATCATCCGCCGCTACGACGTCTATGGCACAAATCCAAAGAGCGCTTCGCTCGAGATGATTGCGCCCGTGCACCAGCAGGCCGTTCTTCGCGAAGCCCCGCTCAAGGGCGACGACGACTCGAAGAAGCCCGCCATCAGCGGCGCGTGGCTCGGCATGTCCATCTCCGGGGACGTTACCGCGCCCGTCGTCTACGCGCACAGCGGCAATCCTGAAGACTACGACCTGCTGCGCAAAAACGGCATCAGCGTCAAAGGCAAGATCGTGCTGGTGCGCTACTCAAATCCCTACAGCTATCGCGGATTCAAAGCGCTCACCGCGCAACGCGAAGGCGCCGCCGCCATCCTCATCTACAGCGATCCCGCCGAAGACGGATACACGAAAGGCAAGGTCGATCCCGACGGCCCCTGGGGACCCGAGTATCACATTCAGCGCGGCGCCATCACCTACGATTTCATGGTCCCTGGCGATCCGCTCACGCCCGGCTGGGCTTCGCTTCCCGGCGCAAAGCGAATTCCCATCGAGGAAGCTGTGTCTGCGCCGAAAATCATGGCCTTGCCGCTTTCCTGGCACGACGCCAAGCCTCTTCTCGAAAATATGGACGGCCCTGTCGCTCCCGCGGACTGGCAAGGCGGATTGCCGATTCAATATCACCTTCGCGGCGACCGCGTGAAAGTTCATCTGAAAATCGAAATGGACAACGGCACGCAGCCCTACTACGTTGTCGAAGGTCGAATCCGCGGCTCGGAACTGCCCGACGAATGGGTCGTGCTTGGCAATCACCGCGACGCCTGGGCCTTCGGTGGCGTCGATCCGTCGAGCGGCACCGCGTCGATGATGGAACTGACGCGCGGGCTCGGCAAACTCGCCAAAGAAGGCTCGCGCCCGCGCCGCACTCTGGTCTTCTGCAGTTGGGATGGAGAAGAAGTCGGCCTCACCGGATCCACCGAATGGGGAGAGCAATTCACCGACGAACTGCGCGCGAAGGGCGTCGCTTACATCAACGTCGATGAAGCGACCTCCGGCCCGAACTTCCACGGTCAGGCCGTCGCATCGCTGGCCCCCATGTTGGTCGAGACGACCCGCACGTTGCAAGATCCATCGCGTAAGAGTCTCTACGACGCGTGGAAAGAAATCACCGCGCGCGAAAAAGAAGAAGGCCATCAATCCGGCCAGATGAACGATTCCGGCGTCGCCGATTCAAGTCTCGCCGACACACGCATCGGCAGCGGCAGTGACCACACGGTTTTTCTGAATTTTGTCGGCATGCCCGTCATTGGCCTGCAGTTCGATGGAGACTATGGCGTCTACCACTCCGCCTATGATGATTTCTACTGGATGAATCATTTCGGCGATCCCGGCTATCGCTACCACACGCTCATGTCGCAGTTGTGGGGCGTAACCGCGCTGCGCCTCGCGAATGCAGACTTGCTTCCCTTTGATTTTGCGAGCTATGCGAGCAACATCCGTCAGTTCGTGAACGAACTGACAAAGGGCAAGGACATGACGAAGCTAGATCTGAGTGGGGTAAGAAAAGAAATCGATGCCTTCGAAGCCGCCGGCAAACGCCTAAATGCATCCTTGAGTTGGAAACCAGGTTCAGGCCCCATCGACCCGAAACTCGCCCTATCTGTGAACCACGGCATGATGCAAGTCGAGCGCAACTGGCTCAACCCCGACGGCATCCCCGGACGCCCCTGGTTCAAACACATCCTTTACGGCGCAAGATTCACCTACGCCCATCTGGAATTGCCGGGACTGACCGAAGCGGTCGAAAAGCAAGACTGGCCCACGGCGAAGCAGCAGGCCGAAATCTTGCAGCGAGCCCTCGAGAAGAATACGAGGGTCGTGGACAGCCTCAACTCTGACCTCACCCACTAATTCCCGAAGCCGCCCTCCTTCGTGCACTTTAGAAATGCAGGTCTTTCCCGCCGCCGCTGAGCTTATTCGGGCAGACCGAGCCGACGCTGGAACGCTGCGAGCCTCGGGTCCCCGCGCAAGTTCTTGTATGAGAAGTCGACCTTCAAAAGCGTAATATCCTGGCCATCGCGCTCATCGTAGGCCTTGTCCAGCCACTCAAAAGCTTTGTCTGCATTCCCCACTTGCGCGTAGGCTGCGGCCAGGCTGCTGGCCGGTACAGACTTGTCTCCGAGCTCGAACTGCTGCAAGGTCGTTTCGAGCCTCAGTTGCCAGAATGCCTTTTCTCCCCCTTCTTTCAGCGCATTGCGCATCGATGCTGCTTGCGCCGCAGCCTGCTCCGGACTTGATCCACTCAACACTTTGGCTCTTTCATCTTCTTCGATCGCTTGCTCGTACTTACCTATTGCCACCAGCAATCCTGCAAAATAGGCATGCGCAAGCGGAAACGTCGGATCCATCTCGATCGTATGCTGAAATTGCCGGTACGACTTCTCATAGTCCCGGGCAAAGGCATAGGTAACGCCCATAAAATTATTGATGGGTAACGACAGTGGATCCAGAGTCAGCGCCTTCTGATTCTCGCCGATGGCTTCGGACTCCCGCCCCATCGGCATCAAGTAGCAATTGGAATAAAAAAGATGGCCATAGGCGGAGTTCGGGTTCAGTTGCAGCGCTTCCAGAAATTCTTTTTCTGCCCCCGGAAAATCAAACTCGTAGTGCGCTTTCTCCATGCCCAGCGCTGCATGCGCTTCGGCGAGCGACGGATCCAACTGGATCGCTTTCGTTGCCGCATCCCGCGCCTCAGGCAGGCTCTCTTTTGGCGAATAAAGTCCAATAATATTGCTGATGTTGTACGCGTCAGCGAGTCCCGCGTAAGCCAGGGCAAACCTTGGATCCTTCTCCGTCGCTTTCTGAAAATACCCGATGCTTTCCTTGACTCCCGCAGGAGTCCGCTGGTTCCAGTAATAGCGTCCCCTCAGATAAAGATCGTAAGCTTCGGGATCGACGATTCTCTGTCGTGCCAGCGCATTCTGCTGCTGCGGCGTCAGATTGGCCTGCACCTGTTGGGCGATCGCTTTCCCCAGTTCGTTTTCAATTGAGAGCAAATCATGCAGTTTCCGATCATAGCTGCGTGCCCACAGGTGGGTCTGGTCGCTTACTCGGATCAATTGCGCGCTTACCCGAATCGTGCCGCCTTCCCGCCGAACGCTACCCTCCAGGATGTAATCGACCCCTAATTCGCGCCCAATCTGGCTCACTGTTTTGTCGCTGTGCTTGTAAGTCATTGCGGACGTGCGGGCAATAACCCCCATCTGCTCCGGGCTGAGTTCCCCCAGATCAGTAATTGTCTCTTCCGTTAGCCCATCGCTGAAATATTCCTGGCTTGCATCGTTGCCCAGATTCTGGAATGGCAAGATGGCGAGCATCATTCGCCTGGGCGGAGCCAGATTCGCGGTGGAACGCATACGGATCAAGTGCTGCAGGTATATGCCGCCCGCGAGAATCAGCAGCAGAGACACCGCCACTGACGCTATTGGTTTCCACAACTCCGTCCGGCCCGCCGAAACAATTCTGTGCCCAGCACTTTCGCCCGACTTTATTGCAGCCAATTCCGAACTTTCCCCATTGTTTCCCTTCTCACGGGCTATCTCGGTGCCTTGACGTAGTAGGTCCTCGCCGTTCTGTGTTTCCCTCACTGGAGCGATGAAGCGATACCCACGCCGGGGTAGGGTCTCGATGAACCGTGGATTGTCCGCGGAGTCGCCGAAGGCGAGTCGCAGCTTGCGGATCGCTGTGTTTATGCTTTCGTCGAAGCTAACATAGGTATCGGCCGGCCAAAGTCTCGACTGCAACTCTTCCCGCGTGACGACTTCGCCGGGGTGTTCCAGCAATAATCCCAGCACTCGGAATGGTTGTTCCTGGAGCGGAACTCGGAGCCCCGATTTTCGGATCTCGGGTGATCCTAAGTCGATTTCGAACTGTCCTGTACGTATGCGGCGATTGGGATTAGGACCACGATTCATACTTCCGTACCAAAGGGGAAGTATTTTATCCCACCGTCGCCGGTTCAGGAAGGTCGACAAACCTTTCTGCAACAACCGCTTAGCAAATCAGGCAGAGTTTATGGCCGATCACTTGATCCCCGTGCGCAGGCGCGTTAAGAGTGTGCACGCTAATTGGGACGACTGAAGCCGCGCTGAACTCGCAGCAGCATCGGGAACGGCTCGGCAGAGAGACTAAAGAGAAATCAAAATCAACAACCAGGAGAAAAATCTATGGACAAGAAATCAGCAAACCTGTTCGTGCTAGCGGCGCTCATGCTCGGGGTCCTTGGGACCGCCTTTGCAAATGACTCCGCCTCATGTAACAACAAGCTCATCGCCGGCAGCTATGGATTCACGGTCCAAGGCACCAAGCTGGGTGGGGCCGGGCCGGTCGGACCCCAAGTGGGCGTCGCTATGGCTCAGTTCGATGGCAACGGAAACTTCAGCCAGATCGATACCGTTACTATTGATGGAACTGTCGTCGCCGACTTTACCCACACACCCGCCACTGGCACTTACACTGTGAACTCCGACTGTACCGGCACCTTCACCATCAACTTCACCGATGGCAGGCCACCCGTAGTCACGAGTTTCATCGTCGTGGAAAACGGTACCGAGATTGACGCCGTGGTTACGAGCGCGGGTGGGGCTCAAGGGATCCTCGCGACCAGCAGCGTCGGCAAAAAGCGATTCTTCGCACACTGAGAATACGAAGTCTGGCCCGGTATCAGCAACCGGCGATGCCTATCCTTGTGCATTTCTTGTATTTAGTCCCGGGACATCCTTTACATCTCGTGCAAAGGATGTCATGAGACTGGACACGATTCTTGCGCAAGGGTGGGTTTTCACCGTTGCGCCATGCCGCCTCTACGCCCGCGCCGCTTTTGCTTCCCGCTCCATCACCTTCCGCAGCGCGGCATTAATGCGGGTTTGATAACGCGTGCCGTCCTTCTTGAACCAGGCAATCACATCGGCATCGAGCCGCAGCGTCACCGGCTTCTTCAGCGGACGGTAGAGATCCGCAATCTTCATCGTGTGCAACTGGAGACCCAACCGCTTCGCTGCCGGTGCCGTCACATTCGCCACCTTGCGGCGCCGCCGCCTTGCTCGCGCTCTGGAACGTCGTGCGCCAGCCACCTTGGCCGCGCCAGAACTTCCCGTAACTCTTTTTGTTTGTTTCATTTAGGCATGTACCAGTCGAAATGTACGTACAATATTGTACCTTAAAATGTTCCGGCCGGAACACTGTGGAAAACTCCCCAAATCAACCCGCAAGTCCTTCCGTTACAGCATCTTCCAGCTCATCAACCTCCTCCTGCATAAAAGCGAAGGCCTCCTGCGGCACCGGATTCTGCCAAACCGGCGCAAACGATTGTCGGTGCAATGGTGTCGGCCCATACTGGCGCAGCGCAGCAAGGTGCTTCGGCGTGCTGTATCCCTTATGTGAGGCCAGCCCATAAGCAGGAAAGACCTCGTCCCAGTCGCACATCATTCGGTCGCGCTCCACTTTCGCGAGGATTGACGCAGCCGCGATCGAGGCCGACAGCGCGTCGCCATGAATGATGGGATTCTGCGTCTGCGCGCAGTCGAGGCGCACCGCATCGACCAGCAGATGGTCGGGCGCAATCGCAAGCCGCGCCACCGCTTCTCGCATCGCGACTCGCGACGCCTGGTAAATATTGATCTGATCAATGCGAGCCGCATCGACGGCTGCGATGGCCCACGCGACAGCGTGCTCTCGAATGCGCTCAGCCAGAACCTCACGCCGCTCAGCTGGCAGCAGCTTCGAATCGCGCAGCCCGCGCACGCGGTACGCCGGATCGAGAATCACCACCGCGGCCACAACCGGGCCGAACAGCGATCCGCGTCCTACTTCATCAACACCGGCCACCCGCACCGCGCCTGCGTCCCAAGCTCTCTTCTCGTACCGCAACGTGCAGCGAAGCTTCTTCAACAGTCGCAACTTCGCCGCAGAAGCTGAGATGGTTCGCGCCGGAGACTTGATCGCAGAGGGCAAGGCTTTGCCAACATCTTCGTCCAGAGCACGAAATCGTGCAAGCGGAGATTCGCACAGGCTTTCCACGGTGGGACAAACGCGACGCCGCACGATCGCGCCACGCCTCCACCACCCGGGTAACGCCAGTTAGTAACCATTACTTGGAGTACGAACGTACATTGCCCGGTCGGACATGTACTGTTAACTTGGCCTCATTCGGACTTCACGCGAGAGCGCTGGTTTGGAGAGCAAACACAACTCGTCGCCTGAGAATGGCCTGCTGGAGGGTAAGCTGGTGCACCTGGCTGTGCCGGTGCGCTGGAGTCTAATGGGCCAGGAGGGCCGTGGTTCGGCAGAAGTGGCGTGTACGTACGATATCCACCCGCACGGTGCACGACTCGTGAGTGCCCGCCAGGCACACGTTGGCGATCTGGTGATGGTGGAGCGTGGCCGCAACAAGGCCGTCTGCCAAGTAGTTTGGGCGGCAGATCCAGCCTCTCCTTTGTGCGGGCAATTCACCGTGCAGTGTGTCGAAGGCAAGACGCCTTGGGATGAAGAGTTGCGCCAGATGGAAGAGCAGTACCAGCCTGTCATCCTCGATGGACTGCAGCGCCGAGCCGTACGGGGCTTCAGCGGTCCCGAGGTAAACAGACGGCGGCGTCCACGGTTTTACGTGGAAGGACAGGCTGAGGTGATCGACGGCGTGCAGCGCGTGGAGGGCGAGATTCAGCAGATTTCAGAATACGGTGCACGCATCGCTGCTACCGATTCCTTGCGGCCAGGCACCGACTTCCGGCTGATGCTGAACGTCTTTGACGTCAGTGTGGCGCTCAAGGCGCAGGTGAAATATCTAGTGAACAACCTCGGGATGGGCGTCGAGTTTCGGGAAATCCGCCGCGGTGATCGTCCGCTGCTCAGCTACGTATTGAGCAAGCTGCGCTCGCGAAGGGTTGAGGAATTTGTGGAGGTAGAAGTCGTGACTGACCAGCTGGCCGCCGCGACTGGATAGCTTGTAGATATAGGACAGGGAGCAGACTTAGCCCAGCGCCGAGGCGCTGGGCTTGTCTGCTTCAGCTCAAAACTATGCCTTCTCGACGTCGCGCAGGCGGGCGGCTTTGCCGCGGAGACCGCGCAGATAGAACAGGCGCGCACGACGCACTTTCGAGGAGCGCATCAGTTCGACCTTGTCGATGACCTTGGAGTGGACGGGGAAAATACGCTCCACGCCCTGGCCAAAACTGATCTTGCGCACGGTGAAGCTGGCCTGCGGACCGTTGTCGCGTTTGATGACGACCCCTTCGAAGGCCTGCACGCGTTCCTTGTCGCCTTCCTTGATCTTCACGTGGACACGCACAGTGTCGCCGGGGCGAAATGCGGGAATGTCGGTGCGTTGGCTCTTGGCCAGCAGTTTTTCGATGATTAGGTTTGACATTTTCTTTATCCTTCGTCGTGCAATCTCTAAATTTCAGGTCTTGGGTCTTGAGTGTTGGGTCTTGGGTTTTATCCGAAGACCTAACACCTAACGCCGTTTTACCGGCGCTTGATGCGGGCTAGAATCTTTGCGTCTTCTTCGCTGAGCGCTACACCCTCCAGCAAGTCCGGTCGGTTGCGCAGCGTTTTTTCCAGCGCCCGCTCGCGGCGCCAGCGACGGATTTCCTGGTGATTCCCGTTCACAAGAACTTCCGGCACGGGCATCCCGCGAAAATCGGCGGGGCGCGTGTAGTGCGGGTAATCCAGCAATCCACCCGAACCACAGGTAGAATCCGCACCATTCGTGCCTTGCTGCCCAACCTGCGGTGCGAACGACTCCTGCCGTGACGAAGCTTCGTTGCCCAAAGCACCGGGCAGCAAGCGCGTAATCGCTTCAATGATCACCGCGGCAGCCATTTCCCCGCCACTAAGCACGTAGTCGCCGATCGACAACTCGCGATCTGCGAGAAAGTCGGCGACACGTTCGTCGACTCCTTCATAGCGGCCGCAGATCAGCACCACGCGATCGAGCGCGGCTAACTCAGCCGCGATTTTCTGCGTAAAGCGCTGGCCCTGCGCGGAAAGCAGGATTACGCTTTCCTTCACGGCGCCAGACAAACGATGCTCGCGAGCAGCGAACCCCATCGGTTCCAAAGAGTCAAAGATCGGTTCCGGCTTCAGCACCATGCCTTCGCCGCCGCCGAAAGGGCGGTCATCCACGGTGCGGTGCCGATCGTGCGTAAACTGCCGCAAGTCGTGGACTTCGATTGTTGCCAGGCCCATCTCGCACGCCCGGCGGGTAATGCCGTGTTCCAACGGTCCGTGAAAGAAGCCGGGGAAAATCGTTAGGATATCGGCTTTCATCTAGACCTAAAACCCAAGACCTTTAACCACAGAGGACACAGAGGATCACAGGGAATTACTTCTTTCTCTTTTTCTCTGGCCTTGCTTGTTCCTGCTTCTCTTCCGGCGTCACCGGGGCATTGATTTCCAGCATGCCTTCGGGAAGGTTCATGCGCACTTGCCTCTGCGCTATATTTACCCCTTCCAGGTACGCCTCGGCGAAGGGAACGTCAAACTTCTTGCCGACGCCATTCGCTACTATCAGCAGTGGCGCTTCACCGGCCCCAAACTCAACGTCTTCGATGCGGCCGATTTCACTTCCCCGATCAACCACGATGCAGCCGATCAAATCGCTGACATACGTCCAGCCTTGCTCTAGGTCGGCTCGCTCGGCGCTCGGAATCTGCAACTCGGCCCCGATTAAGACCTCCGCGTCTGAAATCGAATCCACGCCGCGAAACTTCAGAACCAGCAGGCCCTTATGCGGCCAAACATCGTCCACTTCCAATTCGCGCCGCGCGCCTTCATCTTTCCCCAGAGCAAACAGCTTCATGCCTTCGGCGAACCGCTCTGCGGCGCTGTGCAACTCGACCGCGACTTCGCCCACGCGTCCCTGCGTTTTCACGACCAGGGCCAGAGTGATAAAATCGCCGCTCGGATCAGAACTCACGGCCGTCGTCGCTACTCGATGATCTCGAGTGTGTAGCGCTTGCGGGCTCGATGGCCAGCGGCGCTCAGCAGCGCGCGCATGGCGCGAACCGTGCGGCCTTGGCGTCCGATGACTTTACCCACATCGCTTTCGGCGACTTCGAGTTCGATCACGTCGTCGTCGAATTTCTCGACGAAGACGTCTTCCGGTGCGTCCACGAGCGACTTCGCAATCAGCTCAACGAGCGCGCGCACATCTCCAGAGGGCTCAGTCATAAGTCTGCATTCTCACTGTGGAAATGAAAGAGTTGCCGCGGTTTAAGCGGCAGAACCAGCGGTGGCCGGGGCCGGAGCCTTGGAGAACAGCTTGTTCACCCGGTCCGACATTTGAGCGCCCTTCGACACCCAGTACTCGACACGATCGCGCTTCAGTTCGACGCTGGCGGGATTGGTGCGGGGATTGTAAGTCCCGACCACTTCCACCGGACGGCCGTTACGGGCGCGAGCCTTCTCAATCACCACAATGCGGTAGTGCGGTTGTTTGCGCGCACCTCTGCGCGCCAGACGAATCATTAACACGAGTCAGTTATCCTTGTTCCGGAAGAGTCCGGTGAGATCGAGGCAAACTCTTATTATGCCGAAGCTTAGGCGGAATGGCAAGGGGGAGCAGCAGGCCCGAGGACAAGCGCTATATCTAACGACCTTCTAGCGGTCCTCAGCGGTAAAGCCAGTGGCGAAGGGAAGCTTCCTTCGACAAGAGCAGATACCAGCGATCCAGAAACTCACCATCCAAAATTTCAATCTGGTGGAATTCGGGGGAGCGCACTTCCCGTCTCCATTGCGTCGGCGATTTCCACCATATTTCTACCTCGCCAGTGCGGCCGGAATCTTTGTCGCGGTCAAAGCTCGGTGCCAGCATCGCTTTGAGATGAAACGGCTTCGTTCCAGGCTGATCGAGCGTGCACCGTTCCACCGCTTTCTTGACCCGGCCGGTCATATCGTCAGCATGAAGAGCTAATGGCGGGAGGGCGAGTGCCAAGAAGATTCTGATCCATCGCTGTACAAGCATGCGCAAAACTGTACACAAATCTGCGAAGAAAGAACAAAGAAAAATGGTGGGTTTTGTGGCCGTTTCGTGCGCATACGGTGCGGACTCGGGTTCGCTTCTCCTGCTAGACTCAAACGCTTGGAGGTGCGAACTTGCAGGGCATCTATATTCTTTCGGCCGTGCGGACGCCGATCGGGAAGTTTGGTGGTTCGCTGGCGTCGCTGACGGCGGCGGACATGGGCGTCATGGCGGCGAAGGCGGCCATGGAGCGGGCCGGCGTTGAGGCGGCACAGGTTGAGGAAGCGATTTTCGGCAGCGCCCGACAGGCGGGAGGCGGTCCGAACGTGGCGCGACAAATTTCGGTGCGCAGCGGAGTGCCGGTGGAAACTCCAGCGTTCACAGTGAACAAGGCTTGCGCATCGGGCATGAAGGCGATTGCGCTCGCGTACCAGGCGATTGCGCTCGGAGATGCGTACTGCATTCTCGCTGGTGGCGCAGAGTCGATGTCGCGCGTTCCTTATTACATGGATGGGGTGCGTTGGGGATACCGGCTGGGCAATCAGGAACTGGTGGACGGGATGTATCGCGACGGATTTTTCTGTCCGCTGGCAAAGATGGTGATGGGCGAGACCGCCGAGGTGCTCGCGGAGCAGTACAAGATCACGCGCGAAGAGCAGGATGAATTTGCACTGCTCTCGCAGACGCGCGCTGCACGGGCGATCACCGCTGGACGGTTTGACGCGGAGCTGGTTCCGGTGACAATTGAGGGGAAGAAGGCCACGACGACGCTTGCGCGCGATGAGCATCCATTCGCGGATTCGAGCATGGAGAAGTTGGGAAAACTTGCCCCAGTGTTTTCTAAAACGGGGACCATCACGGCGGGAAATTCTTCAGGGATCACGGATGGCGCCGCCGCAGTAGTTGTGGCCAGCGAGCATTTCGTAAAGCAGAACAACCTGAAACCCTTGGCACGGATCTCGGCGATAACGTCGGCAGGAGTGGATCCGCGAACGATGGGAATTGGTCCGGTGCCGGCGCTGCGCAAGATGGAAGACAAACATGGGCTGCGATTGCACGAGTTTGGCCTGATGGAATTGAACGAAGCTTTCGCCGCGCAGGTGCTGGCTTGCGACCGCACGTTGAATTTCAATCGCGAGCGGCTCAACGTGAACGGCGGGGCGATTGCGATCGGGCATCCGATTGGATGCACGGGGACGCGAATCACGGTAACGCTACTGCACGAGATGCTGAAGCGCAATACGAAGCGCGGCGTGGCGACACTGTGCGTGAGTGGCGGGATGGGGATGGCACTGGCGCTCGAAAACGTTGTTTAGCTCGCACGATGAATCACCCGATGACAAATCCGCAATTTCGTCTCGCGGTAGAGTCCGACGCCGATACTCTTCTGCCCTTCTTGCGCGAGTATTACGCCTTTGATGGGCACGGCTTCGATGAGCAGAGGACGCGCACCGCGCTGACCGCACTGCTGCGCGATGCAAACCTGGGCTGCGCGTGGCTCATTCTGGATGGCGATTTACCCGTCGGTTACATCGTGCTGTGTTTTGGTTACAGCCTGGAGTGGTTGGGACGCGATGCGTTCGTCGACGAACTCTATTTGCGCGAGGAATTTCGCGGGCACGGCTGGGGCCGACGGGCCATGGCCTTCGTCGAAGAAGAGGCGCGAACACGAGGCGTCCGCGCACTGCATCTGGGGGTCATGAAAGGTAACAACACGGCTCTGCAGCTTTATCGGAAGGTAGGATTTCAGCAACACGACAGCACATTCCTTTCGAAATGGATTGCCGAGGGCTCGAAGCCCCAAGGCCGGCACTAGCATTGAGACGCCGACCCTGAAATCGGAGTCGGGTGCCCAGTGTTGTTCGGCCTCTGGGAGGCCAGAGACACTTCTGCTATGCTTTTCCCGCTGCACACTGGGCACTCACTCGCGCCAGTGTGTCCGGCGCTACTCAAGGAGATTGACGTGCTTCGACTGACACTTCGTTTTTCATGTTTCGTTGGCGTGCTGCTCATGGCCAGCTTTGTGCTGGCGCAGACCGAGTTCTCTGGCGATGTGGTGGACACGCACACTGAAAAGGCCGGCAAAGGACCCACCAAGGTCTATTTTGGCAAAGACAAAATACGCTTTGAGTCGGCAGAGATGGGTGATCCAAGGGGCGGAGGGGCCGTGATCCTCGACCTCAAAGCCGACAGTTGGATGGTTCTGATGCCGAAACAACACATGTACATGCAGATGCCAGAAAAAATGATGGAGAGCCGTGGGATGTTCCACTTCTTCAAGACCGGCGATGTTGATAATGCCTGTTCCGAATGGCTGAGTCAGGAACAAAACAAGGGCGGCACCTGTCATAAAGTGGGTAGTGAAATCGTGAATGGCCGCAATACCGTGAAGTATGAAGGAACGAATTCCAACGGCGACCACAGCACAGTCTGGCTCGACTCCAAACTGCGTTTCCCGGTGAAGTGGCAAGAAAAAAACGGTGGCGGAGAAATGCGCAATATCCAGGAGGGATCGCAACCGGCCAGCTTGTTCGACATACCCGCTGGTTACACTAAGTTCGATATGCCCCAGGGGATGATGCAGCGGCCACAGTAGCCGGAAAATCTTAACCAGAGAGAATCTGGAGAACACAGAGGACTGACTGCACGTGCTCCGACTGACATCCCTGATTTGTACACAACTTTGCGTGCTGACAGCCTGCGCCTTTGCGCAGGCTGACTTTTCTGCCGAGATCGCGAACCTGTCGGCTACCAGCAACGCCTTTCATACAAAGATCTTCTCCACGAAAGACAAACTGCGGTTTCAGGGGGAGGACAAAAGTGGACGAACCAACAGCATCATGATCGTGAATCTGGCAACGCGGACTTCGGTCGTCCTGATGCCGCAGCAACATCAGTATGTCGAAAACAAGCGGCCGCAGATTCCCGGGCAAGGCGTCACGTTTTTTCAGGCAAGCAACGTCGAAGACGCCTGTGCCGAATACCAGAAAGTATCGGAGACGAAAAAAGGTACTTGTCGCAAGACGGGGCATGAAACTTTGAACGGCCGCGACACGGTGAGATATGAAGTTTCTCCGGGAGAAAGCGGCCTGATCTGGATCGACGTCAAGCTGCATTTCCCGTTAAAGTGGCAGACCTCAGTGGGCAAGGGAGAGTTGCGCGATATCAAAGAAGGATCACAGTCCGCTGAATTGTTCGAGATCCCGCCCGGATATGCGAAGCGAAGCTACGCGAACCCGGCGACGCCGAAAGCGGCGCAGCATTAAGTTGGAATTGCCCAGCATTGCGCTGAGAAAATCAGGACACTATACTCAGCTCAGGGCCCTCTAGCTTCCGGAGCTTTCATGCCTTTATCCGCAGTAATCGTGGACGACGAACAGCTTGCCCGCGACGAACTTGCGTACCTGCTCAAAAATGCCGACGACGTGAATGTGGTGGCGCAGGGCAAGAACGGGTTGGAAGCCGTCAACCTCATCAAGGAACATAACCCTGATCTGGTTTTTCTCGACGTGCACATGCCCGGACTCGACGGCTTTGGCGTCATCAAGAAGCTGCTCGACAAGAAAATCCCGCTGCCCAAGATCGTCTTCGCTACCGCCTTTGACCAGTATGCGGTGAAGGCATTTGAAGTAAATGCCGTGGACTATCTTCTGAAGCCGTTCGACAAAAAGCGCGTTGCGCAGGCTATTCAGAAAGCGCGGGCTAAGCAGGAATCGGATGCTCTGCCGGCAGAGAAGATCGAGACCCTGGTGCGGATGATCGAGTCGCAAAAGCAGCCAGCATCGAAGATTCTGCTCAAGGCGATCGGGCGCATGTTCCTGGTAGATCAACGTGACATCTGTTATGCCTGGATTGAAGATGGCGTGATCACAGTGGTGACCGGCGGACCTACAGGGATGGAAGGGCAATCGAACTGCCGGACCCTGGAAGAATTGCTGGACTCTTTAGACACGAATCTTTTTTGGCGGGCCCACCGCTCCTACCTGGTGAACATCAACCGCATCCGCGAAGTCGTCCCATGGTTCAAGAGCTCCTACCAGTTGCGGATGGACGACAAAAAGCAGACTGAGATTCCGGTCAGCCGGGCTCAGACCAAACGACTGCGCGAGCTGTTCGGACTCTGATCCATTCTTGCAGTGACACACATCCTCTGGTCGGGTGGACGATCCTGAATTTGTGTTTTGGAGCTGCGACCATCTGGCGGAATTTTCTGCTCTCTCCACCGCCGCAAACAAGTCGACAATCAGGGTACCGGTAAACATCAAATATCAGCCGCGCTAAAAATTGGCGGACCAAGTGTTCAAGACAACACCGGAGGACGGCTCAAACATGCACCGTCCTCCGGTCCCAGGGGAAGGGCTAGACTGCCAGAGCCTTCAATGCCGTGCGATCGCGAATGACTAGCGTCGGTCCGTCGGAACGGATCAACTTTTTCCGCTTCAAATTGCTCAAGAGCCGAGTCACGGTTTCACGAGAAGCACCAATGCGCTGCCCCATTTCCTCATGCGTCATGCTGCCACGGATACGAACTTCGAGGGCGTCCGTATCTTCGGCCGACGATTGCGATAACAAGAGCCTGGCCAGTTTGCCGGCAGATGAACGAGTGAGAACCAAGTCGTGGATTTCGTGGTAGGCGGACTGAAAATCGCGGCTTAGAGATTGCGCGGTGTGGAGGCCCACTTCAGTGTGCGACTCCACAAGTGCGAGGAAGTGCTTGCGCTCAATGAAGTTCACCAGGCAGGGAGTGGCGGTTTCGGCGGTCGCCTCATACCCCGAGCCGGAAATAACGGCGCTCAGACCGAGGGCCTGTCCTTCGTCTGCGCTCTTGAGAATCAGAGCCTTCCCTTCGTGCGAAGAGGTCGACAGATTCACCGTGCCCGAGCAAACGATAAACACACCGCGCGGACTCTGTCCCTCGACAAACAAGATCGCCCCAGCCGGCAGAGCGCTCCTGTGGCTGACCTTGTTCAACGAATCCAGCACCATATCTGAGAAACCGCAAAAATACTTCGGACACTGGTGACAGCAATCCCCGCAGTAGTCAATAATCTCCAGACCATAAGGCGCATTCATATCTGACTCCTCGGCAAACAATCTTTTTTGTTTGGTGACACAACCTGAAGCCGCGGGCAGGCCCATACCAGCAAGATGATGCGAGTTAGCGAGCAACTCGCGGGCTTGGGCGCGGGTCTCGTCATTCGCACTTCGCGCCGCCCTCAGTAACTCCCAGGCGGCGCTCGGTTCCTCTCGTTCTTCCCACTCGACATGGCAGGCAAACAAGTAGAGGGGGTCGAATTTCTGGGGGAGCCGGCCCGGTACCACTGCAGGTGTGATGTTGATATGGCCGGTGGCAGGCCCTTCCGCGCGCGATAGTGGATCGAGGTTTGGTATGCTCTATCCCGCGATGATGTCCGCATGGTCACTACGGGGCGGTTTTGGCACAGTTACGCCAGTCTCGAAAAGCTGGCTTGGAATGCTGGGGCGTATAGGTTCGCACTTATTAGTGGCTAACACTGCAGTTACTCCAATAAAACCGGTTATGTCCGGCCGGGGGTTAATTACTCCAGGGGATAAATCGGGGCCCTCCTCACCAGAGGTCGGCTTCTTGCTTCCGGCCAGAGGCAGAGTAAGTAGATCATCGTGCAAGTGGCGTTCCGTAATGGTCCAGCTCTGGGAGAGGTGGAACTTCCCTGTTTGGAACGAGTTCCAAAATAGAAAGAAGATCGATGTCGCCTCAAGATGCCGACCCTTCGGCAGCCTGACGATTAGCCGTCAACTATGCTCTTCGCCGGAACTCAAGTGGATCCAATCGCCGATCGTGAATGCTGAAGAAGAGCGAGGCGCACCGCTGCAGCAAACGTGTACGGATATCGGACAGGCTCCCAATGAAAACTGAGCTACTCTCAGAAACCTCTACCAGTGCCAAGGAGTTGGCTATGAAAACCCATAGTTCCGAATCTCTAAGTTTCTTAGAGTTCCCAGAATGGCAACACGAGTACGACGCCGTATTATCGCCCAAGGATACCCAAGCGCTCATTTGATGTCTGGAAGAGGCGGAGCCGTTGATACCGATTCGTCGCGACGCCATTGCGCACGCGGCAAATCATCATAATGAGCAACTTGCTCTCGTGGCATCCTTGTCCACGCTTGCCGCTATCAAAAGAGAGTGTTTGAAGTTCTGGTCGCTCCAATCCTAACCGCGCGGATGATTAGAGTAGTCTCGGCGGGAGATTCCCAAGCGCTGCATCTTCGACTGTAGGGTGGTGCGCTTCAATCCGAGGCGACGGGCTGCGCCGTCGGGGCCGGAGATCTGGCCTCCCGTCTCTCGCAGCACCCGGATAATGTGTTCGCGCTCTGCGGCATCCAAAGTGTGATCTGATGGGGCTGCGATATCCGCAGTACTCTTTCGCAATTCCGATATGGGAACCCGTAGGGTAGGTCCGTCACTCAGAATAACCGACCGTTCAATGAGATTCTCGAGCCCGCGCACGTTACCTGGCCAGGACCACTGCATCAACACCTTCATCGTCTCCCGAGGAATGGTTTCGAGGTGACGGTCCATGCGCTGGGCAAACTTGCGCACGAAAAAACGAACCAGCAAAGGAATGTCGTCCCTCCGCTCGCGTAACGGAGGCATCCGAATGGGAAACACGCTGAGCCTATAAAAAAGGTCGCTGCGAAATTCACCTTCTGCGATGCGCTCAGCCAAATCCCGATTGGTGGCCGCGACCAGCCGCAAGTTCACCTTGATGGTGCGGTTACTGCCCAATCGCTCGAACTCCTGATCCTGAAGAACGCGCAGCAGTTTGGGTTGCAGTTCGATTGGGATTTCGCCGACTTCATCAAGGAACAACGTTCCGCCATCGGCCATTTCCAAACGCCCGATCTTCTGTCGAATGGCCCCCGTAAACGCACCCTTCTCATGCCCGAAAAGTTCGCTCTCCAGCAAACCCGTGGGGATGGCAGCACAGTTGAGCTTGATAAAGGGGCTGTCTTTGCGGCGACTCAGACGGTGGATGGCGCGGGCAACCAGTTCTTTTCCGGTGCCTGTTTCTCCCATAATCAAGACGGTCGCTTCACAGGCTGCGACAATTGAGACCTGATCGAGGACCTGGCACAACGCCGTACTGTCCCCAACGATCTCAGCAAAGCGCGACTTCGAATCAATCTCACCCTCGAGATATCGGCGCTCGTCGACAAGGCGCTGCCTCAATTCGTCGATCTCGGTCGCGGCCCGATGATTTTCTAATGCAACCGCGAACTGTGTCCCTACCTGTTTCAGCAAATCCAGATCCTCCGACTGGAACGCTTCGGCTCGCGTGCTGCCGAGCACGAGAACTCCGAGAGCGCCCTGTGGCCGAAGGAGCGGAACACAGCACAAGGACTGGAACCCTTCGTCCAGAAATCCCTTTGTCATTTCGGCCTCAAAGCCTTTCATCTGCTCTGTCGAAAAGATTAGAGGGGTCTGCTCTTGCAAAGCCCGGCCGCCAGGGCTGTTTTGTGTTTGGATTTGCCTGGGCATCAGCAACCCCTTGCTCAGGGGGAAGTCCTCCACCTGCCGGACCAGCAGACCGGTATTGGGGTCTTGCAACTCGAAGCCCGCGTACTCGTGGAGAAAAACGCGGCGAATGCGGGCCGAGATTCGTGGAAAAGCCTGCTGCAGATCCCAATTCGACGCCAGGATGTTGCTGACATCGAGCAACATCTGCAGCCGATCCATCTCTCTCCTCAGTTTCCCGCTCACGTCCTGAAGAGACACCTCCAATTTCTTTTGGGTTGATATCTCGATCACAAGTACGCCAATTTTCGTGACCACTCCAGCCGCATCCCTGATGGGCAGGTAGTGCAACATCCAGTGGCCGACTTCGGTTCTTGACGGAAGCAAACCGGAACTTTCGAAGCTCACACTTTCGCCGGTTTCAAGGACGTGTCGAAGCTTCGGTTCCGCCACCTCGGCGAAGTCTCCCAAAATTTCACGCACAGTCTTGCCAAGGTGGTCGGGCACTGGCCTGCCATTCAATGTTGCCAGCACGTCGTTGATGGCGAGGTAACGAAGGTCTGAGTCCAGGATGGAAAGCCCGATCGTGGTGGAACTGAAATAGGCTGCGAGTAACTTCTCTGGCTCGTTCAGAGCTTGGAGGTGAGCGATCGAATGTTTGTTTACTCCGGAGGGGCCGAGGTCAGTCGGCATGTAAAAAACCTCCTGGCTGATGGCCCCCGGTGAGCCTCGCCGAATCATTTCCTGAAGTGACGCTCGGTCCTGTTGCAGCCTCAGTCAATACCCGAACTGCAATTTTTCGCAATCGGGCGTTCCCCTGTGTTTGTGAGCGGGGAAAGCCCGGTGAGCGTACGCGCAAAACGCGACCTCGAAGAATTTCTGCCGATGTGAAATAAGAGAAAGTGCTGGAGAGGATGTATAGAGTGTGGAACGAAAACACTGTTCCAGCCGGTCTGAGGAC
>Ga0070714_100000642_pt1 | contig 24812 bp, 17 predicted proteins | sample LARL83metaG_FD_65450 | JGI IMG/M metagenome (GOLD analysis project Ga0070714, IMG submission 65450) | Corn, switchgrass and miscanthus rhizosphere microbial communities from Kellogg Biological Station, Michigan, USA - LAR L8-3 metaG | ecosystem: Host-associated > Plants > Roots > Rhizosphere ... | reverse complement strand
CTACACCAAACACGCTCGCCCAATCCGCTGGACCTATACTGACGTGAAAAGACGCATCCTCACTAAGCGAATCACTGGGACGGCCCACTAGCTGGTCAGTCTGAAGAAAGGAACCACCATGTCGTTCCAGGGAAAGCACGCTCTCGTCACAGGAAGCTCTCGCGGCATTGGCAGAGGCATTGCCCTCAAGCTCGCAGAAAAGGGCGCCAAAGTCGCGATCCATTATTACGAAAGAGAGGCCGCCGCCAAGGAAACACTCGCCAAGGTTCGCGAACGCGGCTCGGACGGGTTCATCGTGCAGGCAGATGTTTCTCGAGCCGCCGACATAGGACGCATCTTCGGCAGAGTCAAGGCCGAGTTCGGCAAACTGGATATCTTCGTCAGCAACGCCCGCGGCGAGCTGCCTACGTTCTATCAGGAGCCGATGAACCTAACGCTGGAGAGTTGGGACAGCGCGCTCAACTCGCAGGCGAAGTCATTCTTGCTGGGTGTACATGAATCCGCCAAGCTTATGGGCGACGGGGGACGAATCATCGCGATTACGTTCGCCCGGGGATCGCAGACCGGAAGCTGGCAGTCGTGGATCGCTATGGGCTCTGCGAAAGCTGCAATGGAATCGTTGTGCCGCTACTTCGCCGTGGCGTTAGCAAAGCGCGGCATCACGGTTAATGCTGTCAGCCCCGGCCTGACCGAAGATAGTGTCTTGAACTCGCTTCCGCCCCAGGTTCAGGATCAGGCCCGAGCCTGGCACCAAACCTGGACACCGATGGGACGTCTGGGCACGCCGGCCGATGTCGGCAACGCGGTCGCTTTGCTTTGCTCGGAAGACGCGAGCTGGATCACCGGCCAAACCATAACCGTCGACGGCGGGGCCTCTTTGATGGACACGGTGCTACCGCCGGAGATCCAGCACGGATAGTTGTTCAGCCGCTAGAACGCAGGCAGCGCAAGCACCGCTCCCTCCAGGTTCCCGTAACCCGGCAGATGACCTACGGTGGTGACATAGATGGTACCGGCGTCGGACGAAATAGCAATGCCGTTCAGACGGGCGTTGCCGAGCGATCTGCCATCCGCCAGCCGCACGCGCCGCACCGACACTACCGTGCCATCCTGCCGCATGCGGACAATGCTGTTGTCGCCGCGATTGGCAACGTAGAAATCGGCGCCTTGATCGAGCGTGGTGTTGGCGGCCCAATTCAGGTTGCTGGTCTCGTTCGAGACCGGCGCCAGATCCACCGGCTGGTTCAGAGCATCGGAGTGGATTCGACTCACCGACGTCACATGAAAGATAACGCCGTCGTCGGTAAGGTTGAGCACCGCAATGGTGTTCTCGAACGGCTCGCTGACATACAGAATCCGGTTGGGCGCATAGTTGAGTAGGGCGCCTAGCCGCGGAGTAACGCGTGTGTCCGACCCCTTGTTATCCCAGTCGCGGCCGAGCAGCGGGCTGATGGTTCCGATGGGCGCCAGTCCGTCAACGGCTTTGCCGGTGTGTTCCTGCACCATGCTTCCATCCGCCAGAACCACGCTGAACACCGCCCTGGTCGATCCGTCCGGAGAATGACCGAGAAAAGCAGTGCCGACGCCACCGGTGTTGAGTGCTCCTGACAAAACCTGGGCCGGCTGCCGTGGAGTCAAATTGCCGGCGAACACACCCCCGCCTGCGCATTCGGTGCTCCCGCGAGCGGTTCTCCCGATGGATCAAGAATAGTCGACGTGCCGATGCCCCCCAGGCCGAAGGGCGCATTGGATGGCCACAAACGTCCGAATGCATTGTTGATCGAAAGACCCAGTGGATTGCTCACACCGGTGAAGTGGGCCGTCTGTGCGGTTGGATTGTGAATCGAGTTGAGAAAAGCCGCACTCTGGGCGCTGTACATTTGCACGCTGCCGCCCAAGGCCGAGGCTTGGATGCCGGCGGACGCAAAATCCGTGGGAATCGCCAGCGGAGCGGTGCCGCTCGGATCTATAGAAATAAACGAACCCGGTAACTGGCCGCCAATGGCCAGCGGCGCTCCGAAATTCGAAGTGCTACCCACCAGAATGCGGGCCGGGTCCAGGACTTTGCCAGGCTGTGTGAATGCCGCGAAAGCTGGCTTATCATGGATCGGGCCCCCCGGTAGAAAAGTGCCGACCGCGCTGATGGCCGACGCGCCCGGTATCCCGACGGCGACGATCCTGCCTCCGACCGACTGTGGTTCGCCCGCTAGACCGATGGCGAGGCTAGCGATCATAACAGCAGTGACTCTTAGACTCTTACCGCTCATTTGGTTCATGTTGTCCTCCTTGGCGGTCATCAAATTTATCAGGAATACCGGCAGAATGGAAGCCGGTCACCAGCCAAAATGTTAAACTGGCAACTTCCTTAAGGAGCACCGATGCCCCCCACGCTCGCCAACGGAAAGATCTGTTACATCGAGATTCCTTCTACCGACGTGGCGCGCTCGGCTGATTTCTATAAACACGTATTCGGCTGGAACATCAGAAAACGCGGCGATGGTCACTTGGCCTTTGACGACACCACCGGCCAAGTAAGCGGCAGCTGGGTTCTGAATCGCCCACCCGCCTCGCAGCCCGGTCTTCTGGTCTACATCATGGTCGATAGCGTGGCTGCAACTCTCGACACCGTCGCCGCTAACGGTGGCGACATCGTGCAGCCCATCGGTGCGGACGCGCCCGAGATCACCGCCCGATTCCGCGACCCGGGAGGAAACGTGATCGGGCTTTACCAGCAGCCCACCTGAACAGAGCAGAGGAGTGCTCCAGCCGTGATAGCAACCGTATTTATTGGCACTAGCCTCGACGGATTCATCGCACGACTTAATGGTGCATTCGATTTCTTGCCGCCGGGCGGTGGCGAACCCCACGGCTACGACGAGTTTATGGCCACCGTGGATGCGTTAGTCATGGGCCGCAAGAGTTTCGAGTCGATTCTGGCCTTTGATAAATGGCCCTATGGTGAGAAACCGGTTTTCGTGCTCAGCACTAAGCCGCTTGGCACCGCGCCGGTCGGGGCTCTGGTGGAGCGTATGTCCGGTGCGCCGGCCGAAATCGTATCGCAGCTCACTGCTCGCGGCATCCGGCACATTTACGTGGATGGCGGAATCACCATCCAGCGCTTCCTCAATGCCGGGCTCATTCAGCGGCTCGTCATCACTCGCGTTCCAGTGCTCATCGGCTCCGGGATTCCGCTCTTCGGCGCTGTTCCGAGCGACATCCTCTTGAAGCACGTCGGAACGCGGCAATACGCCAGCGGCCTCGTCCAGAGTGAATACGTGGTTGTCTAACAAGCGCTGACGCTAACGGTTCGAAAACTGTTTGCGCGCGATAACCAGGAAGACCGCCGCCGCCGGATTGTCAGGCTTCGCTTTCATCCCGATATCCACCGAGGTCCAATGCTTCGACCGGACCCTTCTGAAAATCACTCCCGGCGTTGCCAGGCCCGCAATGCACGCAGGCGCTAACGACACGCCCAATCCCGCCGCAACCAGCCGCAGCACGGTCGGCCATTGTGGCGCGTCTTGAACGATATTGGGACGGAATCCCTCCGCTTCGCAGCACGCCACCGTCCGGTCATAGGCGAGTCTTCCCACTTTCCGGGTAAAGAGAACGAACGGCTCAGCCTTCAGCTCCACGGGCGAAATCGCAGTTTTGGCTGCCAGCTTATGACTGGCTGGAAGCACCGCGACGAAGGGCTCTCGCAGAATCGGCTCTATGGTCAGACCCTCGCGCGGCTCGCCATCGCGCAGAAACGCAAGATCCAGGGTCCCATCCAGCAGAAGCGGAATCTGATCCGCTGTGACCATTTCCCGCAAACGCAACTCCACGGTAGGATGCACGCGCCTATAGTGTCCAATGGCTTTTGGCAGAGCGGTGAACATGATGGAACCACTGAAGCCTACCGTGAGAACGCCTTCCTGTCCGCTCCCCAATCGGCGGGCCAACTCCACATCGTCGGCTAACTTAGCTACTGTGTTTCGCGCACGCTCCAAAAAGAATTGCCCGACTCTGGTCAGTCTCACTCCGCGCGTTGTCCGATCGAACAAGCCAAATCCAAGATGACGTTCCAGCTTCCTGATCTGCTGGCTCAGCGGCGGCTGCGCCATTCCCAACTTCGCCGCTGCCCTTCCAAAATGCAAGGTTTCGGAGACCGCCAGGAAGTAGCGCAAATGCCGGAACTCAATTTCTTGATTCATATCTAGTTCGTCTTAGTGTAGATCATTCAGATATTGGACATATCGCCATGCCTGGCCTTACCTTCGGTTATGGAGGCTGGATGTCGATGCAGGGAACCAAGGATTCGAGTTGCCAGATCACCGTCCGTGAGTTCAAGCCCGGCGATGAAGCTTGCTTTCGCAAACTCAACGAGGAATGGATTACCCAGTACTTTTCCATCGAAGCGAAGGACCAGGAGGCCTTGGCCGATCCCCAATCGAGCATCCTCGCTTATGGCGGCCGGATCTTCCTTGCGGCGATCGAAGACGATTGTGTCGGCTGCTGTGCACTCCTTCGTTTAAGCGCCGACGAGTTCGAAGTTGCCAAGATGGCCGTTGCTCCCAAGTGGCAGGGAAGCGGCATCGGCCGCAAGTTGCTCCAGACCGTGGTAGAGACTGCCCGCTCCGCCGGTGTACGCCGCCTTTACTTGGAGACGAACCACATCCTCACGCCGGCCATCCGCCTATATGAGTCGGTTGGATTTAAGCCTGTCCCTCCGGACCGCATCGTGCCTTCGCCATACGCCAGGTCGGATGTATCCATGGAGATGATTCTGTAGGAGAGCTTCTCCAGATGCGGGGGAGAGTGTTACGTCAAAGTGCATTGGAAAGCTGCTCAGCGGACCGAAGCCGACTAACCAGGACCTAGCCAAGGCTATTTCTTCGATCCCACCAGCCAATTCACCACCACCGTGAGTGGCGGCGACTCGCCGTCCTGGCCAGCCGTGGTGACGATCAAAAAACGCTTGCCGTCCGCGCTGGGTGCATAGCCCCATAGGAATGATTGTGTCGCTGGCACGTCGGAGCGCGATTCAAACAGGGCCTGCGGGGTTCCCCGCTCGAAGGTCGGGGAGCTGGCATTTACTTCCACGGCCATCAACTTCCGGTCGGGAGCCATGTAGAACAGCTCTTTTCCGTCGCCGCGCCAGCGCGGGTGCGCGCCTCCCGCGGTCGAGATCTGCCACTTGCCCGCCGCCGGTTTCGCGGACCCCGGACTGAACGGCACAACGTACACTTCGGGCCGCCCGGACTCGCTGGAGGTGTAGGCCAGCCACCGGCCTTCCGGGGAGAGCTGGCCCTGGGTATTTGTAAACTCGCTCTGAATGAGCGGGACAGGTTTCCTGTCGCCGGTTAGAGGGAGAACCCAGAGGTCATAGCCTTTCGACTTTCGGGAGCCGAAGATCAGGAATCGGCCGTCGTGCGACCAATCCCAGGCCAGGTTTTCCTGTTTGGATTCGAGCAGGAGTTCGTCCCGGCCAGTGCCGTTGGACGCTCTCTGATACAGGTTAAAGACGCCGCCGCCGCGGTTGGAGGCGAACGCGACCTTGTTACCGTCCGGCGACCAAACTGGGAAGACGTTCCGCGAGACGTCGAACGTGAAGCGCGATTCGGTCGAGTGCTCCAGATCGAAGATCCAGAGATCGCCGCTGCTTCCCGCCCGGCGCTCGATGACCACGCGGTTGCCATCCGGTGAAAGAGCGAAGTTCTCCACGCTGCGGACCGCGCCTCCCACGGCGCCCAATTCCTTCCCGGTGCGGTCAAACCAAAGATGCTGCCTTTCTCCGCCAATGCCGCCGGCCTGGTAGATCAGTACGCCGTTCTCCGAAATCGAATACAGTCTCTCGCCCGCGGCTGTGGTCGACGACACCTGTTCGGCCACGGGGAAAAGATCGCTTCTGGGGTTCATTGTCGTCGGGTCAACGGGCTGGGCCACCAGGGTCTGGTCGCGGACAAACAGCAGATGACCGTCGACGTATGCCGGTTGGGAATCGTCCAGGACAATGCGGCGGCTTTCCTTTGAGTCCAGCGAGCCCAGGTAGATGCCGGTGTCTTTCCCCTGGACGGCGAGATACAAAAAACGGTGGCCATCGGGAAGGAATACGGGATTGCGGTAGCTCCCGCCTTCAGGTTTGGTGATTAGGACTGGCACACCTCCGGTGGCGGGGATGCGACTGAGGCCATCGCCCGCAGCGAACAGGATCACACCCTCGCGGTTCCAGGTCCCGCCGCGGCCGGTTCCAGGAGCATCGCACAGCGTCTGCGCTGGTCCGCCGTTCACAGCGATCTTCTTGAGCTTGCCATCCGCGAAGAATCCGATGTAGCGGCTATCTGGCGACCAGAAGAGATAAGTCGCGCCGCTGGTTCCCGCCAGCGGCTGGGCTTGCAGCGAGTCGAGCGCGCGCACCGACAGGCCGGCCTCGGAAGTGCGCATGACAACGTAGTGGCCGTCGGGCGACACGGCGAATTGCAGGATCGAAGTTTTTGCCGGGGGCGCGAGCGTGTATCGCAGCACCTGGCGCTCCGGCGGCTGCTCGCGGACATGGATGAAGGCGAGAACAGCGAGAGCGGCGAGGAACAGGGCCGCCGCGATTGGCACCCAACCGCCAATCGCCGGCGGCAAGACCGCCGGCGCAACTGGCTCCACCGGATTCTCCAGCGCAATCCGAGCCTCGCCGATAGCCTGCAGCCGCTGCTTGCGATCCTTGGTCAGGCACCGCCGCACCAGTTTGTGGATCGGTGCCGGCGCTTCCTGCGGTAATGCGCTCCAGTCCGGGTCCAGCTTCATGACCGTGGCCAGCGTGTCGGCCACGGAGTCCCCGGCAAAGGCCCGCTTGCCGCTCAGCATCTCATACAGCACGGCGCCAAACGACCAGATATCCGCCCGCGGGTCCACCTTCGTTCCGGCTGCTTGCTCGGGAGCCATGTAAGCCGCCGTTCCCAGAATCACGCCCACCTGCGTGTGGCTAAGCATGAGCGTGGGTGAGATCGAGGGGTCCTCACCGCCGGGACGCGGCTCTTCGAGGGCCTTCGCCAAACCGAAGTCAAGCACCTTCACCACGCCGTCCGGAGTCACCTTGATATTTGCGGGCTTTAGATCCCGATGCACCACGCCCTTCTCGTGCGCGTACTCCAAAGCCGCGGCGAACTGCTTGGCGTAGTCAATCGCCAAGTCAAGGGGAAGCGGGCAGGGCAACGTTTCCCCTTCGACCAGTTCCATCACCAGCGCGCGTTCTTCCACCCCGTAGATGGCGGCGATGCTGGGATGATTCAGCGACGCCAGCACCTCGGCCTCGCGCTGAAAGCGAGCCATACGGCCGGGATCGCGGGAGAAGGCCTCGGGAAGCACCTTGAGCGCAACGTCTCGCTTCAGCTTGGTGTCCTTGGCGCAGTAGACCTCCCCCATGCCGCCCGCGCCGATCAGCGCAACTACTTCGTAGGGGCCGAGTTTGTCGCCGGCAGAAAGCGGCATATGCAGGATTCAGCTAAGTTTAGCCGATCGGAGGACGGATTGGGCCCGAGATACGCGCTTGTGATAGGCGACCACCGTCACACTAGTCGCCGGTCGACGTCTCGGACTTGTACGCCGCCCATGCCCGACAAAGCGTTCGCGGCCTCGCCTGAATCGTGACCCGCACCGAAGCCCGCTTCCGATCGGTCACCAATCTTCCCCACCTCGATTCCCTTCCCTCACCGCCAGTTTTGCCCAGCCCGCCGCTTCTGGCCCAGCCGCGCCCGGTACACTCTCATCGGGTAGTTACCGTGGCGGGATTGGGTTCGTTTTGCAATTTGCTAGCCCGATCCAACCCCGCCCCGGCCGATTCACAACTTTCGCCAGGTACATACCCTGGCTGGCGTGTTTTCGTTTTGAAATTCCCGAGCGTGGGTTCGTTTTGAAGGTCCCAGTTGCTTCGGTTCGTTTTGCAATTTCGATAGAGGAGTCGAAGTTGGGTGCCCCGCGCCGCCGAAGCAAAATTACAAAACGAACCCAAGCCCGCAGCTTAGGTAAAAATTTCGTGTAACCTGACCTACCCTCGGCACCTGGGGGAAGTTCTAGTCCTTAAGAAACCTTAACTTACGTATGGCATGCCCCTTGCTAACCTTACACCGATGCGCATGAGCCTGAGGCTTATTTTCTCGCTGGTGCTGGCAGTCACCATTGTCTCGGTGGCTTTCGCGCTGTACCAGGTGCAGGCCGAGAACCGGTCGCGCAAAGCCGAGCTCGAGCGCCGCGCCCAGCTCTTAGCCGAGAGTCTGCAGGAGACCGTCGAGCCGCTCCTGGCCAACGGAGCGCAAGACAGTCTGCAGAGGATCGTTGAGCGCTTCGGCAATCGCGAGAGATTAGCAGGCGTCGCTATTTACGACAAACAGGCTCACCCGGTGGTGATGACTCCGAATCTGGCCGCACGGCTCGGCCCGGAGTTGCCTGCGGTAGCCAAAACTTTGATGGAGGGGCACAGCTCCAGCCTCTTTTTCCAGGCCGGCCGGGACTCCATTCATGTTTATGCCGTGCCTGTTCACCATGGAGCCGACATCTGGGCATTGGCCGTCTTTCACGATGCCTCGTACATCCATGCCCAGGATATGACTATATGGCGCGGCACGTTCCAACATGTCCTGGTGCAAATGCTGCTGATCTCGGCGATCACGCTGCTGATCGTCCGCTGGACCATGGAGCGCCCCATCGCGCGCATGGCGCAATGGGTGAAGGATCTTCGGGCCGGCGAGACCATGACCGATCCGGATCTGCCAGGCGAGGACGTGCTCAAACCGATCACGCGCGAAGTAACGAGCCTGGCCACCAGTCTGCGAATCGCCAGAGCCTCGGCCGAGGAAGAGGCCCGGCTGCGCGAAGCGGCGGATTCGCTATGGACCGCCGAGCGTCTGCGTGTCTACCAGCAGGCCACGCTCGAGGATAGCCGCCTGTTCGTGGTATCGAACCGCGAGCCTTACGAGCATGTGAATCGCAACGGCTCGGTCGAGACCAGAGTGCCGGCCAGCGGCCTGGTGACGGCCATGGAGCCGATCCTGCGTGCGTGCGCCGGAACCTGGATCGCTCACGGCGCCGGGGACGCGGATCATGAAACGGTGGATTCGAACGATCGCCTGCGCGTGCCGCCCGACGAACCGCAGTACATGCTCCGGCGCGTCTGGCTCACCCGGGAAGAGGAAGAAAGGTATTACTACGGCTTCGCCAATGAGGGCCTTTGGCCGCTCTGCCACATCGCGCATACGCGGCCGGTTTTTCGCGGCGAGGACTGGGAAGCCTATCGGGAAGTGAACGCGAAGTTTGCCCGTACGGTGCTGGAGGAAATGAAGGGTGCCGAGAATCCCGTCGTTCTGGTCCAGGATTATCATTTCGCTTTGCTTCCGCGCATGATCAAAGAGCAGCGTCCCGACGCGCGAGTAGCGATCTTCTGGCACATTCCCTGGCCTAATCCGGAAGCATTCGGCATCTGTCCCTGGCAGCGGGAACTGCTGGAAGGGCTTTTGGGCGCCGATCTGATCGGCTTCCACATTCAATCGCACTGCAACAATTTTCTGGAGACCATCGACCGCACCCTGGAGTCGCGGATCGAGTGGGAACGCTTCGCCGTCAACAAGGGCGGTCACTTCACTTTGGTGCGTCCATTTCCGATCAGCGTAGATTTCAAAGAGACGCCGGCGCGGCAGTCCAACGGCCATGAAGCGATTCGCCTGGAGCGGAACGCGCTGCTGAAGCAGCTCGGGGTTGAGACCGACTATCTCGGAATCGGCGTGGATCGCCTGGACTATACCAAGGGAATTCCAGAACGGTTCCGCGGCATCGAGCGGTTCTTGGAGAAGTACGCCTCCTACAACGGGCGTTTCACCTTCGTGCAGATTGGAGCGCCCAGCCGCACACATATCGGCCGCTACCAGGACCTGGGAACTGAAGTGGAGCGGGAAGCCGAGCGTATTAACCGCCGCTTCCAAAGCAAACATTGGAAGCCGATTGTTCTCTTGAACCGGCATCACAATCACTCCGAGATCGAGCCCTTCTACCGGCTCTCTGACCTATGTCTGGTGACATCCCTGCACGATGGAATGAACCTGGTGGCCAAGGAATACGTGGCGACTCGCGATGACAATGGCGGCGCTCTGATTCTTAGCCAGTTTACCGGCGCCAGCCGCGAGCTGCTGGACGCGCTGATCGTTAATCCTTACGACACTGAGGAGTTGGCGGACGCGATCCACCTGGCTGTGACGATGGATCCCCGCGAAAGGAGAGAGCGCATGCGCAGAATGAGACGCATGGTGAAGACACACAACATTTATCGCTGGGCGGCCAACTTGATCGCCGCGGTGTCGGAGATCCGCGTCGAACTACCGGAAGGAGTCAAGGGCCAGCCAGCTTGAAGAGATGACGCAACCATTATTCGACAGTCTTCCTCAGATTGCCTGGTCCATCCGCAAGGCGCCTCACGTTCTCATCTCACTTGATTTTGATGGAACACTGGCGCCCATTCATCAGAACCCGGGGGCGGCCTCGATGCCGGCCGAAAGCCGAAGAGCATTGCGAGCTCTGGAAGCAAGTGAACGGGCCACCGTGGCGATTATTAGCGGACGCGCGCTGCCCGATCTTAGAGAGCGGGTCAGGATGGAAGAAATCATCTACGCCGGCAATCATGGGCTCGAAATTACCGGCCCGGGTCTGCATTTCATCGAGCCGGCCGCCTCCGAGCGTGTGGATGCGCTGGAAGAGCTGGCGCGCCATTTGCAGGTCCGTCTCCGGCACATTCCCGGCGTCGAGGTGGAAAGCAAAGTGCTCACGGCCAGCATTCACTTCCGTCGAGCATCGACCGGCAGTCTGGACGAAGTTCACAAGCTGGTTCAGGATGCGGTCAATCCGATCGTCGGTCTCTTTCAGGTGACGCAAGGTCTGCAGATCTTTGAGATTCGGCCGCGGGTGAACTGGCACAAGGGCCTGGCGGTTCGTTGGATTAAGGAGGCGCTGGGAAGGCGCGACGCGCTATCCATCTATTTAGGTGACGACGTGTCGGATGAAGACGCCTTCGCGGCGCTGCGGGATGACATCACCATCAGCGTAGGTCGGGTCAGCGGCACCTGCGCGCGATATCATCTCGATCTGCAGGAGTCCGTGCAGGAGTTCCTGGTGTGGCTCGCCGGGTGCCTGGGAAGTACCACGGCCGCTGCCCGCTAGCTCGCCTGACCTGTAGTTTGCCCGCTTCTCAGCCGAAGAGAAGGATGATGGGCCGGATTCTGCCATTAATGCTGGTGGTGACCGTTGGCGTTGCCGTCGCCAATGCCGGCGAGCGGGAGCGCCTGGTGGAAAGCATTCTGCCGTCGCTCGATTACGGTCCGACTTGCTGGTCCAGCCTGGAGCTGCAAAACATCGGCGACCGCCTGGTCACGGTCGAAATCGAACCGCACCGGGCCACGGGCGGATTGGTCGGCTTGGTCGGCCAGGGACAATTGACGATGCGATTGCACCCGGGCGAGCGCAGCAGCTACCGGCTCGAAATCCTGGAGGAGAACGGCCGTGCATGGGTGAAGGTCCGCGAGAGGATTCCATCGCCGCAGCAGTTCTCGGTGATCGCTGTATCGGGACGCGCGGAATGCGCGGTGGAGAATCAGTTGCGCAGCACGCCGCGCGAAGTGGCTTATCCAACGCGCAATCCGTGGTTCTCCGGAGACATTGAGGAGATGCACGGCAATCTGATTTCGCTGGTCAATACCTCGGAGTTCGCCGCTAAGGCTTCCTTGTGCTACTCGGCGGGAAATCTTTATTCGCGCCCCAGCGACGCCCGCGCGGAAACCGAGCTCACGCCGATTTGCTCGGCCAGCTTCGATGTTCAGATTCCGCCGTTCGCTTCGCGCCAGTTTCCGGTGGAGCACGAAGGCAACTCGCATTTCTCGATGAAGACCGAGGGCGATGCCATCGTGCTGCAGATGCTCCGCCCGTTAGAGACCGGCGTGAAGATTTACTCGGTGGATTCGACCATCAAATTCGGCGGCGAAGCCAGCTCGCTGAAGTAAGCTAGTCCACGGGATTGCGTGGGAATTTCAGGTAAGGCAGGCGGACGCCCTGATCGATGATCCGGTCGGCCCGGATGGATTGGGGCGCCTCAAAGCCCGCGGCGCCCGCGGCAGTTGCGAAGTCGTCCTGCTCCACGCCGTCGCCGCTCACGCCTAGTCCGCCCACCAGAACGCCATTCTTGTAGAGCGGAAGGCTGCCGGGAAAAAATACGATGCCGTTTTGATAGGCATTCGGCGGTTGCGATCCTTGCGTGCACGGGTTCAAAGTGTCGAACTTGTAGAGCTGGAAAAAAGGGCCGGGTGTCGAGTAGTCCACACCGGGCGGGAAGAAGGGCTGCGCGCCGAAACCGATGGTTCTGTTGGTGACGGCCGTGTTCATCGGGACTCCGGGGAGATCGACGGCACCGCGATTCGCGCCGCTGAAGAAGATCACATTGCGCGACTTGGCGACCGCGACGTCGATGCTGAAGATGGTCGCGTCCGGCATCCGATAAAGCGCCAGGAGCTGTCCATCGAGATCGGCGACCGCGATCACGAAGCGAGCGCGGGAGCCCAGCGGTAACCGGATTACGGCGCGAGTCAGGTTGCCCTCGGCCACCGTGGCGTCCACGATATGCTGGACGTCGTCGCTGGTCAGGCCGCCGATTGGTCCGTCATGCGGAGCGACGAGAGCGCCTTCCGGCGCGGGCCCCGGGCTGTCCACCGGGCCGACAACATAATCGCCGTCGGACGTTCCTGGTGCGAGTCCAGGTGGCAGAGTGGTTTGATTGACGAAGGGCAGCGCGATTCCATCGATGATGACCACGCCGGGATCGGCGACCACCGGACCGAAGCCAGCCTCACCGGAAACTGCGGCAAACTCCGCGATGCTCGGATCCACTCCCGCGACGCCTACTCCACCAACCAGAACGCCTTGCTTGAACAAAGGAACGCCGCCGGGATTGACGGCAGTTGGGTCACTGTCGTTGAGATCGGCTTTGCCGGTGAGAATTCCTAACCCCGGTTGCGTGCCATCGATGGAACGCGCCGGCGGCACTTCCTGGCCGGGGATAAAGTTCGCGTTGAACGGACAACCGCGATTGGTGTTCTCGATGCCGTACAGCGCGGCGTTCCCGGTAAATGGAATTCCCGGCGGAAAATGGATGCCGCTGATGAATCGGACCGTGCGCGAGGATAGCGGCGCTTGGCCGTTGCTGAAGAAGCTAGCGGTGCGTGCCAGGGCTACCGCGACTTCATTTGAATCGGCCTGAATGCCGAAGTTGGCCGTCGCGGTCAGCGGAGCGCCTGGCTTGCGGAATACTCCCAGGATGTTTCCCTGCCGGTCAGTGACCGCGACGACCATCGTTATATTCACCGCAGCGGCGGCATGTTGCACAACCGTCTGCACGTCAGCCGCGGTCAAGATAGGAGGCGGATCGTCCTGGGCAATCAACACAACGGCCGCGAGTAGTAGAAATCCAAATCTCATGGGAGCAACGCGTTGAGATTCTTCATCTGTCGCGCGAACGTGAATCCGTTGTAGGCGGACGGATCTTCCATCTGCTGGAACAGCCCGCGGATGGCGGCGCGAATCTGTTGATCGTTTGTCAAAGATCCGTTGCTGGTGTACGCGATAAACAGAGAATCGAGTGCCATAGTGGCCTGCTCGGCGGAGCGCTCGCCTTGTTCAGCGATGAAGTCCGCGTCGCCTGCGATGCTCTTCATCAAACGCAGGGTCATAGGCTGATCGTATTTCAACGTCGACGCACGCCGGGCGAGGCGATCGGCCACTTCGGCCGCGGTGGAAGCCTGAGCTGCGATCTGTTTGCGATCGGAACCTGGAGACGTCACCAGCGAGAAAACTTTGTCGACCTCGGATTTCAATTGCTGCGCCCCGGCCGCGTCGGCCTCGTCAATAACGTGGCGCAAGACGACGTAGCGGGAAAGGTTCCAGGGCGTGTTGCCGGGACGCCGGCCCGCGTAGCCTCGCTCCTGCCGCCAGCTATCTTTGGTCGCGGTCAGGCTGTGATGACAGGCGAAGCAGTCGAGCTCGGCATACTCGGGCCAGATGCCATTGGACGATTCGCGCGCGACTCGCTTGAGCTGCTCACGCAGTTGCACCGCTTGTCCAACGCTGAGTGCCCGCACGCCCAGCCATGGATCCTTGTCCGCTTCTTTCCAGTGCTGCGGCATGACGGACATGAACGAATCCAACTCGAAATACAGATCGGGATGCCCGGCCGCAATCAGCTCATGGTCGACAGTTTTCTCCGCAGTGCCCAGGTGACAGGAGAGGCACCGCTCGCTGCGCTGGATAAGATCGCGCGTGTTGTACATTCCAAGTTCGAGCGACTTGTCATAATTCCAGTTGCGCGTGGTATGGGGCCCGAGCCAGGCGGAAGCCGGCCCGTGACAGTTTTCGCAACCAACGCCATCGGTGGGATCGAAGGTGCGGGCGCGCTGGTCGACAGGAACATCCAGCGCATGACAGGCCAGGCACCTGGGAGCAGTGTCGGGCTTCGGCAGCCCCATGATCCTGGCCATGCGAGTTCCAACGGGATTGGTTAGATTGACGAAGGAGCGGGCGTGCTTATCGCGCACGACCCAAGTGCTGTATTCGTTTTGCAGGACCGAAGTTTCGCTGCGCTCCTGAACACCACCGTGGCAGCTCGGTGAACTGCACGAGCCTGGACCGGTATACTTCGACGGCTCGGCTGCATCGGCGCCCATCAGACACAAGGCCCCGAGCAGCCCGCATGCGACGACTCCCCAGAAACCATCGTTGTTCATGAGCTGTAGCTTATCGATAGCGTATCAGATCACTTCGGGAGCAAGCCCATCCCACGGATCACGGACATCACGCGTTCTTTGGTGGTCCGCTGCGGCGCGGCAGCAGTTGCCACCGGCTTGTCGATGGTAAAGAGACTCGTGGACCTAAAGCCATGCTGCGATAAAAACTCATCGGTCAGCGATGCGTGGGCTACCGTGGAGGCATCAATCTCCAAAACATGGTGCTCCGCCGGTTCCAGAAATCCCGAACCTTGAACATAGCCGCGAACGTCTTCTAAATTCATGCCGCGTTCCAGGATGCCGTACTTCTCCATAACATCGATGACGCCTTGGGCGTGCTCATGATTCGATCCCGGCTCGGCTAAGATCACACTCTTGCCGGGTTTGAGAACCCTGAAAAACTGTTGCATTGCGTTCTTGCGATTGCCTATGTGATGAAAGGCTTCGTAGCAGAGAACCGCATCCATGACGCCACCGCGGATGGGAAGATGTTCCGTGTCGGCCACAGCCAGGTACGGCAACCAGGCGCCCAGACGCGTCACGGCAACATCCAGGTACGCGCGAGTAATGTCGACTCCGATCGATTCGAATCCGCTTTTCAAGAGCCACTCGGTCGTCCAGGAATAGCCACAGCCGGCGTCCAGCACCACCTTATTCGGCCAATTCCGGAGCAGCAATCCCAGACAAAACCCGAACAGCCTGATCAGGTGGACGCTGTGGGGTGCATCCCAAGGATTAAATGGGGAAATCTCGCCGGGGAAAAAGAAAGATGGGTCGACTTTGGCGGGAATAGCCATTTCGGCTCGCTTGTACGCTTCTGCGATATGGTCCGTTTCGGTGGGTCCGGAAAAAAGCTTTCGATCGTGGAGGCGCTCAAAAAGAGCCGGCGGCAGAACCTCTCGAAGGCCGTTTAGAAACTCCAGGTCCTGTTCGAAATTTCGTAGATGGTCGGGCAAGAGCTCCGGAATGAAATTTCTTATGGGATACCACCGGCCGGTCTCGCCGGAAATCAAGAGGCCTTCTTCGACGACAACTTCGTAATTTCTGTAGGAGGGCGCCGGCGCGCAGGCGTTGGTTTGAAGAAACTCAGTTAACCAATTGCTTTTGGCGAAGCGGGGAACCGGACCGAACATGGCACCTGGCTCGTTGATCCGATCGGATTCGGTCAGTCGGAAGTGCGGTATGGGCGACTCGGCTTCCTTGGTGACCACGCAGGAAAGCTCCGTTTTTGAGACGGGGCAAATGAGGAAATTGAGCATGGAGTATCTCACGGCGAGACTCCCGGGACGCTCGAATTCAAACCTGACAAATAACCAGTCTACATGGGCCGCTCTGGGGCGTCATGTTGAGGCACGTGCTTGCTCTATAATGAAACCTCAAGACAATTCGAGTCCGGAGGAGCACTGCGCGAAGGGGATAGCGTTTGATCTTCGATGATCTGAGAGCGATCCAGAATCAATATGGCTATTTGCCGGGCGAGCAGTTAGAGGCACTTTCCGAGCGCTCCCAAATCCCTCTGTACCGCCTTCACGGCGTCGCCGACTTTTATCCGCACTTCCATCTGAAGCCTCCACCGAAAGTCACTCTGAAGGTCTGCGCGGACATGTCTTGTCACTTGCGCCGTGCAGATCCATTGCGAACCGGGCTCAAGCAGCGCTTTCAGGGCATGAGCGAGAGCGACGTTCTGATCGGCGAGGTTTCTTGTCTAGGCCAGTGCGACGGCGCGCCGGCAATTTCGATCAACGATCACATTTATCGCGACGTGACTGCCGCGCAGGCCGAGGCCCTGGTGCTGACAGCGTTGGGAGGGAGCAGCTTGCCGCACATGCCGGCGGTAGAGAAGACCAATGGTCTGGCGTCCGATCCCTACCGCGATAGCGAGCATTACGGTGCACTGCGCCGGATCGTCGCGACACGCGATTGGGACGGTGTGATCGCGCAATTGAAAGCCAGCGGATTGAGCGGGCTGGGCGGCGCGGGTTTTCCGACCGGCATCAAATGGGAGGCGGTTCGGAAGGCGTCGGGTCCAGAGAAATACGTCGTCTGCAACGCCGATGAGAGCGAGCCGGGAACCATCAAGGACCGTTTCATCTTACAGAACTTGCCCAACCTGGTGATCGAGGGCATGATCCTGGCGGGGCTCGTGACCGGCGCGCAGAAAGGCATCCTTTATATACGGCACGAGTATGAGCCGCAGGAAGAAATCCTGGAGGAAGAGATCGAGCGCTGCTACCGGGAGGAAATCCTAGGAGAAAGCGTGCTGGGTTCAGGTCTCAAGTTTGATCTCGAACTCTTCGTGAGTCCGGGCGGTTATATCTGCGGGGAAGAGACCGCGCTGATGGAAGCCATTGAAGGCAAGCGTGCCGAGCCTCGCAACAAGCCGCCGTTCCCGGTGACGAATGGCGTCTTCAATAGGCCGACCGCGCTGAATAACGTCGAAACGTTCGCCAACGTGCCGCAAATTTTGATGAACGGCGTGGATTGGTATAAGGCGCAGGGGCAAGGCGGCGCGGCGGGTCTGAAGTTCGTCGGAGTGAGCGGCGATGTACGGAATCCGGGCATTTTCGAGATCCCCATGGGCCTCCCAATGTCGGAAGTGATCTTCAACCGGGCCGGTGGGGTCGTGGAAGGACGTGAGTTGAAGGCCTTCGCGCCATCGGGTCCTTCATCCGGCTATCTGCCAGCGTCGATGGTGGAAGTGAAGCTGGATTTCAAGTCGCTGGCGGCGGTGGGGTCGATGCTGGGGTCAGGTGCGATCGTCGTTTGCGCCAAGGGCCGATGCATGCTCGACATGGCTTTGAATGCGCTGAAGTTCTTCCGTAACGAATCGTGCGGCAAGTGCGTGCCCTGCCGGATGGGCTCGCAGAAGATGGTCGACATCGTGACTGGATGGACGCGCGGCAAAGGCTCGGCCACCGATACGGCTTTGATCGACGAGCTGACCGACGCGCTGAAGCTGACCTCCATATGCGGGCTCGGCCAATTCGCACATTCGCCGCTCACGTCGGTGCTGCAGCATTTCCGCGAAGAGGTCGACGCTCATATCTACGACAAGCGATGCCCGGAAGGCGTCTGCCCAATGCGGGACGAGAGGGGCCTGTGAGCGAGGCCCAGGTGCAACTCACCATCGACGGACTGCAAGTCTCGGTACCGGCTGGTACCACGGTGTTCGATGCGGCGCGGATGAACGGCATCCCGATCCCGACGCTGTGCCATCAGCAGAACGAGACGCCGGTGGGCGTGTGCCGGGTGTGTGTGGTCGACGTGGGCGCTCGCGTTTTCGCGGCATCCTGTGTGCGGCCAGCCGAGAACAACATGGTGGTCAACACCGGTTCCGACAAAGTGAAGCGGGCGCGCCGTACTTTGATCGAGCTGCTGATGGCCGATCATCCCAGCCCATGCGCGCGGCAGCAGCACTCCGGTGATTGCGAACTGGAAACGTTGGCGCGTTTGGAAGGCATCACGCAGCCCCGGTTTCCGCGCCGGATTTCACCGCGCGGGCAAGATAACTCGTCGCTGGTAATCGCGGTGGATCACGAAGCCTGCATCCTGTGCGATCGCTGCATTCGCGGCTGCGACGAGATCCGTCACAATGACGTGCTGGGACGCAGAGGCAAGGGCTTCATGGCCGGCATTGCGTTCGATTACAACCTGCCGATGGGAAATTCGTCCTGCGTGTCGTGCGGGGAATGCATGGTTTCGTGTCCGACTGGCGCGCTGACCAACAAAAGCGTGGTGCAGACCGTATTGCCCGGCGAACCGGTCGACATCGAGGAACTGCAGCAGCTTTCCTACTTCCAGAAAGTCTCGGGAACTTTCCTGGAGCTGAACAAGAATGCAATCGTCCGACGCCATTTCAAGAGGGGCGAGATCGTTTGCCGCGAAGGCGAATACGGGTCAACCGCATTCTATATTGTCGAAGGACAGGCCAACGTTTTTCTCGCGACCCCGATGGCGCACGTCAAGACCGAAGGCGGGGCCACTGGATTCTTGAGCAAGCTGACCAGCCGCCTGATGGGCCGCCAACAGGAACGCCGGGAAGGGGAAGACGAACGACGCAGTATTCCGATCGACGCGCCGGTCGATCTGCCTTACGACAATCCGGTGGCGACGCTCGGCCCAGGCGATCTGTTCGGCGAGATGACCTGCATGAGCCTGTATCCGCGCTCGGCCACGGTGCAGGCCGCAACTGACTGCGTGATGCTCGAAATGTTGCGCAACGTGTTGGATATCATCCAGCGCAATAAGACGCTCAAGGCGCAGTTGGACGCGAAATACCGGCAGCGCGCGCTGGACGATCACCTGCGCACGGTTCCGATGTTCGCGTCGTTGACGCAGGATTTCATCGACGTACTACGCAACAAAGTGGAGCTGGTTCGCTACAACAAGGGCGATGTGATTTGCCGCCAGGGCGATTTGGCGGACAGCTTCTATCTGGTGCGATTGGGCTTCGTGAAGATATCGGAGCCGCATCCCGGCGGCGATCTGGTGCTGGCATATCTCGGCCGGGGCGGATATTTCGGCGAGATTGGCCTGCTGGGCGGTGGAAGGAGAACGGCCACCTGCACGGCGCTCGATCACGTGGAACTGGTCCGCATCCACGCTGGCGAGTTCCATCAGATGATGGAGCAGTTTCCGGAAGTCCACGAAAGCTTGGCGACGCTGGCGCGCGAGCGAACCGAACAGAACCGGCGACGGCTCGAAAGCGCGACCAGTATGCCGCTGGACAGCTTCCTCGCGCAGGGGTTGATGGAGGCGCAGAGCCTGCTGGTGCTGGATCTGGAGCGATGCACGCGGTGCGATGCGTGCGTGCGGGCTTGTGCCGATGCGCATGACGGCGTCACGCGACTGATCCGCGAAGGCTTGCGATTCGACAAATACCTGGTGGCGACTTCGTGCCGGCAATGCCGCGATCCGTTGTGCATGGTCGGCTGCCCAGTAGGATCTATCCGACGGCGCAATTCGCTGGAAGTGGTGATCGAGAACTGGTGTATCGGCTGCGGCCTGTGCGCTAAGAACTGTCCATACGGCAACATCAACATGCATCCGTTCACGATGCTGCAGGACGATCCGGCGTCGCCCGGAAGGCAGATGGCGGTGGTGAAGCAGAAGGCGACTTCGTGCGACCTATGCACCGAACATGCCGAGCCGAGCTGCGTGTACGCTTGCCCGCATGACGCGGCGCACCGCGTAGAGCCGAACGAGTTCTTCCAGTGGCTGCGGGAGCCGGCCGAGACCGAGGCTCGACGATAGATGCGGATTGATCGGAAGCAGCGGCGCTGGATGATCGCGACCATCTTGCTCACAGTGGCGAGTACTTTCGCATACATCGCCTATGCCGTTCGATCGGCGGATGGGCCACGCGGAGGCAGCGCCATAGGTCTCACGTTCGGCATCGCCGGATACGCGCTGATGCTTTTCGCTGGATTACTGGGAGCGCGCAAGAAAGTTCCAGTGTGGCGGCTGGGTCGCGCGCAAACCTGGATGCGCGGCCATTTCTGGCTGGGGTCGCTGAGCCTGCTGCTGATCCTGTTCCATGGAGGATTCGCTTTTCGCGGGCCGCTAACGCTGGTGCTGATGCTGCTGCTCTTCATCGTCATCGGCAGCGGATGGCTGGGAGCGGCGATCCAACATTATGTTCCGAGTCTGATGACTGCGCGGGTACCGATGGAAACGATCTACGAAGAGATTCCGCACGTTCGAGCCCAGCTCCGCCAGGAGGCCGATCAGCTTGCGTCGGCAATCTGCGGGCCGCTCTCGGGCGAGGTTTCCACTGAATCCGGCGGGGCGGTGACGACGCTGGTCGAGATTGAGCAAGAGGATCGCGTGCGTTTCCGCGAGATCTATTTGCGAAAGGTGCGGCCGTTTCTGGAGAATCCGGAAGCGCCGGATGCCGAGCTGGCCGACCCACGGCGCGCCTCGGAGATTTTTGAATCGTTCCGCAGACTTCTGGTTGCGCCTGCGCACGGCGTGCTCGACGACCTGGAAAACATCTGTGAAGAGGAGCACCAGTTGAACCGCCAGATCCACATCTATCGGTGGCTGCATGGCTGGCTTCTGGTGCATGTGCCGTTGTCGATCGCACTGCTGGTGTTGGGCGGAGTGCACGCGGTCATGGCGTTACGGTACTGAGGCGCAGCATGGCGGGACGAACGCGGACTACCAAGAAACTGGCGCAGCGGATCAATCTGGATTACTTCAAGACGCTGCGCGGGATTCCGCGCTGGCGCCGTATTCTATCGCTGGTTCTGACTGCCGCGGGGCTTGGGTGGCTGGGCTGGCAGGGGCTACGGGGAAATCCCAAACCGTATAATGCGGGACCAGTCGCGCGCGCGCACTCGTTGATCGGTCAGAAATGCAGCGCATGCCATGTGTCGCAGGGAAGCTTTCAGAGGGCTGCCACCGATCAGGCTTGCCTGGCGTGCCACGATGGTCCGATCCATCACGCGGAACAGACATTCGCTCCGGGCTGCGCGAATTGCCACGTCGAACACAAGGGCGTGATGCGTTTGGCCGACACCAGCGATCGCGCGTGCACGCAATGCCACGCCGATTTGGCGGGCAAGGACAAGAATACGCCGCCTAGGTTTGTCGCAAATATCGGCGGGTTCGATCAGACGCATCCGGAGTTCGCGGTGCTGCGATCGGGCCGCATCGATCAGGGCACTGTCAAATTGAATCACGCCGTGCACCTGAAACGCGATCTGCGAGGGCCTCACGGACCGGTCCAGTTGCAGTGTGTGGATTGCCACCGCGTGCCGGGCGTGGAGGCTGTCAATTATGAGAAGCACTGTGCCGATTGCCACACGCTCGAATTTGACCGGCGATTCCGGGAGTCAGCGCCGCACAAGGAGCCGAAGGTGGTGTACGAGTTCGTGGTGAAGAGGCTCACGGAATACATCGCGGCCCATCCCCGCGAGATTCCGTTGGTGGATGAGCCGGACAAGCGGCTGCCCAGCCGTCCACCGCAACCGCCCGCGCGCAACGCAGCCGAGTGGGTCGATCAGCGATTAGCCGACGCTCAACTCTTGTTGTGGCGGAAGTCGTGCAAGGAGTGCCACGGGCTGAATTATCCGAGTGGTCCCGATGCTCTGCCCGAAGTGGCCAAAGCCGCGATCACCACACGATGGCTGCCGCACGCGGAGTTCGATCATGAGGCGCACCAGTTAGTGGCGTGCACGTCCTGTCACACCAAGGCGACTAACAGCCAGGAGACTGCCGACGTCCTGATCCCGGGTGTTCAGGTGTGCCGGTCGTGCCATCATTCCGGGAGCGACGCGGCCGAGGCGCGCTGCTTCGAGTGCCACGGGTACCATGACTGGAGCAAAGAGAAGCGCGTGACCGGGACGTTTGCAATTCCGAACTAAGGGTTAGTTACCGTGTAGAGCTGGCCGTTGCGGAGGTACAGACGCTCCATTTCCTGACGATTGAACGGGCGGGAGCCGCGGCGGTTGAATACGGCGAGCTGATTGCCATCTTCGTCAACCGCACGGTCGCGATCGATGCCCTTCGAGACGGCCAGGGCCGGGCCTTTGGTGCGATAGGTCGCGATCAGTTTCGGTGTAGGACGCGGACTGAAGCCCAGGTAATTCGGCGTATCGTTGGGAGCGAATAGCTGCACGATGCGCAGGCCATTCTTTCCATCAGCGAGGTAGGCGAAGGCACTGGCGTTGGTCATGCCGAGCTTGACGTCGCGCGCGTCGTTGATCTCGGCTGCGGCGTTGAAGACCTGATCGATGCGCGGATGCTCGGGCTTCTCGAGGTCTAAGATAACCAGGCCTTGCTTACCGCCGGCCACATAGGCGTACGTACGGGCGACGTAGATATTGCGGGCGTCGTCGAGGGGCAGTGAGGCGCCAGGGACAACGCGAGGATGGGCCAGCGAGGTCACATCCAGGACTTTCAAACCTTCGCGGTCCACCACGAATGCATAACGGAACTGGATCGCCAAGCCCCGGGCATCGACTAAAGCTACTTCCGATTCGACCTTCGGCACCAGCGGATTCTCGATATTCACGACCACCAAGCCGCGACTGCACAGGATGTAGGCGTAATGGCCCGCGATGGTGATGCGCCGGGCCCCGTTCAACAAGCCGTTCGGGTTGAAGGCCAGCGCACGCTTCAAGAAATTATTCGCGGGATTGCCGTCGAGCAGCGTGAGCACGCCTGGACGCTTGCTCTTCAGATTCGGATCGCCGATGACGACGAGCCCTTCTTCGAGATCGGTCACGTAAATGAATCCGTACATGAGCGCGATGGGCTGCTCTTCGTTGGCGGGGATGCGGGTACGGAGCGGATCGACGGCCATGGTCGAGGGAGAGCCGACCGCCGTTGCGTTTTTCATCTTCACGTAGAATCGCTGGCCGAGCGGCGAAACCGGCGCCGTAACCATTTTCTCGGAGAAGTTTTTGTTGTCGATATTGGCGACGTCGTAGACGCGGAAGCCGCCCTTGCCGAGCGCGGCGTAGAGATACTCACCGCGTACTTGCACGTCCAGCACGTTGCCGGCGTGATGATCCGCTTCTTCCAACTCACGATTGTGCTTCACCAACTTCGCATAGTCGTCCGAGTAAACCAGCTTGTGCAGATCGCTGCCGAAGACCGCAGGCGGATCGTCGTGCTCGGCAACAGGGACGGCGTCGAAGCCTTTGGAACCCTCGGCTACGTAGACGTAGCGGCCCATGAAGTTGACCAGATTCGTACCCTGCATCAGGAGCTGAGCCATCCAGGCATTGTTGTCGCCATCCCTGGACACGTGACAGTCCGTGCAAGTTTTCGTTTCGGTGGCGCGAACCGTGTGCGGATAATAGGGGCTGAATCCGAAGCCGCTGAAGCCCTCGGCTGAAACGGTCTGCTGCATGTAATAGAGCCAGTCGCGATTGGCATTCTGCGAACTGACGACTACTGCGCAAGTGGAGCGCGTAGGCGCGATGCGATGGTTGGTGACTGTGCCGTCCACCCCCAGCATGTAGATGTCGTCGCGCAGCACTTCGAAATTGTAGGAGGTGTAGTTGCGCGTAGTGAGCCCTTCGTTGTGGAGCATCGGCAGCTTTTTGTTCGCGACCATGGGCAAGTGGCAGCCGAAGCAACTGGTGGTCCACGAAGAGTGGCACGTATAGCAGGTCATGCGGCTGTTGGCGTGAGCCAGCGCGGATTCGCCGGTTGACGCGTTGCTAAATTTCTGGCCGTCCTTGAGCAGCGTCTTGGCGACGCGCGACTTCTCGCTGAAATGCGGATTTCCGGGCGTGATGGTGTCCATCACCTGCACCACTTCCCAGGGCGCGCGGTCCTTATCGATCATCGGGCGCTGGTAAAGCTTTCCGTCCAGCCAATAGAAGCGGCGCTGGCCCGTAGGCGTGCGCAACACCGACATGTCCGTACCACCAGGGGGCGCGGCTGCGGCCGATGTGCGCAGCGTGGCCTTCTGCGAGATGGTGCCGTGGCAATCGACGCAATCCACTTCCACGGCGTTGCGCGTCTCGCCGTAGAGATTACCATTGCCGTGATTATCCTGAGCGAAGTGACAATCCTCGCAGTGCATGCCCTTCTCGAGATGGATGTCGCGAAGGTGGACGGCTTTTTGGAATTTGTCTTTGTCGTCGGGCGGGACGGTGTGGCTCTCGGCGTCGAGCAGGTTGCCCTTGCGGTCGCGCTTGTAGACGGCGCGGAAAACCCAGCCGTGTCCGTGGAAGTCGGCGAACTGCGTGTGCGTGAGCTGCGCGTTGAACTCGGGCGTACCGATTTTTTCGAGGAAGCTCAGGTCGCCCCATAAACCGCGCGCCGCGGCAGCTTCCGGATTCGCGAGCCAGCTCAGATAGCGCTGGTCGTCGCTGGGGTTGTGCTGCTTGGGCGGATACATGTGCTCGGCATCCGTCTCGTTGTCCCACCAGATGTAACCCAAGTATGACGCCACCATGTTGGTGCCGGGATGGATGTGGCATACGATGCACTGGCTGGTGGGAATGGAGCGAGTGAATTCGTGCTTGATGGGATGGCCGGATTCGTTCTTCGGGATCGTAGGATCGATCTGCG
>Ga0070714_100000641_pt1 | contig 24819 bp, 16 predicted proteins | sample LARL83metaG_FD_65450 | JGI IMG/M metagenome (GOLD analysis project Ga0070714, IMG submission 65450) | Corn, switchgrass and miscanthus rhizosphere microbial communities from Kellogg Biological Station, Michigan, USA - LAR L8-3 metaG | ecosystem: Host-associated > Plants > Roots > Rhizosphere ... | reverse complement strand
TTTTACAAGTCGGCAACGTTAGGCGGCGCTGACGGCCCGAATAAGATGGGCTTCATCTTGGCGGAAAATTCAGCCCCCGAGAATTTCGCGGCATAGGCCTGCAGTGTCTGGGGCACAAGCTGGCGCTCCTGGCGATCCCACTGCTCGATGGCGTCGCGCAAAGCGTCGTCGGTGGAATCGCTATAGAACAGGCCACCCAACGGCTCGTGGACTGGAACTGTCTCCAACGCGCCACCTCGGCCCAGCGCGATTACTGGCTTGCCGCTGGCCATAGCTTCCACGGGAGTAATGCCGAAGTCCTCTTCGCCCGGCATTATAAGTGCACGGCAGCGGGCGTACAATTCGCGGAGTTGCTCATCGCCAACGCGGCCGCAAAACTCGATGTTCGCGGCGGCAATGCGTTTTAAAGATTTAAACTCCGGCCCATCGCCGACCACGCGCAGCCGGCGGCCGGTCTTGGAAAACACCCGGACCGCTGTATCCAGGCGCTTGTAGGCCACCAACTCGGAAACGATCAGATAATAATCCTCCGGCGGTTTCCAATAAAATGTCTCGACGGCGACAGGCGGATGCACCACTACGGACTCACGCCGGTAGGTCTTCCAGATCCGCCGCTGGACGTTGGCGCTGTTGGCGACGAATTCATCGACGCGCGCAGCCGAAGCGTAATCCCACAGCCGCAAGTAGTTGGCCAGCGGAGTCATAATCGCGCGCTTCAGCCGAGAGCGAACCCATTCGTTGCGATAAGCGGGATAAAGATCCCAGAGGTATCGCATAGGCGTCTCACAATAACAGACGTGCCGAGTTGTGGAAGGCAGGATCACGCCTTTCGCAGGTCCCGACTCGCTGCTGACGACCAGGTCGTATTCGCGCAGATCGAAACTTTCGAGCGCCATGGGCATCAACGGGAGCAGCGACCGGTAACGCTTTCGAAAAGGCTGCAGAAACGAAGTCCGAATGCGATGTGAGCGAATGCAGGATGATACGCGATCCGGATCGTAAAAAAGCGTGAAAATGTCTGCCTCGGGCAACAGATCGCAGAGCGCCTCCACTACCTTCTCGCCTCCGCGCATGTTCAGCAGCCAGTAATGGACGATTGCAGCTCGCATGTTTGGCGGGGTGGACTATCGTAGGAAGTATGCCACGCTTGGCGAGCCTATGAAGCCGGCGGTCGAAAAAATCGATGCACCGCAGCGCCGCTTCACCAGTTGGCGGATGCTCGCCGATACAGTCACGGTTGGCGGGTGGACGTCGGTAGCGAAGCTGGCGGGTGCCGTGAAGTTGATTCTGGCGGCACGACTGTTTGGCGCCGGCGATGCCATGGATGCTTATCTCATCGCATTCCTGCTCCCGTCGTTCTTCATCGACATGCTTGCCAGTCCGCTCGACTCAGCGCTGATTCCCACCCTGATTGAATTAAGAGAGAAGCACGGTAAAGAGGCGGCCGAACAGCTTTATCGGTCGACGCTCGCCACGGCCGGGGCTGGATTACTGCTGGCGGCCGGAGTGGTGGCCGCTGCATCGGCACTGCTGCTTCCGTTGGTGGCGTCCAGTTTTCCGCCGGACAAATTGGCCCACACTCGCGCGCTTCTGCTATTGATGATCGCCGTGGTGCCTCTGAGCGGGCTGTCATCCACGTGGCGCGCAGTGCTCAACTCGGAGCATCAATTCGGGTACTCGGCCGCAGTGCCAGCCATCACGCCATTGGTGTCGATCTGCGCGCTGTTGACGGCCGGTAAACAGTACGGCGTGGTGGCGCTAGCCGCCGGGACCCTGATCGGGGGAACCCTGGAGGCGATCCTGGCCGGTGTGTGCGTCAAGCGCATGGGCTACCCGATCATTCCTCGTTGGGCGGGCGCCTCTCCCGCTCTTCGCCAAGTAGCCGCGCAATACGGACCCCTGGTCGCGATTACCCTGGTGATGACGGGATCGGCGCTGGTGGACCAGAGCCTGGCGGCCCGGCTGGGCTCAGGAAGCGTCGCTGCTCTTAGCTACGGCACGCGCTTGCTGGGAGTGCTAGTAGTGATCGGCCCGACCGCTATGGGTACGGCGGTGCTTCCACACATTTCCGCGACGGCCGTCCTGGCCGAGCCGGCTGCTCTTCGAAAGACTCTTACACGCTACGGCGTTTTTGTGCTGGCGGTCATTCTTCCGGTGACGGCGGGGTTCATCTATTTCTCCGAGCCGATCATCCGAGTCCTGTTTCAGAAAGGGGCGTTCGATGCGGCCGCAACACATCTGGTCTCGACTGTTCAAAAGGCAGCGCTGCTGCAGCTTCCTATCGCGGTTCTGCTGGCGCTCGAAATCCGGGTGAGCTCCGCGCGCAAGGCCAACCGTTTGCTGTATCGAGTGGCGGGGCTCAGCCTGCTGCTGACCATCGTGCTGGACGTGCTGTTTATGCGATGGTGGGGTGTGGTTGGAATCGCACTGGCCGGCTTCGGTACTCGGCTTGTTTCCAGTTTGTATCTTTCTTGTAAATTCTCCAGTGGCGGCGCGGCTTTCACTAGCGCTGCAAGGAACGATCGCGTAAGCTGACAACGAAAGCTCTAATCATGCCCGGGTCATTCATTCTTCAGCAGGTTCTCGAAGATCCCATGCTCTCGAATTTCGAAATGGGCCTTCGACGGCTATATTATCCGCTCGGATTTCCGCTCGAGGTCCAAACCAATTCGAGACAAGTCATTGAAGCGGCATCCGAAGCCTGGGGACTTTTCTCGCAAAGTTTCGATATAACGCCGATGCGTCTGGCCCTAGGCGTCCGTAAAGCCGACCTGGCGGAGCCGCTGCCGGCCAAATCGAATTTCATGGCGCGTGAACACTTGATGAGCATTGTCATAAATGCCGACAACTTCGTGGTGTGCGATTTCAAAGCGGCCTTTTCCTTCGGCTGGATCACGCCGGAGGTGGCATCTGATTCGAGCGCCCTGCGTTACCGCCTTCTCACCCCGTCCGCCATTATGATGGCCCAACACGTCGCGCTCGCGGCGCTGCACAGCGCCTTAGTGATACGCAAGGATTGCGGCGTGTTGCTGTGCGGAGATTCATTCGCAGGCAAAAGCACTCTGGCCTACGCCTGTGCTCGGGCTGGCTGGACATACGTAACCGACGATGGGACTTTCCTGGTGCGAAATCGGGCGGATCGTTACGCGGTTGGGAATCCGCACTTCATTCGTTTTCGCGAAGACGCGCGGCAGTTGTTCCCGGAGCTTGCGAAATGGCTGGTAATCACGCGGCCGAATGGAAAGATCGGGATGGAGGTGCCGACTCGCGATCTCGAGATCGCAATCGCTCCCGGCGCAAATATTGAGCACGTAGTATTTCTGGACCGCAATCACGCCGGGCCCGCTCGTCTTAGGCGTAGCCCAGAGGATCAGTTGCAAGCCTGGTGCGAGCGCTTTGTGAGTTTTGGGTCCGACGAAGTGCGGGCCGCGCAGACCCGCAGCCATGCCCGCCTGCTGGATGCCCATATTTGGAAAATGTCTTATCAGAATTTCGACGATGCTGTGAGGCGTCTCGAACAACTGGTGGATTCCGGAGGTTAAGTTGTTAAGACCGGCTCTAATTTCCATAAGTCTGGCTGTCTCTGGTTGGGCCCAAGTTTCGTCCGGAAGCCTTTTAGGCGACGTACGCGACCAAAAATCGGCATCCGTGGCCGGCGCGCTAATTCAGGCACGCAGTGATCTGACTGGGTTCGCTCGGACGGCGACCACCAACGCTTTCGGCAGTTACCGCATTGACGATCTTCTTCCCGGGGTGTACACGGTTACCGCGCAACACGACGGTTTCCAAATGGTGACCGTGTCCCCCTTCTTTGTCGAGGTGGATCAGAAGGCTCGTCTGGATTTCGATCTACGCTTAGGGTCGTCACACGAAACAGTAACGGTTAACGCCCGCACTTCGCCGCTACAGACCGACGAAGCCTCGGAGGGATATCAGCTCGGCTCGAACTTTCTGGAAGCCCTGCCATTGCTGGGGCGCAATATCATCAGCCTGGTGACGTTGGGTCCGGGAGCGATTCCGCGGCAACTGGGCGGATTCACGCACGATATCATCAATGATCTGCAGGGCAACCGCGGCGCCGTCGCTTTCAATGCACCCGTCAACGGCGCGCGATCCACCGGGAACAGCTACATCTTGGACGGAGCGTACAACACCGACCGCAATGTCTTCTCAATCGCCGTCGTGCCGTTGATGGAAACAGTATCGGAGTTTCGCATTCAAACCTCTCTCGCTCCGGCGGAGTTTGCGCAATCCGGCGGGGCTGTGATCGATATCGTAACCAAGCCTGGCAGCCGGCAATTTCATGGCAATGCGTTCGAGTTCTTCCGCAACGAAGCCACCGATGCCCGAGGATTCTTTGAGGCGCCTGGATTGCCGCGCGGGGTCTTCCGCCAAAATCAATACGGTGCAACGCTAGGCGGACCTCTGGCCGCGTCCACTTATTTCTTTGCGTCGTACGAAGGGCTGCGCAGCCGGTCCGCCAGTTCTACCCAGCATTTGGTGCCGGACGCGACCGTACGAAGCGGCGACTTCTCGAACGGCGCACCTATTTTCGATCCGCTGAATTTGGATGCCGCCGGGAACCGCCTGCCATTCGCGGGCAATCAGATTCCCACCAATCGCATTGATCACGCCGCAGCGAAATACCTGGCGCTCTACGAGCCACTTCCCAATGCACAATTGGCCAACGGCAACGACTACGTGGATTCGACGCCCAACCGCGACCATAGCGACAACGGATCGATGCGGGTGGATCGGGCGTGGGGAGAGCGCAGCCGGCTTTTCGCGCGCTACACCATCAATGACGACCGTACACTGCTGGCGGGCTCGTTTCCCGCGCTTCCCACGTCTGAAAGCTTGCGGTCGCAGCAGGCGTCGCTCGGACACACGTTTGCGGGCTCGTCCTGGGTCAATGAATCGCACCTATCTTTCACGCGGCTTCGGGTCTTCGATCTAGCGGTCAGCGCGGGCGGCCGCAACGTGCTTGGCAACCTGGGCATAAACGGTCTGGTGAGCGATCCTTTCACTTACGGTCTACCGGCTCTGACCGTGACCGACTACGAGACGGTGCAGGATTCATCCAACCTGCCGCAAGTGCAGCGCGACAACACCACGTATTTTTCATCCAGCTTCTCACGCACTGAGGGGCGCCATACCTGGAAGGCCGGATTCCAGTTCACTCACTTCACCATGGCCTATCTGCAAAGCCAGTTTGCGCGCGGAAACTTTATTTTCAACGGCGCCTACACGCAGGATCCTACAAATCCAGGCACCACCGGCGATGCCTTCGCCGACTTTCTGCTGGGCTTTCCGAATCAGACGCAGCGCTCGGTGGGCTCGGCCCAGGCTTACCTTCATCAGAACAGCTATGCCGCTTTCGTGCAGGACGATTGGCGGATCACTCCCCGGATCAGCATATCGGCCGGCTTGCGCTACGAATATTTCGCACCATTCAGCGAGGATCGCGGGAATCTGCTGAATCTGGATTACTCAACGCTGCCGAATGCGCCCGTGCTGCGCAGTGTGAGTTCAGTAACGGCGCCCGATCGAAAAGACTTCGCACCGCGGATCGGGCTGGCCGTGCGGCTGCCGCATCTTTTGGGAAGTTCGCACGACACCGTATTTCGCGCCGGCTACGGGATTTATTTTAGTCCGGAGATCGCCATCGAGGCTTATGATCTGCTGCGCAACGGAATTCGCAACGAAAATAACGAGCCGGGCGGCCTGACGCCGCTTCTGACTTTTGAGAATGGCTTCCCGCAAACGGGATCCACGGGCTTTCCGAGCTATTACGGCGTCGACAAGAATGCGCCCACGCCCTATGTTCAGCAATGGTCGGCGAGTATCCAACACGAATTGCCGGGAAGCACACTGTTCGAAATCGCTTACGTGGGTACCAAGGGAACCGATCTCGGGTTATTCCGTCGTTTTAACGCGCCGGCGCATGTTGAGACTGGAGAAAATCTTCCACCACGACCCGGTGATCTGCAGTCGCTCCGGACATTCCCTCAGCTCGGAACGCTATTCCAGCTCCAGCACATCGCGAATTCGATCTATCATTCGCTGCAGATCAAAGCCGAGAAGCGGTTCACCGGGCGGCTCTCTTTCCTGGCGAGCTTTGTCTGGGCTAAATCCATCGACGACGCAGACACTCAGATTCCCGGCCTGTTTGAAAGCTTCGGCGCGCAGGACGAGCGAAATCTTCGGCTGGAGCGCGGACTGTCCTTCTTCGACGTGCGGCGGAAGTTGAGCGCGGGGTATGTTTACTCGTTCCCGAACGCGCCGGTCTTGCGGCCTGTTCTGAAGAATTGGCAGCTCAGTGGGAACCTAACCTTCCAGGACGGGACGCCACTGAATCCGGTCTATTTTGCGACCGACATCGCGAACTCGGGTACGCCGAATCGTCCTAATGTTGTTGCGGGGCAATCGGTCCTGTTGCCGAGCGGCCAGCGCAACGCCGACCATTTCTATAATGCCGCCGCGTTCTCGACCCCGGCGCCAAACACCTTCGGCAACGCCGGCCGCGATATCCTGCCGGGACCGGGTAACGCGGTAGTGGATGTCGCGCTGCACCGGCGGTTCGCGGTGATGGAACACAAGACCATCGAGTTTCGGGCTGAAACCTTCAACCTTCTCAACCATCCCAACATCGGAATACCCGGACCGTATCCAGACTTCGGGCCCTTTTTCGGCAAGGCTTTTTCGGCGGGCGACCCACGGCGCATGCAATTTGCTTTAAGATTCGATTTCTGAGCCGATTCAACGCACGCATCCCGGCTTATGCGCGAGCAGTGCTCGATGCGCTTCACTTTTCCTCGCCTGAACCGGCCGGGCTTGCGAAGCTGTCTGACGAGGAATGGAAGAAGGCGCTGACATTTTCGGATCGCGCGCAACTCACTCTGCCGCTCGGACTGACGAGCCGCGCGTATCTGCCGGAGTGGGTTGGGCGCCGTATCGATCAAAACCTCGCAAACAATGCGGAGCGGTGGTGTCGAGCCAAGATCGCATTCCAGGAGCTCGCTGCCGCGTTCGAAGCCGAGGGCCTGGAATTCGTGGTTGTGAAGGGCTTCAGCCATTGCCCGCACTTCATCGATGATCCGCGACACCGCTGGCAAAGCGACTTTGATCTGTTGTTCCCCGAAGACCAAGTGCCGCGGGCGCGTGACCTCACGGCCAGTCTCGGCTACGAGCCGGTCTCCGGATTCGAACGCCACCCCATTGATCATCTGCCGGTCATGATCCGGAAAACTGGCTGGCAGTGGCGCGGCGATTTCTTCGACGTCGAAATGCCGCTGGCCGTGGAGTTGCATTTTCGGCTGTGGGATGAGCGAACCGAGCGCTTCGGACCAAAAGGTCTGAATGAATTCTGGACCCGCCGCCAAAAGCGCGAGCTCGACGGGCTGCGATTTACAGCGCTGCACCCGGTGGACGCGCTGGCGCACTCGGCATTGCATTTGCTACGCCACTTGCTCCGTGGCGGCCTGCGGCCTTCTCATGTTTATGAGCTCGCCTCCTGCCTGCATCGCAATTCGGAAGACCACTGCTTGTGGAATGCGTGGCTCGAATGGCACCCGGATTCGCTCCGTCGTCTGGAAGCAATTGCGTGCGCCATCGCGCAACGATGGTTCGACTGCCGCATGCCGGCGACAGTGTTGCAACAGGTCGAAAGTCTTCCTTCGAACATCGCCCGCTGGCTGGAGATGTATTGCAGTTCGGCGCTGGCCGGCATTTTCCATTCGAATAAAGACGAGCTGTGGCTGCATTGGAGCCTGCTCGATTCTCCAGGTGATCGGCTGCATGTATTGCGCCGCAGATTGCTACCCGGGCAATTGCCGCCGCTCGTCGATTCCTCCCAGGCGCGAGAGTATCTGCCCTATTTAGCTTCGCGCGCGCTCTACCACGCCGCTGCCTTGCCCTCGATCATCTGGAGCGGGTTGCGATGGTTCGCGGCAGCCCCGCGGCTGGGCGGCCAATTCTGGCGATTCTACACTGCTTTTGCGCTGTTCAACTTCGGGCTATTTATATTCTTCCTGCTTTACAATCTGTACCTGCTCCAGCTGGGCTTCCGCGAAGATTTCCTCGGCCTGGTCACTAGCTCGATGACCGCCGGCAGCATCGCGGGCTCTCTTGTGGCTGCGCTGTCCATCCGGCGCTTCGGCCTACGCAACACGCTGGCGGTCTGCTTTGTTTCAGTCGCCTGCATTGCGGCCCTGCGCGCGTGGGTGACCCCGGCGCCGGCTTTGCTCGCGCTGGCCTTCGCTGCTGGGATCGTGACCGCGGCGTGGGCGGTTAGTCTTTCGCCGGCAGTCGCGCAACTTACGACCGAGAAGAGTCGATCGGTGGCCTTCAGTTTCATTTTCTCTACCGGCATTTTGATTGGAGTTTTAGGCGGACTGGCTGGTGGACGCCTGCCCGGATTGCTCACACGCTTTCACCTGGTGGACACCGTCATCGAATCGTACCGCGGAGCGTTGTTCGTAGGCAGTGCATTAGTGCTGCTTGCAGTCTGGCCACTATTGCGGGTCACAATGACGACTCCGCCGCCAAGCGAACGAAGGTTCTATCGACCCAGCCCCGTGGTTATCCGTTTCCTGGTCGCCATCGCGGCGTGGAATCTGGGAGTCGGAGTGTTCAATCCATTCCTGAATGTCTACTTCTCCAGGCTACGGCTGCCTGTGGAACAAATCGGCTCACTATTCTCGGCCGCACATGTTGCGCAGGCCGGCGCGGTGCTGATGGCGCCCATCGTTCTAAGAAGATTCGGACTGACACGCGGCGTTTCCGGTATGCAATTCGCCACTGCTCTTGCGCTCCTGACACTGTCGGCTGCGAGCGGTCCGATAAGCGCGGGACTGGCTTTCGCGGCCTACACGATGTCGCAATACATGACCGAGCCCGGGATGTTTACTTTCCTGATGGATGGCGTGCCCGCGGCGGAACGAAGCAACGCATCCGCTCTTAATTTCCTGGTGACCTTCACGGCGCAGGCCATCATTGCGGCGATTGCTGGGCGAATGCTGGCGCGATTTGGATATCCGCCAGTCTTGATCGCGGCGGCGCTCATTTGTGCGCTCGCGGCGCTGCTGTTTCGTGTTTTGCTCGCCAAGCCGACACCACGTTCTCCACCAGATCGGTAATGCGATGGTGATAACCGGCGAGCGTATACGATTCTTCCCATACCTGGCGAGCCCGGCCGGCAGTCTTCTTCAGGATCAATCGATCGCTTTTTAAAACCTCACGAATTTGGGCCGCCAACCCCAGGCCACTTGCTTCGGGTACCAGAAATCCCGTCTCGCGGTCACTGATCACTTCTGCGATTCCTCCGGCGGGAAATGCAATCACCGGCACACCGGCCGAGAACGCCTCCAGCAACACTAGCGGCGTACCTTCCTCTTTAGAAGGCATCACCAGCAGATCGAGACCAGCCAGCACCGAAGCAACATCCTCCCGCCATCCGAGAAAGTCCACGGGCAACCCGCTGGCCAAGCTTTTCACGCGGCCGAAATACTCGTCTGCTCCAAAAAGCGGAGCGCCACAAATCACAAAGCGCGCCGAGGGAAATTCCATCGCGAGCAACTTCGCCGCTTCGAGAAACTCAATCTGTCCCTTCTGCGGGCTGATGCGGCCCACCAGCCCAATTCGCCAGGGCTTATCCGCTGAAAACTCGCGCTCCCGGAACACCATGTCGGAAGTGCCATTGGGGATGACCTGTAATTCGCATCGGCCGATGTATCGGGCTAGTGACTGTGCCACGGAGTTGCTGCAGGCTACTACCGCCGCGCTCGATCGTCGCACGCACCATCCCGCCAACCGCGCCGCGAAAGCCTGGTGAATCGGGTAGTGCAGATGAAACAAAACCGGCGTTTCGCGCGGCGTGGCCATTGTTGCAGCTGGTAACAAGCGCGGGCCATTCACATAGACCAGATCAAAGCTTCCCTGCTGCAGCACATTGCGGATGATCCGGGACTGCCGACGGACGTCGCGCGCAAACTTAAACAGGTCAGAGATGCCCTTTCGTCCCGATCGATACGGTCCGCAGGGAATCTCGCTGACTTCGATATTGCGCGACCGAAGTTGTTCCAATAACGGACCGCCGCCGGGAACGGCGACATGCGCTCCCCAGCCTCGCCGTTGCACCGACGCAAGGAAATCGGCGAGGACACGTTGTGCCCCACCCATCTCACCGTACTGGTCAAGAAAGAGGATTCTCATCCCTTTTCAGTATCCTTTGTAACTGATGGCCCTTGGCGTTCGTCATAGCAAAGGATGCGGTGTCTGTTAGCGGCACTTTGCTTGTTGTTGGCGCGCCCATTGTTTCCGCAAACCACGCCGGACAACCCGGGTCATGCACGCGATCCTGCTGAATCATCAACCGCTGACACCAGGATCCTCGGCGTTATCCCGAATTATCAGACCGTTTCTAATTCTCGGCAGAGCGTCTCCCCGCTTTCCGTCAAGCAGAAGTTCGGACTCTTCGCCAAGGAGACGTTCGACCCGTTTATCGTAGTGTCCTCAGCTGCGGGCGCAGCCCTTTCTCAAGCAGACAACGATCATCCACAGTATGGCCAGGGCTCCGGGCCTTTTGCGGAACGATTCGGCGCCGCTGTTGCCGACGTCACGACCCAGAATTTCTTCAGCGATGCTGTGCTCGCATCACTACTGCACGAAGATCCTCGCTATTTTCGCAAAGGCAAGGAATACCGGTTTTGGCCCAGGCTGGGTTACTCCCTGAGCCGGGTTGTGATTACGAGAACAGATGCCGGTAAGCGGAGTTTCAACTATTCCGGAGTTTTCGGAATGGCGATGGGCATCGCATTGTCGAATGCTTATTACCCGGCCCGCAGCGTGAACGGAAGCGTGGATGTAACGCGGTTGGGGACGAGTTTAGTTTCAGCCGCGTTGTCGAATATTCTGCCGGAATTCTGGCCCGACATTCGACAGAAGTTTTTCCGGCGCAAGCGTCCGTAAGGCAGGTCAGCCAAACTCACCAGCCGGAGAGTTTCCCGTCAGCTTGATACAATCCTTGACGATGAAGAAGATTATCGGACACATTACGTGGGGGCTGATTTCTATCGCCGCCGCGTTTTTTCTGGCGGGAATCGCGATCGATCACGGCGAGCCTATGAACAGCATGTGGCTGGTGGTGGCAGCCGTGTGCACCTACTTGGTGGGCTTTCGCTTCTATGCGAAATACATCGCTGCCAAAGTGATGGTCTTGAACGACAAGCGCGCTACCCCGGCGGAACGTTTGCGGGACGGTCGAGATTTCGAACCCACCAACAAATGGATTCTGTTCGGCCACCACTTCGCCGCCATTGCAGGCCCCGGACCGCTGGTTGGTCCGACGCTGGCCGCTCAATTCGGCTACCTTCCGGGCGCGCTGTGGATCATCGTCGGCGCGGTGCTGGGCGGCGCGGTGCAGGATTTCGTCATCCTGTTTTGCTCCATGCGACGCGACGGAAAGTCGCTCGGCCAGATGGCCCGCGAAGAGATCAGCAAAACTGGCGGCATCATTGCGCTCATCACGGTACTGATGATCATGATCATCCTGCTGGCGGTGGTGGCGCTGGTGGTGGTCAATGCGCTCAAAGGCAGCCCGTGGGGGACGTTCACCATCGCCGCGACTATGCCTGTCGCCCTCTTCATGGGGGTTTATCTACGCTACTGGCGGCCAGGCAAGGTGTTGGAATGCTCGGTGATCGGCTTTGTTCTCGTGATCGCGAGTATCTTCGGCGGCCAGGCGGTGGCCGAGTCATCCACGCTGGCGCCATGGTTCACGTGGTCGGCAATTGGACTGGCCATCGCGACCATCGTCTACGGATTCCTGGCGAGCGTGCTTCCGGTGTGGTTGTTCCTCGCCCCGCGCGATTACTTAAGCACCTTCATCAAGCTCGGGGTGGTGTTCATGCTGGCCGTTGGAATCATTCTGGTGCGCCCCACGCTGGCGCTTCCAGCCTTTACGCGCTTCACCGATGGCACCGGTCCAATTTTCGCGGGCAAGGTTTTTCCATTTGCCTTTATCACCATTGCTTGCGGCGCGGTCTCGGGTTTTCATTCGCTGATCTCGTCGGGTACTACACCGAAGATGATCGCGCGAGAGTGGAATGCGTGGCCAGTAGGATATGGATCGATGCTGCTCGAAGGCTTCGTCGCGATCATGGCGCTCATCGCCGCCTGCTCGTTGCAACCGGGCGTTTTCTTCGCCGTGAACGCACCCGCCGGAGTGGTAGGATCTACGCCGGCCGCGGCTACTGCCACGATCTCGGGCTGGGGCTTTCCTGTTTCACCCGCGGAAATGGATTCGCTCGCGAGCGATGTCGGGGAGCGAAGTTTGTACTATCGCACCGGCGGTGCGCCGTCGCTGGCGCTCGGCATGGCGCGGATTTTTGCCAGCACGGGCGGCGGCCGCGCGATTCTCGGATTCTGGTATCACTTCGCGATCATGTTTGAGGCACTGTTCATCCTGACTATCATCGCGGCCGGTACACGTGTCGGGCGTTTTATGCTGGAGGAATTAGTTGGCCCTGCCGCCAGCAAGCGTTTGCGATTGACCTCCATAGCGGGCGTTATGACAACTAGCGCCCTGGTGGTCTTGGCGTGGGGGTACTTCCTGTATCAAGGCGTGCGCGATCCTTTGGGAGGTATCAATTCTCTGTGGCCTCTGTTCGGCATTGCCAATCAACTGCTGGCCGCAATCGCGTTATGTGTTGCGACCACGGTCCTGATCAAGATGCATCGCGCGAGATTCATGTGGATCACGGGCATTCCGCTGACATGGCTCGTGATCGTGTGCTTTGCCGCCGGCTATCAGAAGATATTCTCCGATCAGCCGCGCCTCGGATTCCTGGCAGATGCCACGACGCTTCAGAATGCGCTCGACGCCGGCAAGATCGTCTCTGCGAAAATCGCCGAAACGCAAGCTCAGATTTTCAACGACCGGCTGGATGCCTTGGTATGCGGAGTCTTCATGATTCTGGTTGCGATCATTTTGGTGGACTCCATCCGTGTCTGGTACGGAATTCTGAGCGGCTCCAAGACGTCGAAGGTGGAAGAGGCGCCTTTTGTCTTATCCCAGTTGCAGACGGAGGAATTATGAGAGCGTTGCTTCGAGGCCTTCGGGATCTGCTGCGGCAAATCGCCGATGAGAACGCCTACCAGCGGTATTTGCAAATTCAGGGACGTTCTCACTCCGGCGAGGAATGGCGGCGGTTCTGCGATCAACATTTCGCTCGAAAATACGCCCGGAGCAAGTGTTGCTGAGTTAGGCCCGAACCTTAAGCAAGAACCGCACGGCGATGAATCCCATCCCGACGATCGCGGCTGCCAGCACAGCGTACAGGACCTCCGGACGCTGATCGGTCCACGGCTTTTGATTCTCGCGATAGGCAGGATTATTTTGTTCGGCTCCCAATATGACAATCACGGGTTGAAAGTGGGCGGGCCGAGTTTGGGCGAAGTCATAGGAAGGCTGACGCGCACCGGGCGATCCGTAGTACAGCCAATACCGGCCGGTGGCTTCGCCGGGAAACTCGACCACACGGCGATCCGCGCTTAGAATCACTTGGCGGACCACCAGTGGCGGGTTATCACCATTGCTAATGCGAATGCGCAGATATCGGTCCCATTGCTCTGCAAATGAAACTGTGAACGCTCCCATATCCTCCGTGCGAAAGATAAAGCCTTCGCCAATCTGCCGCCACTTCCTCGAATCGCGACTCGATTCCGCCTTCACTGATCGGTAGAACTGGCCTGGTTCAATCACCAGTTGGACGCGATCGTGCGGCAGACCCTCCAACCCGGTATCGACGGTCACCAGCGTTGTGTGTGTATTGGTCTCCTGGCTGATCGCCGGCTCTAGCGGGATTTCATCGAGGACTTCCAGTTCGCGAATCATGTACGGCGTTTCTTTTTGATCACGAGCGATTCGAAGATCGGCCAAATGCGCGCGTGAACCCCGGTAGAGCGATCGGTCGACGATGAAGGATGCAACCGGCACGGGCTTCTCAATTTTGATGCTCCGGCGAAATTGCCAGCGCGCTGGATCGAAATCTGCGCGTGCAATCGCACTGGCCGCGAACAGGCTAAGTAGGAGCCTGATCATTCTTCCACCAGCTCTCGATGACAGCACGGAAATGCGAGTACAAGAACGACGTCGCCAGAAGCAGGGCACCTAAAGCTACGAAAGCGGAGATCCGGTACACGCGTCCGAGTTGCCAGACATCGAAAAGATACAACTTCACGACCACGAATCCCATCAGGCCGAGGCCCGCGATCCGGTTGATGGCTGTACGCGTGGCGACGCCCGCGCTTACCAGGATCACAGCATAGATCGCGAAGAGGATGGAAATCGAGACAGTCTCAACGCTGAGCAGATTCTGCGCGCTCGAAGTGCGCGAGGCCCACGCGAGATCCTCCAGACTGAGTCCCCAGAGCATGATCACATGGCCAGCAAGGTATTCGATGAGCGCGCCTGGGTTCAGCTTGCTCCAATACGCCCCGACCCAGGAACAGACAGCCGCCACCAGAAACGTCAGGAAGCGTGCGTTCCAGATCAGTGTGTAGGACTGCGGATCGCCAAAAATCCAGGAATCGATCGCCAGGAGCCGCAGCCACACCAGCCCCGAGACTAGAAAACCTCCCAATCTCAGCAGCCGGTTTTCCGTCCGCAGTGCGATCCACGATAAAGCCAGGAACTCGAGCGACCAAGCCATCGTAATCCGATAGGCGGTGAATTGGATGGGGGCGGCGAGAACCAGCAAGGTCAAGGCGACGCCTAAAGACAACACCACGGGACGCTGATCGGTTTGCGCACGCCGCATCCAAACTGCCAAGGTCAGATGGAGTCCCGCGATCGCCACCGCGAAAAGACCCATCCAGGCGTGATAATCGGCGTTGAGCAAAGCATAGGAAGCGCCGAAGTAGGCCGCGCCGTTGAGAGCCAGGATGCTGAGATCTTCGGCCCTGGCTGCTTCGCGCCGGTAAACCAGTCGCCCAGGCATCCAGGCAAAGAACAGAACGAAAGCACAAGTGATTCCGAGAAAGAGCGACGCGATCGGGCGCGGCGAAGAAACGCTTGAGACCCACAAGCCATAGAAGGCCCAAAACACCGCAAAGCTAACGCCTGCGGCAGCCCGGACGCGCCGGAGATCAGCCACGGCCAGTCCTCCGAATGCGAGCGTCATGCTCAGAAAGAGGTACACGCCGGGTGTCGACCTCCAGATCTGGCTGATGGCCATGGTCGCCAAGACTTGCGCCACCAGAAAAAGCGGCTGCAGAAGCGCCTCAGAAAAAAGCGCGTAGTAAATCAGGGCGAAGAATGTCGCGACGAATTGTTTCTCCGGCTTAAACTGTTGCTCGAACCAAGATCCATAAATCACCACGGTAGCTGCCAGACTCAGGATCTCCAAGGACTGCCACTCGCGCATTCGGGCCAACACGAGCGCCCCGAGATTGAGCAGCAGCAGGTAGCTGAACAGGAACCACGGCCGGTCCTCGCCGGTGCTCAGGAGAATCGGAGTCAGGTAGCCGCCGGCCAAGCCCAGCACCGCCATTGCGACCGATGCGTAGCGCAATGCCAGCGCCACCGCGAGCGCCGTGGTCGCGGCCATAAACATAAAAGCGAGACTCTGCGGAATGAGCTGGTAATACTCGAATGCGGCATAAACAGCCAGATACAAGATGCCGAAGCCGACCGCGGTGCCGCCCTGCGCGAAGATTCGCTGGCCTTTCCGCCACAGCATGTCAGCGACGCCCAGGGTCACCAGTCCAGCGATGACGCCGAGGATGACTCGGCCGGCCGGTCCAATCCACTGATTGTCGACTGCCCATTTGAAGAAGAAAGCGATGCCCAGAACCAAGGTCACTACGCCGATGCGGTTTACCAGAGTGAGCCCGATGTTAGTTTCGAACGCTTGAGCCGGAGGCTGGGGCGAAGACGGTAAGAATGGAGGTACTGGTTGGACTGTGGGCGGCATTTCCGGCACTGGCCTCGGCTCAGGCTCCGGAACAATAGGCTTCAAATTCAGCGCTGCTTCCACCCGCCCCAGACGCTGGTCGATCTGCTCCTGCCTGCGTAGCAGCCGGAGTATCGCCTCCGACAATGCATCCATCCGTTCTTGATCCGGATTCGGCAAGTTGGGCTCCGGCTTAAGTCGCGCCCGTTTGACTTCTGGGGTCCAGCAGTTCGTTCAAGCGGCCTTCCGGTATGCCGCTCGTTTCGCGCGCGACCTCGCGCACAGTTCGCCCGCTGCGATATGCCTCTTTGGCAATTCCGGCCGCCTTCTCATATCCAATCACCGGCGCGAGCACGGTGCACATGGCGAGCGATTGTTCCACATACCCTGAGGCGCGCTGGGCATCGGCCTCCAGGCCTTGGATCAAGCGCCGGTCGAAATTGCGTGAAGCAGCCGTCAGCAGCTCAATCGACTCGAGCAGATCATAAGCCATCACAGGCATCATCACATTCAGCTCGAAATTGCCGGCCGCGCAGCACCAGGTAATGGCCGCATCATATCCTATCACCTGCGCGCATGCCATCAGCAGGCTCTCGGCAATTACGGGATTTACCTTGCCGGGCATGATGCTCGACCCGGGCTGCGTCTCAGGAAGCCGTAGCTCGCCGAGCCCACAGCGCGGTCCGGAACCCAGCCATCGAATGTCGTTGGCGATCTTCGTCAGCGCGATTGCGTAAGTCTTGAGAGCCCCGCTCAAGAAACTGACAGCGTCCCGGGCCGCCTGAGCCTCGAAATGGTTGGTGGCTTCCCGAAACGGCAAGCCGGTTCGCGATCTGATTTCAGCAATGACCGCGGCGGCAAACCCGGGAATTGCGTTCAGCCCGGTACCGACGGCGGTGCCGCCCAACGGCAGTTCGTCCAGCCCTTCGAGAGCAACCCGCACGCGCGCGATGCATTGCTCCACTTGCGCCGCGTATCCCGAGAATTCCTGGCCGAGCAGCATGGGCACGGCATCCTGCAGATGCGTGCGCCCGATCTTGATCACGTTCTTGAACTCTTCGGCCTTCTTGCGCAGGGAACCCTGCAAGCCTTCCAACGCGGGCAGCAGCCCTTCGTTGGCAAGCAGGGCAGCAGCGATATGAATGGCCGAGGGAATCACATCGTTGCTCGATTGCCCCCGATTCACGTGGTCATTAGGATGCGCCTTGGCGAGCTGACCGATCACCTCGTTGCCGTTCATGTTGGTGGAGGTGCCGCTGCCCGTCTGGAAAATGTCGACCACGAATTGATCGTTGTGCTTGCCCGCCGCCACGTCGTCAGCGGCCTTTTCAATCGCGTCTGCGAGTTCAGCGGGTAGCTCCCCCAGCCTTCCGTTGACCCGTGCAGCCGCGCTCTTGATCAAGCCCAGCGCGCGGATAAAAGCACGGGGGAAGCGCAGCCTGCTGATGGGAAAGTTTTCGACAGCCCGTTGAGTTTGCGCGCCATACAGCGCATCTGCAGGGACGCGCACCTCCCCCATGGTGTCGTGTTCAATGCGGTAGTCCACGCTTTGAGTTTAATCGAGCTACTCGGCTCGCTTCTTACCCTGCGTGTCGTAAACTTCCACTGGACCGTATTTTTCCAGCACTGGCTTGATCTTGCTGGCGTCGCCAACCGCCACGATCTGCAGTGCGTCCGGAACTACATACTTGTTTGCCACGCGCTGCACCTGCTCCGCCGTAACGTTCATGATTTTGGCAGGATAGGTGTCCCAATAGTCTGCCGGGAGACCGTAGATCTTCTGCGTAATCGCGTAATCCAGCAATTGGCTGGGATCTTCGAGTGACAAAGCGAAGCCGGCCACTATCGCGCGTTTCGACTCCTCTAGCTCCGATTCGGGCACCGCTTTGTCACGAATACGATTTACCTCGTTCATGAATTCCGTCATAGCGCCGCCTGTGGCATCGGTGCGCATGCTGGCCTCCGCGATCCATGGCCCGGCGTATTTTCGGGCAACTAACATGCTGTAGGCGCCATAGGTGTAGCCATGTTCCTCGCGAAGATTCAGGAACAGACGCGCCGATGCCCCACCGCCGACGATGCGATCCATCACGGCCAGCGGCACGTAATCCGGATCAACTCGTGTCACCGCGATATTCCCGAGGAAGATATCGGTCTGAACCGAACCGGGCCGGTCTACAACATAGATTCTGCGGCCTATCGCCGCCTTGGTGGGTGGCGCCGCGACCAGCCTGGAATCGGTTGCGTCCCACGACGGCATACCGTTAAACATCTGAGCCATGTCCGCCGGACGAACGTCGCCCGCAATGGCCAGAATCGCATTCTGCGGAACGTAACGCTCCTTGTACCATTTGGCTAGAAGCTCGGGCGTAATCTTGTCAAGCGACTCCAGAGTGGTCGATGTAACGGCAGCGGGATGATTGCCATACACCGCGCGATTGAATCGCTCTTGAACCAGGAACATCGAAGAGGAACGCTGCTGCTGCAACTGGACCCGCAGGCGCTGCTTTAATTTCGCCAGTTCGCTTTCAGGAAACGTCGGATGCAGCAAAATATCCGCGGCCAGATTCATCCACTCGCCGATATTGTCGCTCAAGCCAGATGCGGTAAGCGTAGCCGTATCGCCCCCGAATGGCGCCGTGACGCCGATGGTCGCGCCCAGACGTTCGGTGTCTTCCGCGATCTGTTTGCTGGACCGCGTGGTGGTGCCTTCCTTCAACATGGCGGCCGTAAGGTTCGCTAAGCCAGGCAGATCCGCCGGATCGTGCAATGATCCCGCGCCCTGGATCAACAGCCGCACGGTGACCGTGGGAAGCCGATGATCTTCGAGCACCAGTACTGTGAGTCCATCGTCTAGCTTCAGTTCTACGGGCTTGGGAAGCTTGACGCGCAGAATATCCTTCGAGACCGGCGCCTTGCTCTTGCGTTCCACTTTGCTGAGCGGGATGCTCTTAGAGCCGGCTTCCACCGGAGTCTGCGCGAAACTGACGGCGCTGCACAAAGCCACGGACAAACACAGATGCACAAAAGTTTTCATTTCAACTCCTAATTCGCGGCCTTGGCGGCCACTTCGGGCTTGGGCTTTGGCAGCGTAGTGACCACGGTGCGGTTTTCCTGAGTCAAATACGCCTTGGCCACGCGCTGAATATCTTCCTTGCTCACGCTCTGAATCTTGCTGAATCGCGTATTGATCAGGTTCGGATCGTCAAAATAAACGGTCATCTCTCCGATCAGATAAGCTCGGAATAGGGTGCTCTGCAGCCGCTGGGACGCTTGCCGGCGATTGGACATCCGAACCTTCTGCAGTTCCCAATCGGCGATTGGCTCTGCTTTCAGCCGCTCGATTTCGGCATACAGCGCTTTTTCCACTTCCTTCAAATCTTTTCCCGGGCGGGCCAGAATTGCGATATCGAAGGTGGATGGGCCGCGATGGTTCTCAACCTCCGTGAACACGTTTACCGCCAGCTCCTTGTCCTTCACGAGGCTCTGGTAGAGGCGTGACGCCTGACCGCTTCCCAGCGCACTCCCCAAGACATCCAGCGCGTACCAGTCGGCCGTGTTGCCTGGCGGAATCTTGAAGACGATGTCCAGCCGCGGAGTTTGTGCGAAGTTATCCTCAATGGTTTTACGCCGCTCGCCCGACGGCTTGGGTTCGGAAAGGTCGGGAACCGGGGGCGCAGGCTGCGCGGGAATGTCACCGAAATATTTCTTGATCTTCGCCAGCGCTGCCTGAGGCTCGAAATCACCCACCAACGTCAGCACCGCATTGTTGGGCGCATAGTTGATCCGGAAGAAATCCGTAACATCTTTGACCGTGGCCGCATTCAAGTCTTCCATCGACCCGATCGTGTCGTGCTTATTCGCGAAATTGTCGTACACCAGGTCCTGCACCACTTCGCCGGTCTTGCCGTACGGCTGATTGTCGACGCCCAAGCGCCGCTCTTCCTGCACGGCGTTGCGCTGGTTGTCGAGATTGGCCTGGCTGATGACCAGCGATCGCATCCGGTCCGACTCGAGAAACAATCCGAGATCCAGTTGATTGGCTGCGAACGCCTCAAAATAATTGGTGCGATCTTCGTTGGTGGTGCCGTTCATGGAGCCGCCATTGTTTTCCACCAGGATCATATGCTCGCCCTTGCCGACATTCTCGGAGCCCTGGAACATCATGTGCTCAAACAGGTGCGCGAACCCGGTACGGCCCACCCTTTCATTGTGCGAGCCGACATTGTACGTCACCGAAATGGCGTAGGTTGGCGCCGAATGATCTTCCGACATCACAATGCGGAGCCCGTTGTCCAGCTTGAACTGCTGAATCGGAATCTGCGGTGCTTTCGGTTGCGGTGACTGAGTAGGCTGAGCAGGTTGCGGCTGCGCATCCATAAAAGACACGGCGAGAGACACCGCTAACGCGAGGGAAATCGCGGGGATAAAACGCATTTACTTTAATTGTAGCCGCATCGCGCGGCTCTCGCCACGGAAGTGCGGGACCTCCGTTTGAGTAGACGTGACAAATGTTCAAATGTTAGCGGGAATCTGCGCAGGGCGAACGTCCTTGAGTACTGCCGACCATCCACCCCATCCACGGCTGGCCGAATAGGCGTCTTCTTCCAGTGAAAAGGCGGCATCGGTGCGTCCTCCGGCCGAGAACTCTCCAGCACGCTCCGCGAAATTCCAGGCAGTCGAAAGCAGGGTTTTTCCGTTCTGCCGCAAATGCACGCGGAGATGCTTTTCCTTGAGAACCACGGGCACAGCCGCGATCTCTGCGTCGAGAATGGCCAGCATAGGCGACGGATTGCCGAAGCCGAACGGCGCCATGCCGAGTATCTCTTCGACCACCGGCCCGGTGGTCAGTTCTTTTAAATCCACCAGCGCATCGATCGCCAGTTGCGGCCGGAAGTCGGCCGGTGTGAGGCGCTCGGAAGCATATGCATTGAGCCGGCGGCGAAACTCGGGTACCTGATCGGACGCGAGCGTGACGCCCGCCGCCAGTCGATGGCCGCCAAAGCGGGTGAATAGATCCGGCATCGATTCCAACGCGTCCAATAGATGGAATCGCGCGATGCTGCGGCCCGATCCGCTGGCCTCACCCTCCTCATCGCTCAAGACGAAGACCGGCCGGCAAAACCGGTCCACCAGCCGACTGGCGACAATCCCCACCACGCCGCGATGAAAGTTTGCGCCGGTGAACACCAGCGCGCACTGGTCCTCGGTGACCGGAACCTTCGAGCATTCTTCCAGCACCAGCCGCACGATATCTGCCTCAGTCTCCTGGCGTTCTTTGTTGAGCGAGTGCAGCTGGCCGGCGAAATAGCGGGCCTGCTCGAGGTCGTCGGTCAAGAACATACGGATCACGTTCTGCGCGTCGTCCATGCGACCCGCCGCGTTGATGCGAGGCGCGATCTGAAAGGCCACCTGTCGAGCGTTGGGAGCGCGCCCATCCATCATTCCCGAGACTTCAAGCAACGCCCGTAAACCGGGATTGTGGACTCGATGGAGCCCCTCCAGGCCATGCTTGACGATGATGCGATTCTCGCCGAGCAGCGGCACCACATCCGCTACAGTCGCCACTGCCACCAGTTTGAGAAACGACTTCAACATCCGCGCCAGTTTTTCTTCCGGCCAGCCGAGCGTCCCGAGCAGCGCCTGCACCAACTTGAATGCCACTCCCGCGCCGCATAGGTTTTTATCGGGATAATGGCAGTCCTTCCGGTTTGGATTCAACACCGCGAGAGCGGGCGGCAGCTCGGCCTCCGGCAGGTGATGATCGGTGATGATAACGTCGATCCCTAGCTCACCCGCTCCGCGAACCACTTCCGTCGCCCGAATTCCTGTGTCGACGCTGATGATCAGCCGTACGCCCATCGCCGCCGCGCGCTCGATCACCTCGGCCCGCATCCCGTACCCGTCGCGAAGACGGTGCGGCACGTGGTAGTTCGCTTCCCCGCCCGCCAGTTCGATCGCTTTCTTGAGAATCACGACCGACACCGTACCGTCCACGTCGTAATCGCCGTAGATCAGAATTTTCTCTTTGGCCTCGATTGCTGCACGCAGTCTCTGGACCGCTTGTTGCATGCCCGTGAGCAGCAGCGGATCGTGTAGGTGTCCGATGGATGGCGTCAGGAATCGACTGGCGGACTCAACGTCGGCCATTCCTCGGCTTAGCAGGACGCGAGCGGTGAGGGGCTGAACGTGCAGGCTCGTCGACAAGTCGCGCGCGGCTTGCACATCCACTTGCGGGATGAGCCACTGGGAAATCCGGGTAGGCGTCAAAATCTAAGTTAACGCACTCTGTGGAAACGCATGTCCCAGACGCGCTGTTCGCCGACGCTGAGTTCGGTAACCCGGCCGGCCGAGTCTCGCATAAAGCGCACGCTACCGAGTGTCGAACTGAAGCCATCTCGATAAGTCGGCGTCAGCGCGATGATGGCATCGGGACGGCGGTGGATGACGAGGTGGCCATTCTCAAGCGCGACCCGAAACGTCACTTCCGCTTCGTCGCTGGCGTATTCGCCAGTCATACCTTCCAGTTCGATCGGCGTGGGCACCCAGCGCTCGACCTTTTCGTAATAGTTTCCTTCGTCGACCTCGGTGCTCATGCGAAGACTCTTGCCGTCGAACTCGGCCCTGGGACCGTCCTCGCCCAGGCTAAACACATTGTCCGAGATCGGAGTCAAGACTCCACGCCGTTCGATTCTCAGTTTGCCATCTTGATATTCGACTGATAGAGTCTGATGATCCCGCACGCTACGATACAGGCCGGCTTTGGCTTCAAGCGCCCCCGGATCGAGGACGGCCGCCTCGTGCGGATGTTCGCGAATAACGCTCGCCAGATAAACATCGGCGACCTGATGCCCCAGCTGCGTCGCGTTAGCGGACGCCAGGTTGCACATCACAGCCACCGAAAGACCCTGCTCCCGATAGCGTCCCAGCCATCCTCGATATCCCGCCGTGCTGCCGCTATGGCTGACCTCGTTCAGCCCCTTCCAATGCAGGACCATCAGGCCGGCGGCATATGCGATCGTTCGGCCATCGGTCAATCGCCCCTGCTGATGCTCGGAATCGACGAAAGCGTGCCCGCCCACCTTGGCACCTGTAAAATTACGGTTCCAGCGCAACAGGTCGCCGACCGTCGTCAGCAAGCCGCCGTTGCCAAACACATCCTCGAACGGCATGTCCTGCTGAAACGTCTTGCCAGTCGCAGAGTAGGCGACTGCGCGATTGCGCACGACGCGCCGAAAGTCATCGCGCCATTGCGTGGAAGTCATGCCTAGCGGCTCAAAGATCTGCTCGCGCGTAAACTCGGGAAACGTTTTGCCGGACACTCGACTAACAAGAATCGCGGCCAGATTGAAGCCGGTGTTCGTGTACGAATACTCGGCACCTGGTGGATAATTCAGTACACGCTGGCGGCTGACGATTTCCAATACGTGCGCGTGCGTGTACTCGCGCGTCGTGCGCGGCCAACCGGCGATGCCTTCCACGCTGCCCCAGTCGCGCATTCCGCTGGTGTGGTTGATCAGTTGCCGGATGGTGATCGGAGTGCCGTAATCGGGAACTTCGGGGATGTATTTTCGCACCGGATCATCCAGCGCGAGCTTGCCCTGTTGAACCAAAAGCAACACCGCCGCGGCGGTGAATTGCTTGGCGATGGACCCCGGTTCGAGGATCGACTCCGGCGCCAGCGCGATGCCGTGCTCGAGGTCGGCCATCCCGTATGCGCTGGCGAGCACGGTAGCTCCATCGATTGTCGCGCCGGCCACGCAGCCGGGACTGTCGGTGCGGTTGTAACGCTCAAAGATCTTGTCGACCTTGGCGCGGGCATCGGGCGGAGCCGCCAGATTCACGCCTAGCACGCTTGAAACGAGTGCGGCCGCGAGGCCTAAATATTTCTTGCTCATGATGCGGTCCCCTTATTTCTCCGCTCCCAAAACCTGGTTCAAAGCCGCGATCATCTCATCCAGCTCTTTGCGAAGCTCCCGGTAACGTTCCACGGCATCGCGCCCGATCTTCTGATCCGTCGCGTTGGTCAGACTGTACAGATAGTTGATATGCGTCTGCAGCTCTGGCTTACTGTAGCGGATCGACGGCGTGAGCAGATGCGATGCCAGTTCGTTCAACTTCGCCAGTTTATCGCCCGATCCACCGGCCGCATCCCGGAGGTTGGCTTGCGCCGCTCGCACTCGCGCCACTGCTTTGTTGACTTCGCTCACCATGTCGCGTACGCGGAGGTTATGATCGAACTGCTCGCGCAGGTCGGTGGTTGTTACGCCGGTCTTAGTCACGCGAGGATCTTCGATGACCGTCAGTGGCTGCGTCGACGTCCAGGAACCAACGGTCAGCCGCAGCGCGTACTTGCCAGGCGCAGCCATTGGACCGTTGGGCGCTTCCGGCCTCGCGCCGCTCATCCACGGCCCCGGATAACGCAGATCCCAGGTGAAGCGATGCATCCCGGCACTCTTCTCCAGCCGTGTTGGCCCGCTTCGGACCCGGAATCCGCCATCTTCGTCATCCCCGCCAGCGTCTGCATCCGTCGATCGTTCTTCGCCCGCGGCCGCGCTGCTGAACTTACGGATCACCTTGCCGGAGCCATCCAGCACGTCGAGCATAATCTCGCCTGATGGCGCACTTGCCACGTAGTAATCGATCATCGCGCCCGGCAGCGGATACTGGACTCCCGAGCGTCCGCCCAATCCTCCACCACCTCGCGCCGGCGTGCGCACTGCTTCCCGCGGTTCGAACAAAGCCGCCTGAGCCGACGCAATCTGATCGTTCAACTGATGCAGCGGCGTCAAGTCATCTAATATCCAGAAAGAGCGTCCCTGCGTGGAGAGCACCAGATCCTTGTGCGCGATCTTGATATCCGTTA
>Ga0070714_100000639_pt1 | contig 24931 bp, 53 predicted proteins | sample LARL83metaG_FD_65450 | JGI IMG/M metagenome (GOLD analysis project Ga0070714, IMG submission 65450) | Corn, switchgrass and miscanthus rhizosphere microbial communities from Kellogg Biological Station, Michigan, USA - LAR L8-3 metaG | ecosystem: Host-associated > Plants > Roots > Rhizosphere ... | reverse complement strand
GCACCACCTGCAGCGGTCCGGTAGAGCTTGTAACCCGTCGCACCAGTAACGACGTTCCAGTTGACAGTGTTCGAGTTGGTAGAACCTGCACCCGTGGTGACCGTCTGCTCGTTGCTGACAAGCGTCTCACCGGCAGTATTCGTCGCAGTCAGAACGTACTTGTACGTAGACGTAGCAGGCAGCGTGCCGCCAGCCGTTGACGACGTAGCAGCAAGCTGAACAGGCGCAGCGAGCTGCTCTAGCGCCAATCCCAGGAAGCCGCCACCACCAATACCGTATCCCACTTTACACCACCTTACTGGTTGTAGTTCGGCTGCATGGGAAGAAGCGTAAGCGACTCCGCCTGTACAGTAAGACGCGCTGCACGAAATTCAGTCTTGCTGCGCAACGAAACACCAAAGTCAGTACGTACGACTAGGCAGTTGATAACGATTCCGCCTAGCGTAGGATCAGCGTGTAGGATAGTCTCGATGGACTCTGCTAGCTGGCTAGCAAGGTGAAGATTCAACTGTGCATCCTGAACCTGACCTGCCTGAACCAGCACGAAGCATTCGAAAGCGTTCTTAACCCGCCTAGGTGCTCCGGCAGGGTTGCGTACCTTACCACCAGGAATGACTTCTACAGCAGGCGTGCGTGGAATCTTAGTCTGCTCACCATACCAGATATCTGCAACGGCTAAGTCGGTCTGCTTAGCCGTAATCAGATTCTGAATAGTCGCAGCAAAGGTTTCGAGGCTATCAGTGGGTGTGGTCATCTCTATCACCCAAACCCTGCAGCAGCAACCCGCATGGCAATCCAGGAATCGAACTCAGCATCAATCTTATCCAAGTCCTCATCCTGAAACATCACGAACGGGCGCGCGGGAATAGCATGCGCACGGTCAGAGCTAGAAGCAGCTGAAGTGCCTGAAGCCATGGCGACCTTAAGCTTAGCGTCCAGCTCGGCCATGACTTGCTGTGCTGCCTTACCTGCACTAAGCTTCACACCACGCTTGGCAGCAGACTTGATCTTACTCTGAATCTGCGCACCTGTAGTAGTATCGTAACCTGACTGGTGTATGGCACCATACCAGACACGATCAGGCAGCTGCTTAACGATTGCGTAGTCCTGAGTAATGTCCCACATGGTCATGAAGCCCATGTTACGCTTCAATGCACCAGACCGGACTAGAGTAGTGCTGCCTGAACCTTCACGGCTACGAATAAGCAGTGTAGACTCAGACAAAGGCACCCAAGTGTCAGGACGACCACCTGAAGAGAAGTTCTGCTGAATCGACGGAATCATGACATTGCGGACTGCATTCGTCAGAGGCACTCTGAACGAACGGATGTCAACACCCATCTTGTCGACATCACGAGCCAGGATGCCAATCGTTGGCGAGAAGTCAAACGCAAGGATTCCGGAGTCTTTACGGGGAGCTGTCATTAGAACACCTTCCCCACAGAGAAAGCAGCATCACCCAACGAACTGTCGAGGTCCGTTGGTTGCTGTGCGGAGGATGAATCATTCGGGTAGAATGTCGGTCCATCCGAAGCAGAAACTACTAGGCCAGGCATGATAACAGACCCGTTCAAAAGGCCTGCCATCAACGACTCTGCCTCAGCACGGAGAAGCGTGGCATAGACGTTAACATGTTCCTGGTCTTCCGAGTACTGCCTGTTATAGAACCAGGAAATGTACAGCATTGAAATGACTTGCTGTACGATAGGTGGCGTGGAAGAAGAGTCGGACCAGGTGCTGACATCGAAGCCCTCGGTCAGCATGCCAAGCACCTGGTTCTCGACCTGAGTAAGCAAGTCGGCATCAAGGACAGTAATAGGCAGCTTGGTCTTCTCAGCCCAAGACTGCGCCTGCTGAACCGTGATACGCGACATGCTTCACCTCACTCCGTGTTCTCGGTGTCCTCAGTACGCTCGTCGACACCCTCGGCGTTAGGGTTCTCCTGCAGCGACGGTTCGGTCGCCACTGCATCAGCCTCCGCGGCCTCCTGCGGAGTCTCGGGAGCACCGGACGGGAGGGTCTGTCCCTCGACACCGTGAGCAGTGGTGACACGCTCCATGGGACCCACAGGGCGCTCACCCGAGTACTCGTCGCCTTCCTCGATGGAGTCCGAAGCGAGAAGAGTGTCGATGTCGTTCTGGCTGAAACCGTGTTCCTCGGTGAGCTCGTCGCCGACCTGCAGCGTCACGACGTCTCCGGAATCCAGACCGTGCTGGATCGGAGTCTTGGCGAAGTAAGCCATGTTCTCTCCTTTCTCAGGCCACCGCGTTCTGGATGAGGTAGCCAGTGATGAGCAGATTGCTCTCGACGCCGACCAGCTTGAGGTCGTAGCGCCGCCGGACACGGATGAGATCCGATGCCCGCGGGTCCTCGCGCCAACGGTCGATGACCTGGGACTGCGAGGAGCCTCCAGTCTTGCCGTTGTCTCGCGCCTGACCACCGCCGAAGCCCCACACGAACTCGTAGCCGAATCCGAGCTTCTTGATGCCGGGAGCACCAGGCACGTAGGCGAGGATGACGTCCTTGCCCCACATGTAGGTCATGTTCGCCGAGGTGACGGACACACCTGCACCAGCGGTGGAGTAGCCGACACCCGGAACCAGAACTCGATCGATACCCAGAACCGAGGAGATGATGTCCGGAGTGAGGATCGCCCGCTCCGAGTACTTGATGCGCTCGATGAAGTCCGGGTGGTCCTCGAGCTGCGTCATCACCTGGTACGGGAAGATGGCGAGGTTCGGGTTCTTGAAGATCTTCGCATTGATCGCCCTGATGCCCGTCTTCACATCCGAGATCGGGTTGGACGTAGCGTAGTTTGCACTGTTCCACTGAGCAGTACCAGACAGCGTGACACTGTTGCCAGACGCGTAGTTACCGATCGTACGCGCCATGTTCATCATGTTGAGTTCGCGGCTGAACATGATGCGGTCAGTGACGAGCTCGACAGCATCCTGATCAGGCTGCAGAGGGATGTCGGCGTTCTGCCGCTCCTCGTCCGTGACCGCGATCTGAAGGGCGTGCTCGGATGCGTAGTACGAGTCCGTGCTGACCTTCAGGCCAGGAATCTCGTTCGCAACCGTACCAGGCGCACGAACGTCCGCAGCTTCCACCTTGAAGAACTCACGGTCGAAGATGTAGTACTTGTTGGACTGCTTCGCCACAGGCACGGCCGGAAAGAGCTCCGGCCCGACGAAGCCCATGTCCATCGGCCACTGGATCGAAATCTGGGTGAGCACCAGATCGATGTGGACGGAACCAGACCCAGAAGGGCTGTAAACTGCCATGATTCACTCCCTTCAGGGGTCAGCTGGAGACTGCCGCACCCGGCGTCAGCAGCACGTCGATGACCTGACCAGAACCGGACGCACCCGTAAGTGCGATACCAGCCTGCTTGGTGCCTGCAGCACCTGACGTAACGAAGTTGCCCGAGGCGTCGCAGAACACAGGCGTGTAGATGGTGATGGCACCGCCAGTGATACCGCGAGTGATACCCATGATGCGGACATCGACGGTAGCCTTACCCGTCGCCACCTTGGTAGCGTCCAGGGTTTCCTGGTACACACCCAGAACACGAGTACCTGTACCTGCAGTAGTGACAGTACCACCGCTTGCATCGGTCGTGTCCAGCGTGGCACACGTGAACTGGTTGACAGTGGCGGAGGAATTGACCTTGAAGCCCTTGTCAAGAACGAAGTTCGGACCCATGACTTACCTCCTCCCCTTACTCGCCAGCCAGAGTGGACTGCCGGTACTGCTCGTACAGATCAGGGTCGTTCAGCGTGACTGCGTGAACGGCCTGTGCGTAGGTCAGGTCCTTGTTGTCGGCCTGAACCTTCTTGACAGCTTCGCTGAAGGCCCTCACACCAGTCATCTGGTCCTCGGTGCTAATGACCTTGCGAGCAACGCCTCGCTCACCCAGTTCGACGACGCCCTTACCCTCGACGAACATCTGGAGGATCTCGGCGAACTTCTTGTGCGCGTCGGAACCTAGCGTGAGCATGAACGGCTCAGCCAGTTCCTTGGCAGCAGGCGAGAGGACGTTGTTGCCTTCGGTCAGGTTGCTGAGCGTACGCTGCACCTCGGCAAGGCGGTTCGCTGCTTCCAGCACCATCATCTTGTCGGACAGCTGCTTGAAGAGCGGGTGCTCCATAAGCTGCGCCTCGGACAGGGTCACCGCAGGTGCCCCACCCTCGCCGCCCTTCTTCTCGGACATCTGCGTCTCCTTTGTGTTGCCCTGTCCGGGCTCCTTCGTAGTGTCGTCGCCCTCAGTTGCCTCGTCCTTGGCGAGCATACTGACCGCGCCCAGGATCTGGTTGTGGTCAGCATTGGGATCCAAGCCTAGGAGGCTAGCCATCTTGCCGAGGGCGTCATCAACACTTAGTGGCGCTACCGAACTGCTCTGCGGGTCAGTTCGCGTACCGGTACCATCATTAGGCGAAACAGGAGGTGCAGACGTAGCGAGAAGCTTCGCCATCTCCTCCGAGAGGTTGACGGGCTGAATGTTCTTCAGGAACGGACGGTTAGTGAGTGCGCCACCGAACAGAACGTCATTGTGAGTCGTACCCTGGTTGTCCGTCCAGGAATCCGTGTACTCAGGCGAGAAGTAGCGGTATTCCTTGTTCTTGATCTTGTCACGAGCTGCAGGTGTCCAGTCGACGTGGAGGTAGAGACCGTCGGGACGCGCGTCAGCCTGCTTGACCCACCCCGCAGCGACCTGCGTATGCGTCTTGTGGTCGTAGTCGATATCGAGATCAGTGCCACGAACCTTATTGTTGACGCTGGCAGCAAAAGCCTTCACGCGCTCAGGCGTGACATTGATCTCGCCGTAGGTGGGATGCTGGTACTTACCAACAGGAAAGGCCTGAATCCAGCTCGACGAATTATCGTCAAACTGGATACCCGAGAGATCGTACAGGTAGCTAAAATGCCCAGTCACTTACCGTAGCCACCCCCACTCCCCTTCGGAGTTGCCTTCTTGGTCGACACGACCGGCTTCTTGCCTACGGGCATCGCTGCGCTGGGCTTCTGTGTACCGACAGCAGGCTTCTTGGCCGTGGCTGCGGTATTCTTCACAGGCGGCGTGACAACCGCCTTCTGACCGCCCCTAGCAGGTGTCTTGCCCTTGCTTACGGTGGTCTTCTTGGGAGCTGCCACGGCACGCCCCTTTCCCTTGTCTTAATGATAACACAGTGACCCAAGGGGACACAACTGATTCGTATATAAGGGTACTACTTACCACTTCTGTCAGTCCCCGCGTTGCCCCGAGGCACAGATACCACAGGGCGAGGGTTTTGCCTCGGAAGCTGCGCGGGCGAGGGGTTTGGCGCACTTGGAACGTTTGCGCCAGAGGCTCCTCGTTGCTGGTTTGCAGGAGCAGGACGCGCGCCTCCACTACCCTGAGGCGCTGTGGCCTGGCCCTCAACAGGTGCACCTTGTGGGTTGCCGATGTTGCGAGACGTCGTAGGATCACGAGGCGGAAGGTCGAACTCGTCGCGCATCTCGTCCTCGAGCTGGTCGTCCGGAGTGAGTACACCAGACCCGACGAGATTCCTGACAGCGAACGAGATGGTGCGCCAGGTGTCTTCTTCACCAATGCGGCGAGCCTTGAGCTCAGGGTAACCATTAGGCGTCCGAGGGAAGTTGTAATCGACCAACTGTCGAATACAGTACGAATTGAACACATCTTCGACGCATTCGGCCAGGAACCGCGTCGACCTCATGAACATTGTGTGGTCATCATCCTTGCCTGAGCGACCACTTTCAACGTCAATGAAGTTTCCAAGCACGTTCATTTCGATCTGGTCGTCGTGGTAGTTCAACGAATCCAGTGCATTGACTGGCTGTCCCTCGAGCTTGGCGAAGACCAAGTCCCAGTTCGGCGGCAGAACAACGTGTGCACGCTCGTTGGTACGCAGATTACGTCCGAGGTTGTCTGCCAGGAGGCGATCGTTCTTACTAAACCCCGGAGGAAGCTTAATGATCGGGATACCGATACCATGACGCTCCTTCTGGATAGCGTCGATCTTCTCGAGCTGCTGCTTGTAGTACCAAGGCTTGTACGCAGAACGAAGGAGCGACAGACCAGTCATGTCGCCACCTTCCTTCTCGAACGTGAAGACAGCGAGCTTCTCGATCGGAATGAAGATGGTGCTCAGGATGCTGTAGTTGTACATCTGTACGCCAGCAGGACCACCCTTATCGTCAAACTCCCAGTACAGCACATCGAGAGGGTGACGAGGAGCAAACTTCTGCCAGCACATCATCCCAGGGCGCTCAGGATGCTTATTCGTCCAGACCTTCTCGAACATGTAGTACCCGAACTCCAGACACAGCAGCGCTTCCGTAAGCAGCTGTGGCCAAGAGTTCGTCATGCCCTTGAACAGATTCCAGGACACGAAGTCAGCGATCGCCTTGTCCTTCTTACTGTCCGAAGCAGGCTTAATGAACCAGCGTGCAGACAGGACAGGAGTCTTCATCAACCGTAGAGTCGACCGAACAGTTGAATCGGACCTGCGCATCTTGTCGTAAGTGCGCAGACCCTGAGCCTCACGCAAGTCAGGATTGTATTCCTGCCTAAGGAAACTCAGGTACGTCGAAGGACTAGTGGTGCCAATCTCATTCAGGTCAGGTCGCCCGAGAGTATTCTGTGCTGACCTGTCAGCCATTAGAACAACTGACTGTCCGTCAGGATCAGTAACAGTGTCAACGAACTCGTACTTCTCAAGCGCCTCGGCCCAGGTAAGCTGACTACCTTCCGCTGCTTCTTCGGTAGTGGTCATGGTGTGTACGTCCCAGCCCTAGAACCTGTACGCGACCACTTAGGAACGCCGACAGAAGCAGTTCCGAAGGTGGTACCAGTATGGACAAGCCTCACAATCGGAGCGGTGTCCGTGGCGAAGCTTGTAACAGTCCCCGGAAGCAGCTTGCCACCGGAAAAGACATTGACGTGGCTGTTGACCTTCAACTTCCGGGTTGCCATTAGAGGCCCCTGTTGTGATAGGCACCAGTCTGCTTGGTCGTGGTAGCGGCAGCAACTCCGTGGAGCAGCCGACCACCCTGCAACTCAGGCAGAAGCAGAGAAGCGCTACTCGCAGCAGGGGCGGCGGTGCCTACAGCAGGCGTGATGCTACCGTCATCGACGAACACGTTGCTCACCTGCTGCTTCATGAACAGCTGGGAACCCGTACGGCCGTAGAACCGGTAGGCAGTCGCACCAGAGGTCACAGGTGCCGTAACAGTTACAGTCGACGTCGATCCTGTGGTGACCTGGTTGGCTGTGGCGCTGGCCTGAGTCTCAACACCGTTCACGATTGCCGTATTACTGTACGTGTAGGTACCTGCAGCAAGCGTTCCGCCAGTAGTAGCGGTACCCAGAGTAGGGGCAGCAAGAGCAGTACCTGCATTACCTAGCACAATGGCAGTCATGGAACGGCCATTGGCGAAGATGTACCTAGCCACGTGCTGAAGGACAGTCTTTGCAGCCCTGAGTGGCATGTCGCCTCCTAGAACACTAGTTCGGATGCCACGAACATGCCGTGGTCGAGTTCAGAGCTAGGAACTACTCGCATTCCCGCTAGCCTGTTAAGGTCACCAGGATCAGGGTCACGGTAAGGCGAAGGAAGCCCCATGACCTCATCCAGGTGGTGACTCGCGCCCAGAGTGAACAAGTGTACTAGACCATACCTAATAGCATCCATAGCATGGTCTTCGACCTTCTGGCCCATCTCAGGAACGTTCGAACCGTTAACAGGTTCCTTCGACTTGTAGTTGTTGAACTCCCTGATTACATTCTTACAGGAGTGGTCAACATACAGCCCAGGCCGCTCGATCGGGCGCTCGTATTCGTCGTACAGGCCTGTCTCGCGCATCCCCAAGGCCTTCTTGACGGTCATTACACCGTCGCGCCAGTTCTCCTTAGCCTTGGGATCCGCGTAACACCCGACCAACTTTTCGCTGACAGTAACACAGGCTTCAGGGTCGGCTGCGTCGCCAAAGGCTAGGTCCAGGCGATAGCCCTTAGGCTGTTCCCGTGCCTTCATCTCTTCTAGGGCCGAGTTCAGCGTGACAAAGGCCTTGTAGTACTCACGCCAGATGTACACAGTGTCATCAGGTGCGACCTGGAACTCGATCGCCGCCATGGGGTTCGTAAAGCCCCAGTCAAAGGCGATGTAGTTCGGCCATGCAGGGTTGAACGTATGCTTCTTGACATGAACGGTCTCACGCCACTCGCCGTAGATCTTTCCGACAAAGGCTGAGAACTCTGCGCCGATTTCCTGTGCAAACCATTCAGGAATAGTCGAACGCTTCATCTCCTGGATCTCTTCGTCATCGTACCCATCAGGGTAGATAACCGTGTTAGCCCAGGAAGGGAACTGCCACGACTCGTAGTTAGGGCGATCGGGGTCCTGGCCGTACTGCCACATCCTGTGCAGCCAGTTGTAGCCCTCAGGAGTAGTAGGAAACGTTGCGAACCCTCGATAGTCAGTCAGCGCAGGACGAATGTACTTCTTCCAAGTTGCTTCCTTCTGCTTGGCCGCCTCGGACATAATAACGCCATTGAGAGCGTCACCAACCAGAAGATCTGGATGCTCTGCCGATCGGACCTCTAGGCGCGACTGCCAGGGGAACTCAATGTACATGTCCCCTTGCTTCTTGTTGTACGCCTTCTTGATTCGCTTGTCCCTACCGAAGCCCTGACCAATCATCAGGTCATCCCAAATAACCCGGAACTCCTTCTCGCCCAGGTCATAGGTAGGCCCGACAATCCAGTAACGCGTCTTCGGAATAAACAGGTAAGGCTCAAGGTCGCGCGCAGCCATCGTAGACTTACCAAACCGACGGCCGCAACAGCAGATCCGGAACCGTGCCTTCGAGTCGTGGAACCTGCGCTGCTCAGGGTGGGGGTGGTAGTTAATCGACTTGAAGTACTTCTCCTTGTCGACTGTAAGGCTCATTAGCTCACCCCGCAAAGGAACCCGAACCCCGATTCGGTACCATACGTCGTCGGGTCAAAGCTAGCAGGCAGTGCAATAGCACCACTGAAGTAACCGCAACGCCGCTTAGTCTGTCCAGGGCCGCGCGAGGCAAAGGTGTGGGAGTCCACAGGGGCACCGGGGAAACAGAACTGTTCGTTCGAGTATCCACGGATTAGGGCCAGGAGGTAGAAGTACGAAGTGCCAATACTGGCAGCGCCTCCGACAACTGCACCGCCGCGCCAGCCAATGGCACCCCATAGAGTGCTGTCGTCAGCCGTCGCTCCGAGCTTGGCGCCCGTGTCGTCGTAGATGCCGATCTGGTTAGGTGTAGTGGTGCCATCGTACGCACCCGATGTACCACAGGCAACCCAGAGGTTGGTCGCGGTGCCGCTTGCTGGCGTTGGTAGGCGCATGTACCAGATGAAGTTGGTACCCGCAGGCTGCGTGTTCTGGTAGGCTAGGGGATCCCCCGTAACGGACGTAAGCCCGTACCCACCAGGAATGTACAGTATGGGTCCGCTACCACCTGCAACTGCTGCCCACTTCACTCCTGTAGTTTGTGTGCTGTCAGCAGTGAGCACCTGGTTATTTGAACCGACCCCTAGACGGCTCAGTACCCCGCTACCGGTAGCAGCAAGCAGGTCACCCTTTGTAGTTACTAGCGACGAGGGCACCTTGCCTGCAATTGAGGTACTCAAGGTGTTCAGGTCAGTCACTAGCTGGGTGATGTCCGATTCAGCGTGCGAGTGGCTCGCAGCGGCCTTGTTCGCCAATCCAGGTACCAAGGGTAAGTCCGCAGTACCAGCAAGGTCCCCTGCGAGCTTGATCTTACCCTTCGCCGTCGTGGTCGCATCAGGCGTACCTGCAGCTGCAAGGCTCTCCGCAAACTGCTTGGTCGCCGCGCCCAAAGGGACAGTGGGATCTCCGGACAGAATCAAGGCACCTGTCATGGTGCCACCGGTCTTCTGAAGGAACCCCGCAAGGTCAAAGCCCGGCGCTTGTGGCACTGCTACGTGGTCGAGCAGCTGCGAAAGTGTAGCACCAGTTCCAGCCAATGCAATAAGCACCGGCATGTAAAAGGTCTCGTTCCATTCCTTTGTACGTACCTGCACCTGATAAAACCAACTGGCCGGGCTCAGGCTGGTGTCGTCACTGGCCGGCAAGGAAACCGAAAAGGCCCCATCATTATTGGTCCCTACAGGCACAACCCACGTCGTAGGCGTTAGGACAACAGCGCCTGACTTGTGAATCTGCTGTGTCAGCCTAAACTCGATGAAGCCAGAGTCAAAGGAACCGTCCCCACGGTAGAGTACATCGTGTACTTGTACGTATGTAATCCCCGGCACTGTGGGCACGGTTCCCCTCCTCAGGACTTCAGCCGACCGGACCGCTCTGCGCAGGCACGTCGGTGTTGGGAGTCGGCGTCGGGTCGGCCCCAGGCTCGTCAGCCTTAGCCTGTGGCACCCAGCACGCATCGCACTTCAGCGTGACACTGATGCTATTCGCATCGCCGTGTCCGTGCCCCTCGACTACGTAGCGCAGCCCCCACTGGTCCTGCGAATGCGCAGTCATCCCGGAAGTAGCCTCGAGGTTCCCAACGATCAGATCCCTGACTGCCTTACCCAGGTCTCCGAAGTTGGTGTCGTCGTAGGCCTTCAGCTGCTCGATGACCTCATCCTTGGTGCCAAGGGCCTTGAAACCAAACGTCATGATGTCCTCCATCGCGGGCGGCCCTAGGCTGCACAGATTCCACAGGGCCTTTGTTGTGGCTCTAGGCGTTGTTGTTCACGATACCCTTGACGAACTCAGCCAGGGCATCCTTCTGATCGTCGCCCTTCAGGCCTGCACTCTTCACAGGGCCGAGGACGCGGTCGGTGATGTACGTAGCTGCGCGGTACTGAAGCTGCTCATTCGCACTGTTGAAGGCAAGGTGGGTGATCTTCAGCGCCGCTCGTGCTGCGTTCTGACTGAAGATCTCGTTCGCCAGCTCGGCATCAGTAGCACCTGTGAGGTCCTGCTCCATCCTCAGTCCATCAAGCGCCTCAGGATCGTAAGCCATTTGGTCGCCTCCCTAGGCTTTCAGGACAAAGCTCCTTCCTATATGATAGCTTATTACCCGTAATGTACGCAACTTATTGGTAAATACGTGGAAAATCTGCAGTTTCTGGCGACTTTTCTCGTGTATATTATATGGTCAAATCTGCCGACGAAGGTACGGTATGACCTGGTAACACATGCGAAAATGCTCCTACTCTATCTGAGACCCAGGGGCATTGACTTGGACCAAGATCCTCTAGTATAATATAGTTACAAGCAAAACAAAATAGCAAACAAAAAAATAGGACAGGTCAAAAAACGATACTATCAGTCTGGAAAGGAACGGTCATGTCCTATCAGGACCTGAACGGTACGGTAAGGAACGATTTTCGGTTCATGAAGGACGGTGCTTATACGGACCGTGCTGCTTCACCGTTCAAGTTCGGACGGTCCAAGCAGGTCCAGACCGTCCGGTCCGGTAAGGTTTGTCCGGGTTGTGGAATGGTACGGTCCGTTACTAATAAGTGTGAATGTAACAGTTAGTACGGTACGGTCCTAGACCGTCATATATAGGTACGGTAATAACCCCTACCTATATATGACCATCTAGTACACACGGTCAAAAAAGATCATGAATAATAGCGCCAAATAGCGCGTATGTAACTGCAAGATCCCGCTATATACTAATATCAACAGCAAAACCAAAACCGGAAAAAGGGGTAAGAAAATGTTGAACACCACGTACTCCCCGTACCAGGCCACGAAGGTCGTCAACGGGTGGATCGCGAACCTGGGTGTGGAAAAGGAGCTGCCCCCGCAGATGCTGTACACCTACGTCGGGAAGGGTTACATCAAGTCCTTCGTGGGCGAGGACGGAAAGAAGAAGGTCACGGTCGAGGACCTGAAGAACTGGTTCGACAACAAGTACGCTCCGAAGAACCTGCTCAAGAAGGACGAGTCGGTGCAGACCGAGACGGTCGTGGACGAGAACCAGATGACCATCGACGACGTCGAGACCGACCAGTCCTGATCTGGTAAGGTGGGTGGGGTACGATCGAAAGATCGTACCCACTCCTTCCATACCAGAAGGGTCTAGAACATGAAGAAGATCCTGATCATCGTCACGATGGTCATCGCACCTCTTGTTGTTCACTACGGGGACGAGTCGACCCAGAACGAGGGGTGGACGATCGTCGGGGTGGGCGGGTACGAAACGCGGGGTACGGTCGGTTGGTTCGCATGCGACGGTCAGTGCTGAGAAGGGTACGGTAATGGAATTCGTCTTCACGTGCCGCAAACACGGTACGGAACTTCAGGGTCAGCCGTTGATTGGTCAGGACGCGAACGGGTCGTGGGTGCTCGAGCAGTCCGACATGTGGTGTGCAGGCAACCCGGAACCGGGAGACAACCCGGAAGGGTCCATGTGTAACGAGGACTGGAAGACCACGGTCACTTTCTGATAGGTGGGTGCGGTAGGGCGGGGGCCCTATCGTGCCTTCCCGACAGAAAGGGAAATGAAATGAAGGGTACGATCACGGGTGTGCTGCCCGACCCTTCGGCGCCGGCCCCTTCGGGGCCCGTGAAGGCGTCGTGGTGGAAGCACAAGCACACCTTCACCCGCCGTACACTGGTCGGCCTCGCATTGGGTGCGGCCATCCTCGGTGGCGTCCTCGAGAAGGCCGGCATGGACAGTCAGGTCGCTGACTTGCAGGCGCAGGTTGCGGCGATGCAGGGAGCAGACACCACAGGGGCGTCATCAAACGGGGATGTGACCATCTCTCACAAGACGCCGACCGTCCAGCACCCGAAGGCATTGAGTCCTTCGCAGCATCGGTACCAGTGCACGAAGGTCGGCTGACCTGAACTAGGAGGGGACGGTGCGGTTCAGCTCCGCAACGATGGCGTTGTGCCGCGCCGTCTTTTCCTGTTCGGAAAGCGTAGGGGCTGTCTCCTTAACCAGTTCCTCCGTTGTCTTGTACTCCGGGTCAGCCCAGGGTGCCTCTCCAGCCTCAATCATGAGGGGCAACCAATAGTCCCGGAACTCTACAATGGTAAGCGAACGGTTCTCCATGCGGTCGACCTTACCACGCTGCGACTGGTACGCTTTGTAACAGGGCTTGCAGTAGGGCTTGTGGTACCTTCCAGTCTTGGCAAAGTAGCTGTAGGGCCGGCTACGGTTACAGATGTTACACGTTTTCTGACCCGGAATATGTGGTATGACTTTCCCGTCAACGATGTCGAAGCTCATACTATTTATTATATAGAGGACCCTCTAGGGTAAACAAGGGTCAGATTTGGTTTCGTTTGGGTTTGATCAAGCTCTTAATAAAGAAACTCTATACCGATTGACTACAAAGTAACTATAACTATTATATATTAACCTAATTTTTATAGTATAGAAGATTCTGTTGGTTTTGGTTTTGGTTTTGGTTGGGGGACGAACGCTATAGACACCTCATTCTTTTTCTCCTATAGGGGACTTCAGTGAATCGTCACGAGTATCCTCTAGAGAAACCGCATGAATCTTCACAGGATCAAACTCTGATATACTGACCGAACTTGATGTTGAAAAGTAGAATAACCGGATTCTCAGTCTGTTTTCCAGGGGAATCTTCCCGTAAGTCCTCTATGAGGAACCATCACGACCAGTATAATATGACCTAACGTAGCCTCAGATAGACTCCGACACGCATCATTTGGCGTAGTTAGGCAACCCTCTAAAAGATCTTGAGGAAAAACCAAACAAAACCAACACCGACCTAGGATATAAGGAAAAGCGTGTCCGAGGGGCTCAAAGGCTTTTGAATTTGGGGCTTGATTTACACGTTGCTCCCGCTCTATAATAGAATTAGCATGCAAAACAAAAGCCTCACTGGAGAGGTCGAAACCATGCAGGAGTCGGACAAAGGCAGGCCGGGAAGGGACATCGAGGCCTACACCTACGCGACCAAGTCCGAATACCACCTGGACCACGAGGGCATCGAGGTAGACCTCGGACAAACAGGCATCAGGACTGTGGTGATCTTTACCTTCATCGTCAACGCTGCCAATGTCAGGGTGGCCAAGTTCAACAACGACCTCAGCGCGTACGGCTGGATCAGAGAGCACACGGTGAACAATGTCGGATAGCCAGAAGATCATAGCCTGGACCAGAGACACACATCCGTCACGACGTTGGTCCTGCACGTGTGGAGCCCGACAGTGGGAGCCGTGTCAGACCAAGAAGGGCGAACCGGTGAGCAGCAGGTTCATAGTGCACATGCCGCGGATGAAGAAGTACCTGCAGAGCCAACGGTACTGAACGGATTGCGTGACACAGAGCCCGGCAGTGACTCTGTGTCGCGTTGTCCATTCGGACGGAAGGGAAAACGATGCCGAAGAAGAAGGTTCGTGACGTGCCGATGAACAAGGTCCAGCGCAAGAAGGTCAGGCAGAGCGCCAAGGACTTCAACGCCAACCAGGGCAAGGGGTTCTTCGGGCTCTTGTTCGGCGCGCTGAACAGGAAGAACGGCAAGTGACACTACAGGAGCTCTGGGGTCTGGAATTCCAGACAGAAACGAAGGCCCTCCTCGCAGGCTGGGACTTCATCACCACTGCCCCTGTGGAATTGGTGATCATGGGTGCCATCGCAGTGGTGACACTAGTGTGGACGTTACTCTTCTGGGAGAAGGCCGAGTGACGTTTCAACAGGGCTGGGACTGGTTGGCTGTGCAGTTGAACAAGATTGCCTGGCTGATCGGTCTCTACCCCATCTGGGGTGTGGTTGCACTGATCGTGTTCGTAATCATTCTGAGGAGAAGGCGTTGACCGAGTCGAAGTACCCCGGCTGCACGAAGGTGGCAGCCGAGATCGTCAAGATCGGGCTAGCACTGGCTGTGGGGCTGGTCATCCTGTGCTGGCCGGCGAGGAGGAACAGTGCCCGACGCTGACTACGAGGAGTTCGGCGACACGTTCGCCTGGAAGGACGACAACGGCTACGTGCCCCCGCCAGGAGGGCGCTGCTCGAATCAGATCGTGAGTGCCATCGCCTGGATCTGGGCTGCAGTGGCTGTGGTGATGGGATGATGCAGAAGGATTTCGGACGTGGTGACGATCGCTTCCAGAGGATCGACAGTTACAATAGTGAACCCAAGGCTGAGAAGGCCTGCCTGGCGCTCTTGGTGTTGCCCGTGGCGCTGGTAGCTGCAGTGGGGATCCTAGTGATTCCGTTCTTCCGTCGCTGATTCAGGTTCGTCGGGACCGAAGGGTCTCGGCGTTCCCGAACCAACGAAGGATTTAATTGCGCCTTGAAGAACCACATGAGGTCGCGATATAATTGAATTGAAGGGAGATCAAAATGGACTTCAAGAGCTTCCGGAACGACATCGAGGCACCATCATGGCCTGATGGTGTCGAGGACTTCGAGATCGTGGCTTGGAACGGCAAGGAGCGAGTTCCTCTCGTTCTCGACGGAATCGACCACGAGAGGAAGGTCATCGTCCTCACCACTGAGCCGCTGACGCCGTACAGCGACGTGCAGAAGGCGGAACTGCAGCGCCGGCGAGAAGTGGACGCGAGCACGCACATCGAGACGCTCGCGGATGCACAGGCGTACATGGCCGACGTGCTCGCGCGCGGACCGATCGAGGTGTACTGATGGCCAAGGTGCACTTGGTCCTCGACTTTCCGGAGAAGACGGTTGAGGACCTGAAGCAGGCTGTCTTCGCGTACTGGGCTGAGAACCAGGAGAACGTACACGTCAAGGTCGAAGACGTGACGTCCGACGATGTGGCGAGCTGCTGGTACGAGGGCGACACGCTCGATGCGTTCGTGGAGTCGAGGTTCGAATCATGATGATCATGATCTGGTGCCGGGAACATTGCATGCCGGTCGAAGGTGATCTGCGTACCGTGCAGGTCAAGGGCACGGACAACAGCTACGCTCTGGACACCAGCGAGATGTGGTGCCAGACGTGGAGCGACAAGGAGCCCAACAAGCTCGACACGTGCCACGAGGCCTGGCAGACCGTCACCACCATCGACTCTCACTGAAAGGGAGACCATGACGTACGTGACCGTGAAGATCCAGACGCAGTACACCGAGGACGAACTCAGGGAGCTGGTTCGCGACACCGACCTCCGCGACTCAGGCGCTGACCCCATCGACCTCGACAAGGTGAGCGCCGTCGACATCATGAGCCTCTTCACTCGTGGCGAGTTCGACGGCGAGGTTGTGACCGAAGAGATCACCGAACGCAACAACATCGCCGACTGACAGGATTCGTTTGTATCGGGCCTGTGGAATCCCGATACATTCGTGTTCCGCTCAGAAGGGAGCAGGACGTGAATGACCACGATGAATGGGTCATCGATAGCTTTTGGGGCGACGAAGAGTCCGAAGACGAAGCTGAGTACTGGGACAGGCGCGAAGAAATTGAGTTTGCTCTGTACGAGCTCGATGACCCTGATGGGTATCTGTTCGAACCACAGGGTCGTATTTATGGGAAGGGAAACGCAATGACGAACATGCCTGCGCCGAGGGCTCCGAAGCTGAACCTGGAGAAGGCGCTCAGGGACCTGCAGAGACAGCAGGAAATGGTGGAGAAGCTGCTCCGCCAGACGCAGAGATTTCCGGATGAGTTCCCGGTAGGGACTGTCCTCAAGTTCAAGCACGTGTTCATGAAGTACGGAACGATTCCGGTGAACAGCAAGGTGTACGACTACGTCGCACTCCGCGCGGACAACGGCTTCTGGTACCTCACGTGCGCCGGCTCCAAGACGATGAACTGGGAGCAACTGGTTGAGTTCATCGGCGACGAGGAGGTCACGGTGATGGTGGAAGGGGAGAAGATCTGATGGCATTCAAACTGGTCGTCGAATTCAAGGACGAGGCCGCTATGCGGAAGTTCGTCGAAGAGGCAAAGTACGGCGACATCATTTCAGTAACGCCCTTCAAGGATCACAGTACCAATAACGTGGTCACGGGCAACAACTTCCACGGTGTTCAGTGCAACACGGTTCAGGGTGGCATCGTGATGGATGGCCGAGGGAGGCCTCACCCGTGAGCGTTCACATGGTTGTGACCCGACAGAAGGTTACCAAACAACAGCGCCGTCGTCGAAACCATGCACGCTTCTGGCAGTTTGGCACGCTGGAGAGCCGTGCCAACCACTTTATCTCGCCATGTGACATCTGCGACGAGGTCTACGGACCAATACGTGGTGTCAACCGCAAGGGTGTGATCAACGTCGGAGGCGTGGAAGTGTACGTAGACTGATTCCACAGGTCGAAACGTCGGGAGACGTCGGTCAGTGATGCTGGCCCTGATGAGACCAAGGAGGTGCAACATGCAGAACGGTGAAGAGGTTGAGGTACGTAGCGTGCCCTGGAAGGGAGTGCACGCAATCTACGTGCGTAAGGCATTCATGGGCCACATCGTTGAGGTAGGGGACCTGATCAGTGGGGGTACACCTCGGCGTGTGCGAGTGGGAAGGGTTGTGAAGTGGCAACAAAGCTCGAGTCGGGAAAGATCCTGACTGGCGAGACTCGTGAGATCTGGAAGTCCGCACTCAAGAAGCGATACGAGGACGGCGCCTCCATCCGTGAGCTCCAGGAATGGAGCGGACGCAGCTACGGCGGCGTACACGACCTGCTTCTGGAGGCAGGTGTGACGCTCCGTGCGCGAGGTGGTCACGCGGGTCGCAACAAGGGTGGCTCGCCGACGCACAAGAGCAGGAAGAGGCCCACGAAGTGAGCGACAAGAAGACCTTCCTGACGCTCAAGGTCGGAGTCAAGCTTCGGTTCGAAGTCAAGGACTACTCCTACCCGAAGACCGACGCGTTCTACACCGACGGTGAACTCGACATGGACAAGGTCATCGCCTTCGAGATCGAAGAGGCCAAAGACGATCCGGAGACGTTCCTGATGAACGCGGACTGGAACGGCGAGTTCACATCGGAGGTGGAGTGCGAGTGAAGATGACAGAACGTGAAGAGGGCTACGAGATCGACAACACTAGGGGAGCAAACAACTTCCCCTGGGCCGTTCTTGTCGCCTTGGGAATCCTTCTCCTCCTGTGGAGGTTCTTCCTGTGAACAAGACCATGCTGATGACACACCTGGGCGGGCCCGTCGCTGACGGTACGAAGGACACTTCGTCCAAGCCGATGCGTAACCGCTACGAGATACGTCGCGTCGGACAGTACATGGGTACCACACGCAAGCGCGACCTCCGCATCGTGAAGCACCCGGTCTTCGGCCCGGAGGCTCGCCTGAAGTTCGGTCCGCGGAGCTCCAACCCGTGGACGCGGAAGGTCGCTAAGCGTCGAGAGCGCCACTACGCCAAGCACGGCATGGTGTTCCTGAAGGCCAGGAACCGTGATAGCTGAGCAGGTGAAGTGGGCAGGCTTCTGGAGTCTGGTACTCGTTGCGAGCCTGCTCACGCTGGACACGGTCCTCGGCAGCCTTTTCGGTTGGATCAACACCCTTGTGAGGCGTCAGGAACTGAACTACAAGATCTGGCTTCCCTGCCTCGCGGTCACTGCCACCGTAGATGTTGCAGTTGTCCTAGTTGCTCGCGTGATGTGAAGTGATCTCACGGGGTGATATCTTCTTCAAGAAAATTATATATTGCCCCGTGAGATCCTGCTGGTGTCTCATGTAAAATAGAAATCAGAGCGAGATCAAATAACGCCCAAACGGAAGAGGAAAGAAATGTCCGACCACAAGCACGGCCACACCGCGGAGCTCGAGCCGGAGGTCGAGGACTTCGACGTCGACACCGACGAGGAGCTGGAGGACGTCGAGGTCACCGGTGACGAGGACAACGACAAGCCGGCGAAGGCCGAGAAGGCCCCGACCGCGCCGAAGCGTGGCGACCTGCCCGAGGGGTGGGTGACGCCTGTCGCCTTCGCGAAGCACATGACCGAGAACCAGCTGCATTACGACAAGCACGGCAACGTCGCGGAACTGAAGCCGCAGGTCGTGTACAGCTACATCAAGAACGCGCCCGCGACGAACCCGTTCCCGCACTCCGAGAGCGGCAAGCTCCTTGAGGTCGAGGACACCAATGGTGTCAGGCGCGGTGCCTTCCAGCTGGCTGAGGGCGTCGAGTGGTGGGAGAACCGTCGGAAGCGTGCGCAGGAGCGCAAGGAGAACGCGGCGGCCAAGGCCGCGAAGAAGGCGACGCCGGCGAACAAGCCCGTTGCGGGCCCGCTGGGCGAGGACGAGGAACTGGAAGAGGCCGTCGAGGCCGAGTGAGACGTCGCCGGCGGGAAGTGACTCGGACGCACCTTCCCGCCGGCTGACCAAGCCCTCGTAGCTCAATGGTAGAGCACCCTTTGAATAGTCTGGTGGCGACCCGATCGGGGAAGCAAAGGGCGACGGAGGTTCGATTCCTCCCGAGGGCACTGGTGATGGAAACGCATTAACCCTCGGACGTCTCGTAGCGGACGAAACCAGTGGATTATCACGCCCATCACCTCCAACTGACCCGGAAGAGTCTCGAGTAATTCCCTTCCTCGAGAACCCCGAGCCGGGTCTGTGGAGCGTTACCCGTAGCGTCGTCGCAGTTTGATGATGCAGGTCGGCAGCCTCAGATGTACTGTGCCCCCGTGCAGCGCATCGGTCCGCGACACCTCGAGTGCCCCCCGAGCGGACGGTTCGAGTCAGGCTAACGCACTGGAGCTCTACGACAACCAAATGTTTTCGTGCGCGAACTCGAGACCATAGGGTCAACGTAGAGCTCCGCCTACCCAGTGGGGACTGGGAGTGGAAGTTGGTGGTAACGGTTGGGCTGACCGAAAGCCATCAACACGGGGAGAAGGAAAAGCCCTGTGACCGTACGGCGTCTGGCATCGGCGTAGCGACGGTCACAGGGCCTTCTTTTTGCCTCGTGATTTCCCATTAGGGTTTCCTATATAATAGAATGAGAGGAGGTTTTCCATATGACTGATGCTATCATGCCGCAGATCTACAACCACTGCGTCACTGTCTACGAGGCAATGAAGGCCACCGCCGAGGTTATTACGGATCAGGGCACACCTCGCCGCGTCTGGCGAGGCTTCCTGACCAAGCTCATCAACGAAGACTGTGGTCTCGCTGTCCCCTACTACTCCGCTGTTCGCAACAACCTCGTTCGTATGGGTTGCATCGAACAGATCAACCGAGGTGGCGGTACGCACCCCTCGATGTGGGAGCTGATCAAGAACCCCACAGAGCAGCTGTTCCTTGAGAAGGGTAAGGTTCGTACTAACAGCAAGACGGCCGTCATGGAAGGTCAGATTAGCGATCTGACCGCACGGCTCGAGCGCGTCGAGAACATGCTCAAGAATGTCGGCGACCTCTCTGCCTAGGAGGAGCAATGAAGAGCAGCTTCTGCAACACCGGAACCTGTGTCGAGGTCGCAATCGATCCGTTGGATGATGATCTCATCACCGTCACAGACCCCGACGGCAACGAGGCTTGCTTCCACAGGGACGAGTGGGAAGCTTTCGTGAAGGGCGTCAAGAACAACGAGTTCGACATCGAGAAGCTCGAGGCGGCAGCTAATGGCTGAGTCAACGCTCGAGGAACGCAAGCGCTGCCCCAAGTGCGGCGAGCCTGGTGAACTGGAGGGCACTCGACCCTCGCAGGACGTCACCAAGAAGGTGATCACCATGTTGTGTCGTAACAGCCGGTGTGACTGGCTAGACACTGGATGGTTGATCACCGTCATGCTCGACGGAAGCCTCCCCGCCGAGGACGCGCCGGAGATCCTTCGGGCCAAGCCGAAGGCGTACCCGACTCTGGAACGGGGGGTCTTCGGTGATCAGCGCGAACAGGAGATCAAGGACTTCTACGCACAGTTCAACAAGCGTTAAGTCTAAGAGAGTCTACGAGTGTGACCCCTAGCCTTAAGGTCTTTGTATTGAGGCTAGGGGAAACGCTTGTTAGACCTAGCTTAGACTTTGTCTATTTGCTAGTCTATGAGTATCGAAAGCAGAGAGCTCTTAGATTGGGCCTAGAAGTGTACTTTGCGGTCGCTATATAATAGAAATAGGAGGTGAAAGATGGAAACCAAACTGGAGTACATGAAGCGCGTTCTTAAGGAACTCGAAGAGGAACTGACAGCGGTAACGACGAAGGCTTTGCACATCGCTGACGAACTGAACTTGCCAGATCACGACGATGATCCAGGAGCCTTTGAGGTAATCCTCAAGCTGCGTCACGAGGTTCGAATTGGCGAGGAGTACACGAAGCCGTTCGCACCACGTGCCGAGAGGACTAACGGCAGGATGAAGACCTGTTCGGAGTGCGGCAAGGTGAGCGGCGACGGCAGCAACAAGCACTACGCTACCTGCGGAGGCAGGCCTGAGCCGATATGAACATCGACGAGATGATCGCAGCCATGGAAGCCGATGAGCGACAGGACCAGCTCGCGGAGCAGACAACTGCCTCGATCAACGACTACGCTCGTGCACGAGGCTTCAGACCTCAACTCGTTCACTACCACATCAGGCAGAACCACATCAGGAAGATAAGGTGTGCCTGTGGACGAAGTGTCATCGTCATCGCAGAAGCCGACGCCGTCATGGTTAGAGGGAGGTCGGAAGCAGTACCGAAGGAGGAAAAAGTTCCAGGGAGCGACGTGGACTCCTCTGAGTCAGAGTGCTGATCCGCAGGACGGTAAGTACTGCAGAGCGTGTCACAAGTGGCATGGCTATAGCACTCTTGGCATGAAGCACGAGAAGCGCGGTGAGACCTGGGTATCACTCTGGGTCTGCAAGACAACAGGTAATGTAGTCGGCGAGCTTTGGTTAGGTGACAGTGGACGACAAGGTAGCAGAGGCGATTCAGAAGGATGTAGAACTTCTGAAGGCAGAGCAGGACAAGTGGACGACTCTCCCAACGGCAATGGAGGTTCCACCTGTACTAGTGATACTGGGTCAGATGGCACGTGATGCGGCGGTAGAGGAAGTCACAAAGCTAATAGACGCGGAACAGTTCGAAAGAGCACATGTCGAACATGCCAACTACTTCATAACTGCATTGGCCTTCGGCATGCACCTCGGTCAGCTCGGCTACACGTACAAGTCATTCACGCCCTTTCCGGGGATGACACTATCGGACGAAGACATTCGGAGGCTACTGAATGGTAACGCTGAGTGAGCAGCTCGAACCTGGCTACGAGCTCTTTCCTTATCAGAAAGTAGCGCTGGATAAGTTCGCTGCTGTCGACCATGTGCTGTGTGGCGACGACATGGGTCTCGGTAAGACACTGGAAGCAATCGCCACCGATCGCGAATGGCGTCTTCAGAAGGGTACGACACGTTCGAAGACGCTGATCATTGCGCCTCTGACTGTACTGGGTAGCTGGGAGGAGCACTACGCATGGGCCTTGCCCGGCCTGAAGGTGTACTGCATCAACCCGAAGAACCGACCTGCCTTTGCGGAAGCCTTGAAGCAGGACTACCAGATCTACCTCATTCACTGGGATGCACTTCGTCTGCTTCAGAATGAGCTGGCACGCACTGAATGGTTCACGGTCATCGCCGACGAATGCCACAGGGCCAAGAGTCGCAAGTCGCAGATGACACGTGCACTCAAGATGATGCGCCCGCAGAACAAATTCGCTGCCTCAGGTACCCCCGCCGATTCCAAGCCCTACGACCTGTGGAGTATTTTACACTGGCTCCAGCCCAGGAAGTACACTTCGTACTGGCGATTCTACAAGGAACATACGCTGTACGACGTCGACCCTCGTGGCTACCACAAGATCACAGGCGTCAAGAATACTGCTCGGCTACTCCGGGAGATCGAACCCTTCTACCTTCGTAGGCGCAAGGAAGATGTTCTCACGGACCTCCCTGACAAGTACTATAACACTATGTGGGTCGACCTCACACCTGCGCAGCGCAGAGCTTACGACCAGATGCGTAAGTCCCAACTGACCTGGGTGAACAGTAACTCAGGTGAGGAAGTTCCTCTAGCTGCACCTGAAGTTATTTCCAGACTGATCAGGCTGCAACAGTTTGCGGTAGGTTCTATCGAGCATGAGAGCTACCGGAAGAAGGAACTGAACAAGAGGTGGGATCCGAATCGCGATACTGAGCTGTACGATCCCCAGCGTGCCTTTGATCCGAAGCACAACTGGAAGTGGCGCGTTGTCAACGCAGTTCGGTACAACATCGTCGATCCCTCCGTGAAGATCAGTGCAGTGATGGACCTTCTCGAAGATAGCGACGAGCCTGTGGTCGTCTTCTCCCAGTTCAAGTCCGCCATTAACCTGCTTGCTAAGCACATGGCGAAGGAGAAGATGCCACATGGGATCATTACTGGTGACGTTCCCGAAAGAGCTCGTAGGAATCAGATCATCAACTTCCAGGCAGGACGACTCAAGTGCATGGCTGGAACGATCGCTGCGGGTGGTGTAGGCATTACACTCACTAGGGCCTCGCATGTTGTGTTCATCGATAGGTCCTGGAAGCAGGCAATCAACAGGCAAGCCGAGGACAGACTCCACAGGGTCGGGCAGAAGAACGCCGTTCAGGTGACGGATCTTATGGCTCGAAATACCGTAGACCTTGGTAGGCACCAGAAGCTCCAGGAGGAGTGGGGTTGGCTACAGCAAATCCTGGGCGACAGCGTTATGGACTACCAGAGCGCGGACTTCACCAAGGAAGAGGGTTGGATGTAATGGGTTACGCCGAACAGCGTGAGCTCAACGCATCGTTGTTGACGAACATCTACATCGGCGTGAGTGCCGTGATCAACGACCCTGTAGCGAACATGGAGAGAACGACAGAATACTACGCCAAGGCGCTTGAGTTCTGGACAGTATTGCTGAAGCTGTCGGTAGCTAACCCTTCGCATGCACTGCAAAATCTGAGTGACCAGGACAAGGAGAAGTTCAAGTCCATTAAGCACAAGCTGCTCCTGCTTCAGAACACTTACGGTTCCAAAAGTGAGTCTTGATGACCCACTAGGTGCTCATATATAATAAAGATATGAAAACATCAAAGGATAGGCAGGTCGGGTCTGGTCACCTGCGCAAGACGGCTACGCCTGCGAACAACGGACCGCGTATCAGGAAGTACTTCATCTTCAACGATAAGATCGTCAACAAGGACGAGTGCATCGTACAGGGTCGTAGTTCCATTCAGAAAGGCGACTACGATCAGGTCGAGGTTCACATGCACGGCCTGAGCGACACCTGCCCTGGCATGGAACTGAAGAAGCACGACATCAAGTGTTTCCGCTTCGGAAAGGGAGTTCAGTAGTGCCTAAGGTTCGTATCCTGGCGCAGATCACGATCGACACCGACGAGGTGGGAATCGACGTCAATAGCGTAGTTGACGATCCTGCCGAGGAGGACGTTGAGGACGCCGTCTACGCCTACTTCTCGCAGCACGCCGACGAGCTTGCTGACCTGATCAAGCAGCAGTGTGACGAGGAGAAGAACTACCAGGACACCGTCGAGGTCGAGTTCGAGGAGTGGGAATGATCGCACTGGCAATCACCCTTATCACCTTCATCATCGGCAGCGTCTGCTACATGGAGTGGGACAACCGCAAGCACTGGGAGGACGGCCGTAAGCTCTCGAAGAGGGAGCTGGCCACGCGGACGTTTGTTTACAACAACCCGTTCCTCGAGAGCATGATGGCTGAGGCAGGTCTCCTGTAATGGCTAGGTACGTGCTGGTCAAGTTCGAGAGGGACGAGCCTGGCGAGGAGTTCTGCAAGGACATTCGGGAGGGCGAGACTTGGGACGTTCCCTCACCTGACGAGGTCATTTACTACACCGAGAGCCTGACCGAGATGTGGCGAGAGCTGGTGAAGCGTTTTGGCTAGGTACGTTCTGCTTGCCTTCGACGACAACGAGAAGGCCGACGAGTTCGTCGAGGCCTGTCAGGAGACGGGTATCGTCTCCTCGAACGCGGATACTTCCTTGAAGCACTTCGCTC
>Ga0070714_100000638_pt1 | contig 24952 bp, 23 predicted proteins | sample LARL83metaG_FD_65450 | JGI IMG/M metagenome (GOLD analysis project Ga0070714, IMG submission 65450) | Corn, switchgrass and miscanthus rhizosphere microbial communities from Kellogg Biological Station, Michigan, USA - LAR L8-3 metaG | ecosystem: Host-associated > Plants > Roots > Rhizosphere ... | reverse complement strand
CGCATCGCCTACCTGGTCCGGCATGCGGAGCAGTTCGGCACGAGCACTGGCCCGGTCACGACCGACATGGCGAAGGTGCGCCAGCGCAAGCGTGACATGGTAGAGCGAGAGCTCGCGCTCCACCTTGCGCCTTTCGAATCTACGGGTACCGAACTGGTCATGGGCAGCGGAAGCTTCGTGGCGCCGAAGACGCTCGAGGTCCAGCTGAACGATGGCGGCAGGCGGCTGCTGACCGGCGACAAGGTCTTCATCAATATCGGTTCGCGTACGGCGATGCCAAACATTCCGGGCCTCGCGGAAGCGCGGCCACTCACACATATCGAGGCACTGGAACTGGACTACGCACCCTCGCATCTGATCGTGCTCGGTGGCGGCTATGTTGGCTTGGAACTGGCACAGGACTACCGGCGCTTCGGCAGCCGAGTGACAGTGATCGAGAAAGGGCCGCAGATCATGAGCCGGGAGGATCCGGATATAGCAGAATCGATACACCGCGTTCTGAGTGAGGAAGGCATCCAGTTCGTGCTATCTGCCGAGCCCGTTGCCGTGCAAGGCAGATCCGGCGAAGGCGTCACCCTCACGGTACGGACGCCGACCGGCACGCAGACGACCGAAGCAAGCGACATCCTGATCGCAACCGGGCGCATTCCGAACACAGTCGGCATCGGGTTGGAGGCAGCGGGCGTCGATTTGGATGCGCGCGGATATATACGCGTCAACGAACGGCTGGAGACTACGGCGCCCGATGTCTGGGCAATAGGCGATTGTGCCGGCAGCCCTCAGTTCACGCACGTTTCGGTTGACGATTTTCGCATCATCCGTGACAACCTCGCCGGCGGCGAGCGCAGCACGGACGATAGGCTGGTGCCGTACTGCGTGTTCACCGATCCGCCGCTTGCGCATATCGGCTTAAGCGAACGGGACGCAGAGCGACGGGGCATTGTTCCGCGCGTCGGCAAATTGCCGATGAGTGCCTTGTTCCGGCGCGAAGCGACCGACGAGACACAGGGCTTCATGAAAGTCCTTGTCGGCGCAAATGACGACCGCATTCTCGGTTTCACGATGCACGGCGCAGAGGCGGGCGAGGTTGTGGCAGTAATACAGACGGCGATGCTGGCGGGGTTGCCGTATCCGAAGCTTCGTGACGCCGTCATTTCGCACCTAACTACAGCTGAAGGGCTGGGGATGCTGCTTGGGAACGTCCCGCCTCGGGAGCGGCCTCAAATCGCTGCGGGAGTTGTTTTCACAGGAGAGGAGAAGATGCACCATGCCTGACCATTCGCAGTTCAACATCGACCGCCCCTATCCGGGCTGCTGGACGGTTACTTTCAACAACCCGCCGATCAATATGTTTGTTCCCGCGACGATCGTTGAATTGGGAGCGCTAATGACCACCCTCGAAGCGGACCCGTCTGTGAAGGTCGTAGTGTTCCAGTCGGCGAATCCCGATTTTTTCATTGCGCATCTCGACGTGGCCAAAGCGGTGGAGCGTCCAGACGTGCTAAGCCTTTGGCGCGACTTTGTGCTTCGCCTTTCGTCCACGCCAGTCGTGAGTATCGCGAAAATTCGCGGACGTACGCGCGGGATTGGTAACGAGTTCGTGCTGGCCTGCGACATGCGCTTCGCCAGCCGACAAAATGCCGTATTCGGTAACCCCGAGGTCGGCGTCGGACTAATCCCGGGCGGCGGAGCGCTGGAGTGGCTCCCGCGTTTGGTCGGCCGCTCGCGGGCGCTTGAATTTGTGCTCACTGCCGACGATTTCGATGCTGATATCGCAGAGCGATATGGCTGGGTGAACCGCACGCTGGACGATAAAGACCTCGATTCGTTCGTCGATGCGCTCGCAAAGCGGCTGACTTCATTCGGCGGCAAAACACTGGCCACGGCAAAGGCCCAGATCAATCGATTCGGGGTGCCGACAGCTGCCGAGCTTCAATCGAGCAATGAAATGATCTTCCCGATGCTGGCTTGGCCCGATGCGCAGGCGCGCCGTACCAAGCTCCGTGGTATCGGTTACGGAATTCGGAGCGACTTCGAAATGAACTTCGGCCGGTACCTTCCTGGCTTCGGGCAAGCGGACGACCATGACGCGGAGATGAAGGCCAGCTGACCGGAAAGGTTGTCATGTTTGAAACGCGGGAAATGTCGACGGATGCGGAAACCGACCGCTGCAACCAGCTCACTAGCGGCCTTCTGATCCTGGCTGGAAAAGAGCTATCGGCCTTCATCCGAGCGGTAGATAGGTTGTTCGGCTCTGAGCAAGCGCGCCAGTCGGCCCTGGATTGGATCGAGGAACTGGGACGTATGGATTGGCCATCTGGGGAATCGATTCCAGATTGGCGTCGGGCTACGGTGAGTGCAAGTGCGCGGCTTGGCGATTTGCTATCTGGCAGCGGACATCGTAGCGCTCCAAGTTTGAGATCACTGTGTTCCTCACGTCTAGAAGTAGCTCAGTCGGACGGCCGCATTGAGTGAGTATTCCGGTCTCGAGAACAGATAGAAACGTTAACGAGGAGGTTCGTTCCATGAGCGCGATAGCTTCCACAACCATAGGCAGAAGGGCGAAGAACGCACCCGCCGGTAGGCTCTTCTTCCTGGACCTCAGCGGCGGCCGCATAATGTCCGCGAACCCGGATGGCTCCGATTTGAAGACCATCATCAACGAATGCCGGAAGTTGCCCGATGGCCTGGTGCTCGATGCCGCCGCTGGGCACATCTACTGGACGAATATGGGTGATCCCAAGAGGAATGATGGCTCGATCATGCGGTCGGATCTCAATGGCAAGAACATGATCACCATCGTTCCGCCTGGTGGCACTTTCACGCCGAAGCAACTGCAATTGGAGAAGAGGAGCGGCAAGCTTTACTGGTCGGACCGGGAAGGCATGCGCGTAATGCGCGCGAACTTGGACGGGTCGGAAATTGAAACTATCGTGGATACGAGCCTTGGCGATTCGCGGCCGGGATTGGATCCGAGGAAATGGTGTGTCGGCATTGCCGTCGACGCTGGGGGCGGCAAGTTCTATTGGACGCAGAAGGGTGGTCACCACGCGGGGTTGGGTCGAATTTTTCGGGCCAACATCCAAGTTCCGCAAGGCCAGTCGGGCGAGAGCCGCTGCGACATTGAACTTCTTTATGACAATCTTCCGGAGCCGATCGATCTGGACCTCGATCCGGCTCATCGGACTCTATATTGGACGGACCGTGGGGACCCGCCACGTGGCAACACGGTGAACCGAGCACCCTTGAAACCGGACGCCGAAATGCGCAAGGAGCCTGAGATCCTTTTCAGCCACTTGATGGAAGGCATTGGCGTGGCTTTGGACCTGAAGGGCGGTCGAATGTTCATTACCGACTTCGGTGGCTCGGTCTATTGCGCCAATCTCGATGGGTCAAACCGGAAGACGTTGCTGTTTGCCCAAGGAAACCTCACCGGCATCGCATACGCAGAGGTGGAGTGCGGAGAGCCGAGCCGAGATTCCCGAGTGAAAGGAGAGAAGACAAATATGGAAGACAACACGTTAGTTCAGTCGAGTTTTTCGGCAACGATCAACGCACCGATTGAGAAAGTAGATATTCCTTCATGGTGCTTCAACTTGCCTGAGTCCGAATACCAGGCTTGCTCCCCGGCTCACGTGTCTGCCGGCGCAACTACGGCACCAGACGGCCGCCGTATGTCCATCAACGTCGAAGTTCTCGGCGGAAGCCCCATGGTGCAGCACTACGTCGAAGAGATTGGCGAACCGCATCACTTGCGGTTGGTTTCAAACTCAGACGTTTTTACGCCAACTGGCAGGATAAAAGTAGGCGTGATCTGGGACCTGAGTGTGAAGAAGATCGATAGCAACACCTGCGAGTTTACCAATGAAGTGCACAGCACCTTCACGCCGGAGCTACTGGAAGCTCTGGCCAAGCAAGGCATTCCGCGGGATGTTTTCCAAAACGCCCGTAAGCCGATTTCAGAGGCGCACAACCGGCAGGAGACACCTCTATACGCCAAAAGTATTGAGCGTCATGCGTTGAGGAACAGTAGCTCCGCCCGTATCACAAGTGCAGCCTAAGTCATACGCGATTGCGGTCAAAGTCATATAGGAGAACCAACACCGGAGGAAAAACATGCCAAATCTAAGCTTCGAGAAAGACACGACGGCGCTTCTCCTCATCGATCCCTATAACGACTTCATTTCCGAGGGCGGGAAACTGTGGGATCGCGTTAAGACCGTTGCCGAGGCGAATGACTGCATCGCTCACATGTTGCAGTTGCTGACTGCGGCGCGAACTACGGGAGTGAAAGTGTTTTATGCGATGCATCATCGGTACCGCTCCGGCGACTACGAGACCTGGAACTACACCGCGCCGATTCAGAAAGCGGCCCAGTCACGAAAGACGTTTGAATACGGAACTTGGGGCGGCGAGATTCGTGCTGAGTTTGCCCCACAACCAGGAGACGTAGTAGTCCACGAGCATTGGTGCTCCAGTGGCTTTGCCAACACCGATCTGGATATGCAGCTCAAGAGGCACGGCATCCAGAGGCTTATTGTCTCCGGTCTTATCGCGCATACATGCGTCGAATCGACTGTACGTCAAGCCGTTGAACTCGGGTACGAGGTCACCATGGTGAAGGACGCGACTGCGGATTACGCCGAGGAATTCATGCACGCCGCGCTCGTCACCAATCTTCCGAACTACGCCAACGCGATTTCAATCACTAGCGAAATAGTCGAAGCGATCTCTGCCGTAGAAAGGTCGCCCATTTTGGGCTGATCGTGCCGTGTGGCGGTCTCCGAGGGGCGACATTCTCCTTAAGGACATGTTTGATTATGCAGATCCCTACCTCAACGCGATTTCAACGAGCGATTGACGCTACAGCAACCTCCGAAATCAGTGTTGACGGCAGCGAACAGGATCGGCAATTGGTGCCTGGACTTAGTGATGGGTTGAGCGCAATTTCCAGCTTACGTCGTCACTGGCCGGAGTATCTGATGGAACTGGGTGAACTGGGATGCTACCTCTTCGTTGCATGCGTGGCCACTACTTTGTTGCAGCACCCGGGGTCGATCGTACGGCAGCTTGTTTCCAGCAGCCTTGCTCGTAGGTCCCTAATGGGACTGGCTATGGGTGCAACAACGATTGCAATTGTGATGTCACCTTGGGGCAAGCGGTCGGGAGGTCATTTCAATCCCTCAATCACCTTCGCCTTTTATCGCCTAGGAAAGCTCGAGTTTTGGGATGGGTTGTTCTATGTCATTGCCCAGTTCTTAGGCGCGATCGGTGGCGTCGTTCTTGCCAGATATGGGTTGGGAGAGGCGCTTAGCAATCATGCGGTGCACTACGCAGTAACGGTGCCCGGTGTGTACGGATCCGCCGGCGCTTTCATGGCCGAATTGACTATGTCTTTTCTTCTTATGGCCACTGTCTTGTTCGTAACCAATCACACGAGATTCGCGCCATACACAGCATATTTCGTTGGCGCAGTAATCGCGATATTTTACCCAGTCGGAACAGTGCTCTCCGGCATGAGCACGAATCCGGCCCGATCGTTCGGGCCGGCAGTTCAGGCCGATAGTTGGCATGCCCTGTGGATCTATTTCATCGCCCCGTCGACCGGCATGCTGGCGGCCGCTGAGACATTTCTTCGAATCCGTCGGGGCGTCGCTCCACAATGCGCCAAACTTCACCACGCCAATGACAAACGCTGCATCTTCCATCACGCGACACAACTTCCAAAGAGGGCGCCTTACGCAAATTCCACACATGTGCGTAGAGGCAACCGTTCGCTACACGGCTGAGCTTGGCTACGGGGTCATGATGGTAAAAGAGGCGACGTCGGACTACTTGGATTTCACAGAGAGCACTATATGTTTAACGAAATCAATCTTAGCCGCCGCCATTTCTTGAGTAGTGCAGCCTTAACGATTGGAGCTCTTGGTACGGGCATGAATCCTTCCGCTAAAGCTCGGGTTGGTGAGAGAGGTGAGTTGGCTTCTCTCGTTGGCGCCATGACCTGGCTCAACTCGAAGCCTGTGACCGCCACTGACCTGGCGGGGAAAGTCGTCCTGGTTGATTTCTGGACATACTCCTGCATCAATTGGCGGCGCCAACTTCCTTACGTTCGAGCGTGGGCAGAGAAATACAAGGAGCATGGGTTGGTGGTGATCGGTGTACACGCGCCCGAGTTCTCATTTGAGTAGACCGTGGACAACGTTCGCTGGGCTGCGAAGGACATGCGCATCGAGTATCCGATCGTGATCGACAACGACCACGCAATATGGCGCGCATTCCACAACGAATATTGGCCGGCACTTTATTTCGCCGACGGGCAGGGACGCATCCGGCACCACGTTTTCGGAGAGGGCGAATATGAACGTTCGGAAGTTGTCATCCAACGACTGCTCGCCGAAGCCGGCAATAGCAACATTCCTAGCGAGTTGGTTTCGGTTGATGCTCGGGGCGCTGAAGCTGCGGCCGATTGGGACGAGTTGGGGTCCGGAGAGAATTATGTCGGCTATGGGCGCACTGAGGACTTTGCATCATCCGGGGGTCTAAAAGCCGATAAGGCTCACGTCTATGTAGTACCGGGTCAACTGAGTCGCAATCATTGGGCTCTTTCGGGCAATTGGACGATAGGTCGAGAAGCTATCGTGCTGGACCAGCCTAACGGGCGAATTGCATACCGCTTTCACGCCCGCGATCTTCATCTCGTCATGGGACCGGCAACACCAAACACCACAGTCCGATTTCGAATCCTACTCGACGGACAAGCGCCCCATGGTGCCCACGGCGTTGATGTGGACGAACACGGCAGCGGGATAGTGGCGGAACCACGGATGTATCAGTTGATCCGACAAATGGGGTCAATCTCTGATCGACAATTTGAAATCCAGTTTCTCGATGTAGGTGTGGAAGCCTATTCGTTCACTTTTGGCTGATCCCAGCAGATCGCCACCGACGTGGCAGGCAACGTTGATGAGGACGAAGTCCAAGCCGAAGATTTTGCGCGCCACTGACAGACGAAGCGCCGCATCACAACCGGTGCAAGCTCATTATTGAGGTGAGAAAAATGTTGGCAAACAAACCCAGAACAAGGATTCTTGTTGATGGTGGGGATCCTGAGGAAACACTGCGAGTAAAGGAATTGATTGGATTTGTTGATGGTCAAACCACCAACCCGAGCCTAATCGCGAAAAACCCTGAAATTCGGCGGCTTCTCGCGTCAGGACACACGTTGAGTCCACGACAAGAGAATGACGAATACAAGAAGATTGTTCGATCCATTTCACCACTAGTCGGCGAGGCTGGAGTTTCAATTGAAGTCTTTTCGGAAACTGGCACGCCGGCCGAGGAGATGCTCGCACAGGGCGAGGAAATGTTCTCGTGGATCCCAAATGCGTACATCAAATACCCCTGTACTCATGAAGGTTTGCGGGCAGCGCAGTTGTCGGTAGCGAGGTGAATTCGTGTCAACATAACGCTATGTTTCTCTCAGGATCAAGCGGCCGCCGTATATGCTGCGACGAAGGGCTCAAAAGAGCCGGTATATGTATCGCCTTTTGTAGGCAGACTTGATGATCACGGCGAGAACGGAATGGATCTCGTTAGGAACATCAGGAACATGTACAAAAACGGCGACGGTCACGTATTCGTTCTGGCCGCCAGCATACGCCACATCGACCACTTGCTGGCGTCGTTTGCGTTGGATGTTGAACTGGCCACTGTTCCGGCGAGGGTGTTAGGCGAGTGGGCCGCTCGGAAATTCCCAATGCCGGACCACGATTTCAACTATCGACCTGTCAATGCCGGTGGCAAATCCCTGAGTGCCGTCCATTACAAAGAATTGGACCTTGAAGATCCATGGCAGAGCTTTAACATCGCCCACGAACTCACAAACACTGGTATTCAAAAGTTCGTGGCGGACTATCGATCCACGCTCAGGCGTCCGGCGTGATGTCCACAGTTCAGTTGGTTCAGGACCCAGGTACTCAGACCAACTGAACTGGTTCCGGCTTTGTTGGCAAACCGGACAATTGAACGCCGTAATTGTGGCACGCAATTACGAATGGCGCGACCGCTGTCGTGTAAGTGCGAATGCAAAAGTGGCGTCCGTTCATTGTCCACCTGCTGTTTCTCACTGCTCTAGACGCGCTTCTCGAAGCCATCCGTATCGCGTGCTTTCTCTTAGTTACGAGCTAATACTTGCCTGTCACGGCAGAAGTTTGGAGTTCTTTCCAACCGTCAATTGTCTTTCGATCCTGAATACTTGTACACCGACCCTTAGGCGAACATCGGCGCTGGTCACAGAATGGTCACAATAAATTGACCACTCTGACGAGTTAAGTTGTTGATGAAAAACATAGTTAGCCTTGTAGAGCGCACTGGAAAGGCTGGCGTCGGCGGCTCAACTCCCTGCCTCACAGACAAGTGCAGAAGGTGCTTTCTACTCAGTCAGAACAGGACACGAAGGCCCGGAGAGCGGCAAGTATGGCAAGAGAATTCCAGGCTCTCATAGATTTCGAGTTCTGAAAATGATGGGTCGCTATAACCGTGAGGAATGAGCATTACACGAAAAGTTATTGGACAAGATCTGCGGCAAGGACTCACAGTGGACTCTGAATCGACCAAGAAGTTCTATCACCTTCATCGAGCATGGGCGCCCAGATTTCCGTCGCGGGAGAAACTCCTAAGAAGGCGGCACAGCCTTCCGAAAGGCCTGTAACCGCGAGGGCTGCCGCAGAGTTTCTACAGCTGCACGTGAGAAGCATCACGCGACTCGCTGGGGCCGGCCGTATCCCAGGACACCCCATAGGATACGGGCAACGCAAGAAGTGGCTCTTCTACATCTCCGAACTGGACGATTGGCTGCGAGCTCAAGTATGCTGCGACTCATCCCGGCGTCGTCAAGGCAAAGGAGCACAAGTTGCCTAGACGAAACCGTTATCAGTTCGGAAGTTTGGAACTTCGCAAGAGGACCAAGGGTCCAGACGTATGGATATTCCGCTACTGGGATCGCCAAAATCCATCTGCGACGCGACCCTCAATTACTTTGGGGACAGTCGAAGACTATCCAACCCAAGCGGATGCCAGACGTGCGGCCGAAGGTCTCCGATTGGAAATCAACCACGGGTTGCCCTTGCGCGAGGCGATTACTTTTCAAGGTCTCATCGATCGCTACGTCAACGAAGAGATCGAGAGAGGCGACCTCGCACACACCACCCGGGAGCCCGATCTCAACCGCATCAACAAACATATCTCTCCGAAGTGGGGCACGTTTCTATTGGGGAAGGTCAAACCCTATCCGGTCCAGGAATGGCTCCGAAAATTGCCCGTGGCCCCCAAAACCAAAGGCCATATTCGGAGTCTCATGTACCGTCTGTTCGAGAAGGCTATGCTTTGGGAACTGATTCCATTGGAACGCAACCCAATGGGATTGGTCGAACTAAAGGGAGTGAGCAAACGCCTAAGGCCCCCGCGCATCTTGACGGAGGAAGAGTTTGCAGCTTTGCTCAGCCAACTCGTCCATCCCTATCGCTGTATGGTTCTCCTCGCCGGCTGTACAGGTCTTCGCGTCAGCGAAGTCATGGGCCTGCGCTGGACATCGATCAACTTCGAGAACTTGGTCATGGAAATCCGAGAAGGGTTCGCTCGCAGCCAAGTGACGAAACTGAAGTCAGAGTGCTCCCAGGACGAATTGCCACTGGACCCAGACGTTGCGACCATTCTGCTCGAATGGAAGCAGCTTTGCCCAGCGACGGAGGGAGACTGGGTCTTTCCCAGCCCACGGACCGACAAGCCCTACGATTCTGGCTCGCTGCGGAAGAAGGTGCTCAAGAGTGCGGCATCGCGGGCGAAGATTCAGGGTCAAATCGGTTGGCACACATTGCGTCACAGCTACCGCGCTTGGCTCGACGAAACTGGCGTCCCTCTTGGCGTACAGCAGAAACTCATGCGTCACGCCAATATCTCAACAACGATGAATGTCTACGGCGGAGCCTTCATGGAAACAAAGCGCAAAGCCAACACATCCGTCGTGCAACGTGTGCTGGTCCAAGGCCGCACCAAATAGCGAAAGGCCGTCAGTTGGACGGCCTCTGCGGTTACATTTCAATTCTTATTGGACCATTTCAGACCACGATTAAAAATCCAAATTCCTCGTAACCTTATGATTGCGTTGGTTGCGGGGGGTGGATTTGAACCACCGACCTTTGGGTTATGAGCCCACAGGAATATGGAATTTCAACAACTTACAAGACGCGGGTGGCTACCGAAAAGCCTTGTAAGGAACGACTGGGAATCGTTATTGGACAGTTAAAGGACAGTCGAGTTTGGGAAGAGTGTAGTTCGGAGCGCGGCATGTCGCTGCCGTCCGCCAGATCATTACTGCGCCGTATTTTGCGGTGATTGATGACGCGGTTTGATTCAGCGCGGCCCCGAACCCAGGTGCCAGCGCATCTCTCATTTGCAGGCGGGCGCGTGAGAGTCGCGACTTAACATTCTCTTCGCTGATACGCAGGACCTGTGACGTTTCCGCGATATTAAGCTGTTGGACATCCCGGAGCAACGGGGAATCAGATGGAACTGAAGACGACAAAAGACCTGCACGACAGCCGCTCAAGTCCACGAACCGAGTCACTCGTAGCATCAGCCCTGCAATGGGCTCAACGGATCATGAGAAGCATTGACGCGGAGCTTGGGAATTCAGTCTCCAAGTGACTCACGGCGCGCCAGTCCCTTTCCGTCCATAGCTCCTAGGCAGCCAGCAAAGCATATTGCTGAGCGAATGGGAACATTAAGGGGAACGATAAGACGTGCAGTGCGGCTCGTATTCTCAAATCTCGGGTCCGCCCAGCAAATGAACCTCCCGTTGCCCGCGTGATGACCGTAGTGCTTGCGGCGTGTCGCTTGACGGTTGTCCGCTTCCGGACAAGATCTATCACTAGCGAACATCCCATGGTCCCAATCACCCGAGGGTTCAAAGGCATCGGCCTTTGCAGTCGGTGGTTTGCTGTTCTATGAAGATGGTAGGAAAATTGCAGTTTACGCCAGCACGCTTCGGGGCCTTCTTCTTGCGACAGGAGGGTGGGATGAGCGGGCTAGTTCAAGATGTCAGTTATGCGCTGCGGCAGTTGCGTAAATCTCCAGCTTTCACGATCAGCGCCGTTTTGACTCTGGCGATGGCAATCGGCGCCAATGCCGTTGTATTCAGTGTCTTAAATGGGCTGATCCTGCGCCCTCTGAATGTCCCGCAACCTGAAAGCCTCTACTCGATTCAGCGCACGATCCAGAAGGAGACCAACCAATCGTATCCCGACTATTTGGATTTACGCGATCGAAACCGCAGCTTTGAAGATCTCGTAGCCTACAGCATTCCTCAGGTGGCGCTCGACACGGGGCAAGGTCCAGCGCCTACCTGGGGTCTGGAAGTAAGCGGAAACTACTTCGACGCTCTTCGGATTCAGCCCTATCTCGGCCGCTATTTCCACTCCTCGGACGAAAAGGGCCCCAACAGCGCCCCTTACATGGTTCTCAGCTATGCCTACTGGCACTCCCATTTTCAAGACGACCGTGCCGTTTTGGGCCGTGTTGTCCACGTGAACAAACATCCCTTCACCATCATCGGAGTCACACCACCGAGATTTCGCGGGACATTAGTGTTCTTGTCTCCAAATTTCTTTGTGCCAATAGTCGACTGTGAGCAAGCAGAAGGTACCGACTACCTCAAGGACCGCAATAACCGGTCCATCATGCAGGTGATGGGGCATCTGAGAGCAGGGGTCACGACAGCTCAGGCGACTAGCGACCTGAACTTGATCGCCGCCTATCTGAAGAAGAGTTTTCCAAAAGATGATGGTCAAATGGGGTTCTCTTTGGCGCGGCCCAGCCTGTTTGGCGATCAGTTTCTTGGCCCCTTCACCGCATTCATGGGCGGATTGATGCTGCTGGCCGGCCTCATACTGCTGGCCGCCTGTGCCAACCTCGGTAGCCTGTTCGCCGCGCGTGCTGCTGACCGTTCCCGCGAAGTGGCTTTGCGGCTTGCTCTCGGGTCAAGTCGCAAACGAATTATGCGGGGCCTGTTCAGCGAAGCAGTGCTCGTTTCACTCGTCGGCGGCGTTTTGGGAGTCTGGGCTGGCTCGGCGCTGTTGCGCTGGCTGAGCGAATGGCAGCCATTCGGAAACTTCCCCATGCATTCACCCGTAAATCCGGATGCTAGCGTGTATGCCGTCGCTCTCCTTTTGAGCGTCTTTAGCGGATTTCTGTTTGGTGCGATTCCAGTGGGCCAAGTGCTTCGCGCCAATCCGTACGAGATCGTCAAGGCGGGGTCGACAGTGAGAGTTGGACGGCGTATCACTTCTCGGGACGTTCTGCTCGCCGTACAAATTGCACTTTGTGCGGTGCTGGTGACGTCTTCCATGGTTGCTCTCCGCGGACTGTCGCGCTCTCTTCACGCCCACTTCGGTTTTGAACCGCGAAACGCACTCCTGGTGAATGCCGACTTGCACATGGCTGGGTACAGTGGCGATCAGGTACCGCCCATGCAGAAGCGCATGATTGATGCCGTCGCTGGTATTCCCGGTGTGGAAGCAGTTGGATTAAGCGATCCGCTGCTCTTGAACGATACCCAATCGGTCGATGTTTTCCGCGATCAAACGACTGATCTGCGGGCTGAAAACTCCGCAGCCAATGTTTACATGTTTCACGTTTCCCCCGATTACCGTCGCGCAGAAGGTACCATGCTGCTCCGTGGCCGCGATTTCACCTGGCATGACGATGAGAAGGAGCCGCGCGTGGCTGTCGTGAACGGCGAATTCGCACTAAAAGTATTTGGCTCCCCCGAAAATGCGATCGGCAGTTATTTCAAACTGCCGGACGACAGTCGTGTGCAAGTGGTGGGCATCACGGAAAATGGAAAGTACAGCAGCCTGACGGAAGAACCTCATGCTGCGATGTTTCTGCCACTCCTGCAATCACCTTCCAGCAGCGCTTATCTCGTGGTGCGTTCGAGCCAGGATGCCGGAACTTTGGGACCGGAGATACGAAACACACTGCACCGCCTCGATGCCGCTTTGCCGGTCGACATGGAAACTCGCTATGACGAAATGGTACCGGTCCTGTTTCCCGCTCAGATAGCAACGATCACCCTGGGTGTAATGGGTGGAATCGGGGCGCTGCTTGCGATGACCGGCATCTTTGGGATGGCGGCATACTCCGTCAGCAAGCGGTTGCGTGAGTTGGGCATTCGTGTTGCCCTGGGAGCGCAGCGCAGGGAAGTGTTAAAGGCGGCATTGGGGCGCGCGTTCCGATTGCTAGCTTTTGGTTCTGGTGCCGGGCTGCTGCTCGGAATTCTGGCGAGTCGAATCCTTGCGTCCATCGTGTTTGAGGCGACTCCTCGCGATCCACTCGTACTCGCCGGCGTTGTGTTCGTCATGGCAATTCTGGGTCTCATGGCTACGTGGATTCCGGCACGACGCGCGCTGTCGATTGATCCCATGGTCTTGCTTCGCGACGAATGAACTGGCCAAAGCACCCCCTAAATAGAGTGTGCTCTCATCCGGAAGAGATAGAGTCGCAGGTCTTCTCGATGGTTTCACTCCGAACACTAAATCTTTCGATTTTTGAGAACTACTGAAGGGTAAGAGTCATTGCCCTAAAATCGAAAGTGGTCTTGTGGGCCTGTTGAAGCAGGTCAATTCCGAGGTTTCCCGCGAAGAATTTGCTTGCATCGGTTGTAGGCTTAAGCAGTACTCCCACTGACTTGAGTGTCGTCGGGAATCCACCGATGCTGAACTTCAACGATTCAAGAGTTGCAGCCTCCATGTACTTGGCACCGCCGAAACCTTCCATCTTGTACGAATCCGTTGTTGTCGCAGAACGGATGAGTTCGGGAAATGAGGACGCAAACGGCGGGTAGAGGTCGGTATTAGTAGCCCCGGTATCTAAAGTGAATGCCAAGAACCTCTTGTCGTATGCCACCTGCACGACTGGGTGGTTTCCGTCAAAGCAGAGACCCGCATGAGGCATTTCTTTGAGCGAAGATTGTGGTCCGATTTCAAAACTCTTGTCTGCTCCCCACACAAACCTCTCGAAAGCCAGCAAGACTGTTATTCCGATGAGTCCACGCGAACCGGGACTCTGGTGGTTGAATGGCGGCTGATTGTCAGGCAAGACCAGAAATGCCACATGCTTTATCCGGATTGAGCCGACGGAAAGTTCATCGGCGACTGCAATCCGGCTGTTGACCTGAGTTCCGTTCAGGTCTCCCACTCTGACAGAGGCTGAGCTTATTCGTAGTCCGAAGCGTTTGGCTTCTGATTCGGTCAAAACAGAGAGCTCCGCTCCCGTGTCAAACCAATATGTCGCGTGAACACCGTTGATTGAGAATGGCAATCCATCATCTTGGAGTTTCACCGTAGTGTGTCGTCCTGCACGCTTTTGATCGGGAGCGTTGGCAATTACAGCGATAACAGGACGGCCGCCCAAGGCATCAGCATCAGTCGGCCTAAGTGCGAGGATGGCGTCCACTTGAGCCAACGCCTTTTTGTATTCACCGTGAGTGAAATGGGCGGAAGCCAGAACCCTGTGTGCCTCGACCGCATCGTCGGAACCTGATGCGGATCTAAATACATCTCCGAATGTCTTTTCGCACCTGCGTACATTATTAAATGCGCACGCCACAGCTCCTTGATAGAAGGCCGACGCACCACCTTTCCTCACGGAATCGCGAAGCTCAAACCATCGATGGCCATCGTAGAGCGCTTTTAGGTTTGTATCTTCCTTCTGCGCGCCGAAGCACAATGGGGCCAGAAGAACCCAGCACGCCGAAAGTGTACAGAGGAGAGTCACTGCTAGGCACAAATTTTATCGGAGTTTTCCTTCACTGGCGAAATATTGAACTTGCCGAGCAACCGCATAGATGGAGCCTCCATCCTGAAAAGATAGACCCGTGGGTCCTTCGATTCTTCCCATTCCACGGCCTCGCAGCGCTAGACAATCTCGAATAATGCCCGAACTGCTCGACCGTCCTGGCGGCCTCACTTCTTGTAGAGTGCATAGGCGCGCTGGGCTATCTGTGGCGTCACATCTCTCGGCCTTTTCGCCATGGCATTCGGAACGCGCCATTTGATCATCGCGACCTTCACGGTATCGTTCACGCCTAGGCACGCGACCATGGCATAAACAAAGATCGCGACCGTTTGCCACCAAGGCAAAGGCTTGAGTCCCGGGAGACCCACAAACGTAAGGAGGGTGCCCGCGAGCGCATCAGCCGCAAGGGCCAACAGGAAGGTCTTGCTGGGCAGGGACGCCCAGAACCAGCTGCGCTCCCGCGCGGATACTACGGAGAACACGGCAAAGTAGAGCAGCAGAAGAAAGCTGAAGGTATAGAGGGCGTTGTTATCGATTGCTAAGCCAAAATGCGACCAACCGACCCACAATAAGAGGAGCGTTTCGGCGACCATCGCGATACCAAGCACCACGGAGACGGTGATGAAGCCTCCGATGTTCCATGTTTCCGGTTTCTTGGACGGGCGAACATTGTCGGTCGCAAGGGAGATCTTCGCGAAGTCCGTCATGAAGACCAGCAGCAGCATCGCGAAAGCGGAGACCACAAACTTCCCGGTCACCACGAACGCAATCGCCACAAAGGCCGCCTTCAAGATCGTCCGGCTAATTTTGTTAATAATCCAGGTCAGAATGCGTTGGTATATTGTCCGGCCCTGTTCGACGAGCGCCAGGATGTTTGTTAAACCCGGTTCGGTCAGGACGACGCTCGCGGCGCCCTTGGCCACGTCGGTTGCGGTGCTAACAGCGATTCCCACTTCGGCCTGACGGAGGGCGGGCGCATCGTTGACGCCATCACCAGTCATGCCGGTCACATGTCCTGAATCCTGGAGGTGCTTTACAACGATGTACTTGTCCTCCGGGTACACCTCGGCGAAACCATCGACGCCCGCTAACAAATCCACCGCCTGGTTCCCAGCTTGAGCGCCCGCGGCCTTCAGGTCGGCAACGCGCCGGATGTTCGGCAGCCCGACTCCCTTGCCGATCTCAATCGCGACGGGCAGTGCGTCGCCGGTGAGCATCTTTACAGGAACGCCCAAGCCTTCAAGTTCGGCGATCAATTCCTTTGCATCCGGACGGAGCGGATCGTACAACGACACCAATCCGAGCAATGCGGGGGTACCCGTCTCGGGGCCGCGTGCTACTGCCAGCGTCCGATAGCCCTTCGCGGCTGATTCGCTGACGCGTGCCTCCAACGCCTCGACCGCTGGAGGCTCTAATCCGCAGGCCTCGGCGACGGTGCGCACGGCGCCTTTCATCACGCGCAGCCGCTGCCCGTTCTGCTCGACTACGGCCTCGGTCCGTCGATTCTTTGCATCGAACGGTGCGAAAGAAACGGGTGCGGCCTTGGCAAGATTGTCGAAGATGTGCCGCTCCTTTGCCGCAGTCAGGAACGCGAGGTCAATGGGATCCTGGTTGGCTGCCTGCGATGCGAGAGCGCCGGCGAACAGCACGTCGGCTTCTGTCGCGCGCTCCAGCGGGATGACACCGGTGATGGCGAGCTGGTTCATCGTGATAGTGCCCGTCTTGTCCACGCAGAGCACATTCATCGTCGCAGCATCCTCCGAGGCGCTAAGGCGTGTGACCAGCACACCGCGCTTCGCCAGTTCCTTTGACCCGAGAGCCATGGTGACCGTGAACATGACTGGGAGAGCGACCGGTACTGCGCTCATTAGCAGGACGAGCATGAGCGGAACCATCTCGATGAGCGGCGCGCCGCGGATCAGCGACAGCACGACTACTACGCTTATCAGCAGGCCGACGATGACGAAGAGCCAGCGGACCACCTTAGCGACGACCGCTTCGATGTGAAGTTTCGGACTCGCCTTCTGCACCAGTTCCGTGGTGCGCCCAAAGTAGGTCTGCGCCCCAGTCAGCATCACCACGGCGTTGCCCTCGCCCCGCCGGACGATGGATCCCGAAGAGAGCACACCGCCGGGCGCTTTGTCTGCGTCTTTCGACTCGCCGATGAGTGCCGACTCATCAATGCTTAGCGCTCCCGTCAGAAGTTTCACGTCCGCCGGGACGATGTCGCCGGGACGCACGCGGACAATGTCACCCGGAACCAGTTCCCGTGCTGGAATGACCTGCCAGCTTGACTCGCGCCTGACGCGCGCGCTGACCTGCAAACGCTTCCGCAGTGCTTCAACGACACCGGCGGCCCGATGCTCTTGCATAAAGCTCAGCACTGCATTGACAACCAGCAGCGCGCCCACCACAGCGAGGTCGGAGAATTTCCTGAGAACCGCCGACAGCACCATGATCAGTTCGAGCATCCACGCTGAGATTCCCCAAAATTTTCCGAGGAATTTTAAGACCGGGTGGCCCTTTGTTTCGGCGACTTCGTTGTAGCCATGTTCCTTCCGGCTGACGCCTACTTCCGCTTGCGTGAGTCCCGTGTCGGGATTGACATGGAGCGCCGCGAGCGTGTCGGGAACCGATGCTGAGGCAATGTCAGGGGGCTTAGGGCTTGCAGGCTTAGCGGGCTCCATCTATTAGCTCTCCTTCAGAGAGTACATCTCATGGGCTGGGCGAGAGTGAGCACTGTTGCTCAGTGGAATGGCAGCGCCGCGCTTTACGGTCGATTGGGCGCAAATACATATCTACGGGCAAGGCTTACGGCCTTGCCCGCGCTAATTTTCAGGAATACTAAGCGGGTGCTGCTACTCCCTCCCCCGAGGGCTGCGAGAATTGCACTATCTTCACACTGTGACCGCAGCCGTCGAACGAGTTTACTGGAATGCCTGTCCCCAACTTTGGCTTCAAAAGATCACATGCCGCCCTGTGCAAAGACTAACGCCTCTTTTTGGTGAGAGAAATCGATCTCTTTGAGCGCATTCGTGTTAGCACTTGTTCTGTCAACTACCACGTCATTCTGGGTCACTTGTTTGTCGTTAGTCTGTAGCGTCGCGGGAGCAGTGGCGATTGTCTTGCCGTCCCTCAGAAATCGGACTTGCACTGTCGGGCCGGTTCCTTCCCATTCGACCTTGTAGCTGCCGGCTTTAAGTTGCGTGCTGCCCACTCGCACGGTATCACCAATGTTTACCGAGTGTTGATTCTTGTCCCGTGCGAGTGCGGAGAGAGGAAGTAGCAGGGCTAACGTCGAAAGAAGTGCCAGCAAGTTCAGATGTTTCATTTTATGTTTCGTCCTGTAGAACCTTATGAACTAGCGCCATTGTTCATCGATCCTGAAACGTCGAGCCAAATGAAGCACGCATTCTCAGACTGCATGCTGAGAAAAGATTCTCGGGTTGCATATCATATCGACGATCCATGTGCGGGCCTAAATGGATTTTCCCGCAGACCCTTCGAAAACAAAGCACGCGGGTCTACGTCGCGGTGAACCAGGCTCGCCCCTGCGCGTCAGTACCTGCCGATGCACTGAAAAACGAACTCGAGCCTCCCACCGCGATTGCTTGCAAGTCGTCTGAAAGGTTTCGGATCATCACCCGTCAGCGACCATGGGATCCACCACCACCGTGAAACCCGCCGCCTCCACCGCCACCGTGGAAACCACCGCCACCATGGAAGCCGCCTCCTCCTCCGTGGAATCCGCCGCCACCGAATCTTCCGAAGCCGCGCCCGGTGCTACCCATCATCGGTCCAGAATGGAAACCGCTTCCCGTCGATCCCGCTCCGCGATAGATGCCGTGGGCATAACTGCGTCCTCCGACATAGTGAGAACCGGGTCCCCAATTACGGGCATCTGTACTGAAGTGGTGGTAATAGTGACCGTATCCGCGTCCGTATCCGCCGTATCCATATCCGTACCCGAAAAACGGAGCCTGATACACCCACCACGGAGAATAGAAACCCCAGCCAAACGGGCTATAGAAAATTCCATCGCCCGGGATGAAAGTGAAGGCGTCAAACCAGGGGTCCCAATACCAATCGGCTCCCCACCACCCGGGGCCGCCCCATCCATTCTGGGCGTACATGCCAGCTGCATCGACATTGGCTTCTGCCAGGTAACCGGACCTCAGACTGCTCCAGCGATATAGGTCGCCTTCCTCATACGACTTCTTGTCGAATTTTCTCGCTTTCGACAGATCGTTGCTGGCCAACGTGATCTCGCGGCTGCCTTTCACATCGACATGTTCGTGGCCGCTCTCTACGAACGCCTTGCCGTCGAATACGCGCAGCTCTCTTTGATTCCGATTAAAGTCATATAGCCCGGTCTTTAACAGTTGCGTGGCTGTGCCATCCTCGTCGACTCGAATACTGTTTTCCGGGTGGATCTCGGCGACTTCAACCATCGCATGCCCCCGGTCGACTTCGACCTCCGTGTCCGTGAGGCTGGATGAAATCATCTTTACCGAACTGTTGTTTCCGATTCGCAAAAAGACACCGGGCGTCAACAAAACCTCAGCCTTGCCTTTTTCTGTGACCAGCGATGCCCCCTGCTCCAACTCCGCATTGCCGATTGACTTGGAGTTGAGAGCCTGATCGCCGATTGACACCTGGCCTTCAACATAATTAAGGGTTCCTGGTACCGCTGATTGTGCGCTCGTCACGCTTCCCCACGACGGTGCAGATAGAATCGCGGCCAGGAAGAAGCCGAGGAGCCATTCCTTTGGCGCTCCTACTTTCAACCTTGGCGCTTTCATATCTCGCCTCCACAAAACTTCTTACTACGTTTGATGAGCTAGCGAGAATACTCTCCTCGCAAAAACCCAAAAGTTCAGAAAAACTTCAGGAGTTCTCAAGTTTCGCGGCAGATCTGGGGACTTCTGGAAGAAATGAGGCCTGGAATGCTGAATTGCAGTGATTAAGCGCTTATCCCTGTAGCGACCGGCAGTTTGATAGAAAAGATGGCTCCAGTTGGGAAAGAGGCTTTCACATCAATGGTGCCTCCGTGGGCTTCAACCGCCCATTTGGCTATGGGCAATCCGAGCCCGAAGCCGCCTGAGTCACGCGAACGGGCTTCGTCCAGCCGGTAGAAGCGGTCAAACACTCGCTGTTGGGCAACCGCGGGAACTCCGGGCCCTTCATCTTGGACGGCGACTTCCACAAACTGCGCCGGCTGGGTGTCCGATCCAACAATATGCAAAGAAACATGAATGCTACTGCCAGATGGGGAATACTTCACAGCGTTGTCGAGGAGGTTGACAAGGGCCATCCGCAGAAAGGCGCGATCGCCTCGGACTAGCACTCCTTGGTCGCCCGTCACGGAAAGAGTCTGTTTCTTATCCTCTGCCAGGACAGCAACGACCGCGACCCCCTCTTGCACGAGGTCCATAAGAGCGAAAGTGGTTTGTTGCAGTTGGATCGCTCCTGAATCAGCGTGTGCGATGGTCAGCAGCGTGTCGACCATGACCGTGAGCTTGGCGACTTCCTCCAGCATGCTTCCGATGATGTCGCGATATTTCTCGGCATCGTGCTCCTGCTGCAGGCCCACTTCTCCAACACTGCGCATGGCTGCCAACGGTGTCCTGAGTTCGTGCGAGACGTCAGACGTGAAACGCTGGAGCTGTTCGAAAGACTCCTCTAGCCGCTGAAGAAGTCCGTTAAGGACAAGCGCCATGTGACCGAGTTCGTCGTCGGCATTTTGGACGGGGATGCGTTCGTTGAGGCGGCCCGCAGTGATGCGCTCGGTAAGCCCGGCCATCTGTTCGAGTGGGTCGAGAACCTTGATGGCGAACCTGTAGCCAGCAAAACCGGCAGCAATCAGCGCGACCGGCAGAACAAGAGTAAGTAGGCCAAGCAACTGAAGCGATTGGAGTCTCAGTGGCTCCGTGCTGTACGCCAGGCGGATGAGAACTGGGGTTTCCTGGAGAACATGAACATGACTGATAGCTAGAACCGGCGTCCCGTCAGCGAGGCGAAGGCTCCGCCGAGAAAAGCCATTCACTCCCTCGTCGGGTAGAAGCCGGTCGCCCAGTGTATTTCCATCGAGCTTGCGATTGCGAAAAAGCACGTGCCCATTTGAATCAAGTACTTCCAACAGCCGGTCGAGCAAAAGTCGTGATTCGGGCCGATTGAAATACCCTTCATGCAACGAGAGTTGCCCATCGGCGGTGAAGTATAGGAGACCCTGTACAGTCTCCATATCCTGTACTTCAGCATGGTAAAGCTGCTGCTTCAGCTGCCAATACTGGAGAAAACACGCAGTACAAATGTAGGCTGCAAACAAGAGGCCGAAGATGGCAACATACCAGAGCGTGAGGCGGCTTCTGATATGACTAATCCGGAAGGTCACTTCTTCGTGTCCTCCATCCGCATAACAAAGCCTACTCCACGAACTGTGTGCAGAAGCTTGACTGGCCACGGATCATCAATCTTCCGCCGGATGCGGGCAATGTGGACGTCAATCACGTTGTCCATCGAGGTGTAGCGCATGGTTGTCTTCCATACATCACGGGCGACCATCTCCCGAGAAACAACCGATCCGCTATTGAGTAGGAGGTATTCGAGCAAATCGAATTCTCGTCCTGTGAGCTCGATTACCTGATCGCCGCGCGTGGCTATTCGCCCGCTGACATCCATCGTTAGATCCGCCAACCGCAACACCGAGGCTGCCGCTGGAGTGGCCCGGCGATGAAGTGCTCGCACGCGGGCAAGCAGCTCGGGGAAGGCAAAAGGTTTGACAAGATAATCGTCTGCACCAGCATCCAGACCGCGCACACGGTCATCAACAGAGCCCTTCGACGTAAGGGCCAGTACCGGCATTTTGAATCCGTCGCGACGCAGTTCACGCAGGGTCTCAAGACCACCCATCCGGGGCAGCATGATGTCCAAGAGAATCAGGTCGAAGTTGTGATCACGCAATTGCTCGAGCGCTGACTCCCCTGAATAGGCGATTCTGACTTGATAGCCATTGCGCAGGAGGCCCTCGGCAATTGCGTTCGCCAGTTTGTGCTCGTCTTCGACAACCAGAATGTCGAGCGCTCCTTTTGCGTGAATAGTCTCCCCGCCAAACATGACTCACACTCTACAGCAGCTCCATGGCAGTGAGCCGCCGAAATGAAAAGTTCAGAAATACTTCAGAATTCCTTAATGCTGTCATGTGTTGAGATCAAAGAGCAATAAGGGCTGTGCCGGAAATGAGAGGCTCCTGTGGCCCGTTTGGACCGACCTCAAACTCGAAGAGTCGTCTCTTGGGGAATCACCCCTCGTGTAATTGTGGTGTCCTCGGCCGTCGGGCTCGTGTCCTTTCTTGTGACCGAACTCATGCATCGCCTTCTGGTTGCAGATCTTGGACGTCACTGGGAACGGCTGCTGGCCGAGGGCGTTTCGGCTGTTGTTGTTGCGGGGTTGACCGCCGGTCTTCTGGATCTGGCGAACCAGCGACAGCAAGCCGCACTGCTCAGGATGCAAGTGATCTCTGAAATGAATCACCACATTCGGAATGCTCTAGGCGCCATTTCTCTAACAACAGATTCGATCCAAAACCACGATTGCGTTCGAGTCATCTCCGACAGTGTCGATCGCATCGAGTGGACTCTTCGAGAAGTGCTGCTGCGAAGGAAACCGATTTCAGAGAAAGAAATTGATCGGCTGAGATACGCCCCAACGACAGACCCGCATGCGACAACCTATGCAGGCCAGGAGAAGACCAATGAATAACGTCAAAGTTTTATGCGTCGAGAACCATATCGAGTATCTCGATGCCCTGAAATACATGCTGGAGACGGCTGGCTACGAGGTTTTGTCTGCAACCACGGGCAGTCAGGGTCTATTGATACTCATGAAACAACCCATCCATGGCGTCCTTCTGGAGTACGACCTCCCGGATGCGACTGGCAGTTCGGTTCGCGCTGAAATGAAACGTATCAAGCCTGAAGTTCCGGTTCTCCTGTTTGCAGGAGTAGGGAGTCAGACGCCTTTCCTGCTTCGATTCTTCGATGCCTATCTCCGAAACGCTGAAAAGCCGGAGTGGGCATTTCAAGATCTAGATGCGTAGGGGCGCCGTTATTCGACCAATCATCCACAGCCAGGATTCCCCTGTGTTTTAACAGGTCAATGAGGATGCGATGAGGATGAGAAAGATTCGTAGAGTGAGGAAAAACCGATGAAGCACGTAGATGTTGAACGGCTGAGAGAAAAGCTCGAATTCCAGCGCCATGAGACCCGGCAGTTCTTGCGTCGTCTAGACCTCGAAGTACAGTCTCTGGATGCCGAGTCCACAAAAGACAGTGCGGACCGTTGCGTCATCAGTGTGTCAAAGGAGTCGTTGTTCGAGCGAAGTAGCCAGCGAAGGACCGTTTTGCGCCTAATTGAAGCGGCTCTGAAGAGAATCTCTGATGGCTCCTTCGGAACATGCGTGGGGTGCGGTGACGAAATTCAAGATCAGAGGTTGCAAGCACTGCCCTGGACGCAATTCTGCCTCCGATGTCAAGGCCAACTCGAAGAGACAATTGGCACCAGCTTATCGACAAGGACTTCGATAGCCGCAACCGCTACGTGGCGGCGCGCTGGGTAACAGATTCATTGATCGACACGTTGAGGTTGTTCACAACGAACGTGAAAAAGGCGACAGGGTGCCTTTCACAACGGTGGTGGAAGACGTGCAAGGAGAAAGCCAATCTAGACAACAGTCGCCCGTCGCGACCGCAGATCAACCAGCCTCCAAGCCCGACCCCACGCAATACGTCGGCACTCCGGCAATCGGAACTTCGAAGGCGGCAGCCGCAGCCGGCGTCCCTTCAATAGGGCCCACGAATACCATCACCGACCGGCGTCGGCGCAGATTTGTTTGGAGCTGCGTGGTGGCCTTTCTGACGGCGTGGTTCATCGCGTTCTTTCGGTTCTTCCTGCCGCGCGTGCTCTTTGAACCGGCCACTGTCTTCAAGATTGGGTACCCAGCCGATTATGCGCTCGGCATCGACGAAAAGTATCTGCAGAAGTACCGGATTTGGGTCGACCGAACACCTGATCGACTTTTTGTCATTTACGCGCGCTGCACACATTTAGGCTGCACTCCCGATTGGAAGCCAGCCGAGAACAAATTCAAGTGCCCCTGCCACGGCAGCGGCTACGACAGCGAGGGAATCAACTTCGAAGGTCCGGCTCCGCGACCGATGGATCGAGCTCATCTCAATGTGGCCCCAGACGGACAAATCGTCGTGGATGTGGGCCATCTCTACTCATGGCCGAAAGGTCAGCGCGATCAATTCAATGACAAAGGAGCATTTCTGTCAGCGTGAGCTTTAGTAATGAAGGAGCTTTTGTGGGTGCATCAGCCGAGAAATGAGGTTGTTGTGGAATCGAGATGCACGTCAGGAGAAAGCACATGAGAAAGCTGGATGCTCTTGCGTTAATCGCCTTGGTTTATGTGATGGTCGCACCGGCGTTTGCTCAACAGGTCGACGTTGCCTTTGCTGGAGGGTCGATGTTTTCCGCCGGCAATTCCTTTAACTCGTCGGGTTTTGTGCCGGGCCAAGGAGGAGGAACGTTTATCGGATTTAACGGAAATGTTCTTTTCAGGGGGAATCTAGGGGTACAGGGGGAAGTGAATTGGCGAGCTAGCCAGGCGTTGTACGGAGGGCAGGTCCCGTATCGTCCGGTGTTTTGGGACTTTAATGCGATTTATGCGCGGCGTTTTGGTGAGCGCCTCGGCGCTGAAGCTCTGGGCGGAATCGGAGGCGAAAGCGTCAGGTTCTACTCCGGTCAGTACAACTGTGACTACTACGGAAACTGCTCGAATTACGTTAGCAGTAACCATTTCATGGCGGATGTAGGTGGAGGAATTCGCTTTTACGTCTGGCGGAATGCTTTTGTTAGGCCCGAGGTTCGGCTGTATCTGATCCACAACAACGTGGAGTTCAGTTCGAACTATCCGGTCAGATACGGCGTTTCGTTGGGGTATACGTTTGGCGGCACCGGTACTAGTAAATAGGTTTTTCCGGCGTCGAGACATCGGAGGTGATGGCACGAAGACGGAAAGTTGACGTGCTTCACG
>Ga0070714_100000636_pt1 | contig 24967 bp, 19 predicted proteins | sample LARL83metaG_FD_65450 | JGI IMG/M metagenome (GOLD analysis project Ga0070714, IMG submission 65450) | Corn, switchgrass and miscanthus rhizosphere microbial communities from Kellogg Biological Station, Michigan, USA - LAR L8-3 metaG | ecosystem: Host-associated > Plants > Roots > Rhizosphere ... | reverse complement strand
TTGGTGTGCGGGGCGACGTGCGTCTCCCCCATCCACACCTTCGCCGACCCGACGCTCTTGCCGGAGATCGCCTCGCGCCGCACCATGCCACTGGTCTGTGTGGTGTCGCCGGTCAGGTCGGCGTTGCGGATGTGCCGCAGCTCGGCGTGCCATTGATCCGTCATGTGACCCTCCTCGCTGGCGCTCGTCGGGCATGAACTGTCGCTGTGCTGGATTGTTCGCTCGCAAGCTCGCTCACAGGGGCCGCTTCCGTCGTGCCGAGACGACGCCGGTGTTGAAGCCGGCCAGGTGCAGGCCACCGGCGAAGCGCGCGTGTTCGATCTTCACGCAGCGGTCCATCACGGCGTTGAGGCCGTTGTCGTAGGCGTGGCGCATGGCGTCCTCGTGCCGGATGCCCAGTTGCAGCCACAGCGTGTGGGCACCGGCCGCGATCACCTCGTCCGCGACGGCCGGAATGTCGGAGGGTTTACGGAACACCGACACGAGATCCGGCTTGTGCGGCAGGTCCGCCAGCGACGGATACACCGGCCGGCCGAGCAGCGTGTCCAGTCGCGGATTGACGAACGTGACGTCGTAGTTCGTCGCGGACAACAGGTAGGTGGCGACGAAATAGCTCGGCCGCGCCGGATTGTTCGACGCGCCCACCAAGGTCACGGATTTCGCGTCCCGCAGGATCTGCTGCCGTTCGCGCGCACTGGGATTGTTCCACGTCACGCTTCCTTCACCGCCTCCGCGAGCGCCTGGTCGAGATCCCACAGGATGTCGTCGACGTCCTCCAAACCGACCGAGAGCCGCACCAGGTCCGGCGTGACGCCGCCCGCGGTGAGCTGTTCGTCGGAAAGTTGTTGGTGCGTCGTGGAAGCCGGGTGGATCACGAGGGTACGGACGTCACCGATGTTGGCCAGATGGCTGCACAGTTCCACCGACTCCACGAACCGCTGCCCGGCCGCCCGACCGCCACGCACGCCGAATGAGAACACCGCGCCCGGCCCGAGCGGCAGATAGCGTTTCGACCGTTCGTGATGCGGATGATCCGGCAGGCCGGCGTAGTTCACCCATGCCACGCGCGGATCGGCGGCCAGCCATTCCGCGACCCGTTGCGCGTTGCGTACGTGCGCGTCCATGCGCTGCGGCAGCGTTTCCACGCCCTGCAACAACAGGAACGCCGAATGCGGCGACAACACGGCGCCGACGTCACGCAACTGTTCGGCGCGCAGCCGTGTGCAGAACGCGTACTCGCCGAAGTTCTCCCAGTACTTCAGCCCGCCGTAGCTCGGCACGGTCTCCGTCATGCGCGGGAACTTGCCGTTGCCCCAGTCGAACCGACCGGACTCGACGACGATGCCGCCGAGCGTGGTGCCGTGCCCGCCGAGGAACTTGGTGGCCGAGTGCAGCACGATGTCGGCGCCGTGTTCGAGCGGCCGGCACAGGTACGGCGTGGCCAGCGTGGCGTCCACGACGAGTGGGATGCCGTGGCTGTTGGCCAGCCCGGCGAGGCCGGCCAGGTCGGCGATGGTCCCGGAGGGGTTGCCGACGACCTCCGTGTAGATCAGCTTCGTGCGTGGCGTGACCGCGGCGGCGTACCTGTCGACGTCGTCCTCGGCGACGAAGGTCGTGTCGATGCCGAAGCGGCGCAGCGTGCCGTCGAGCTGCGTGACCGTGCCGCCGTACAGGCCGGCCGCGGACACGATGTGGTCACCGGCCTCGGCCAACGCGGCGAACGTGAGGAACTCGGCGGCCTGCCCACTCGCGGTCGCGACCGCGCCGATGCCGCCTTCGAGGCTGGCGATGCGCTCCTCGAAGGCGGCCACGGTCGGGTTGCCGATCCGGCTGTAGATGTTGCCGTACTTCTGCAGCGCGAACAGGTTGGCCGCGTCGTCGGCGTCCTCGAACACGAAGCTGGTGGTCTGGTAGATGGGCACGGCCCTGGCGCCGGTCTCCGGATCCGGCGAACCGCCCGCGTGCAACGCCCTGGTACGAAATCCCCAGTTCCGATCCGTCATGCGTTCGATTCTGTCGCAGCCCGTCGCTCGATCCCAACCTGGAGTACAGCGGCCGTTCACCGACCGCCTGTAGGAGTACCGCATGTCAATTTCAGCACCGAGAGGCCGTAGGGCCACCGTCTGGGTCACGGCGCTCGCGGCGGCCGCGACCCTGGCGGCCACTGTCGCGCTGCCCGCGTCCGCAAACGACGATCATCACGACGCTGTCGGCCACGTGCTGCTGCTGTCCGTGGACGGCCTGCACCAGACCGACCTGGCCTGGTACGTGGCCCACCACCCCGGTTCGGCGCTGGCCGCCCTGGTCCACGGCGGTGTCCAGTACACGAACGCCCGGACGCCGGTTCCGTCCGATTCGTTCCCCGGCATGGTCGGCCAGGTGACCGGCGGTGACCCGCAGGCCACCGGCGTGTACTACGACGACACGTACAACCACGCGCTGCTCCCGGCCGGCACCACGAGTTGCGCCGGCGTCAAGCCCGGCGTCGAGGTCACGTACTTCGAGGCGCTGGACAAGGACCCGAACTCCCTCGACGCAGGTCAGGGCCTCGCCGGCCTGCCCGGCAGCATCCTGCAGATGACCGGCCAGCCCGACTCGCTGATCAACACGGCGGCGCTGCCCGTCGACCCGAAGACCTGCCAGCCGGTGTTCCCGGGCCAGTACCTCAAGGTGAACACGGTGTTCGAGGTGGCGCGCCAGGCCAACCTGCGGACCGCGTGGTCGGACAAGCATGTGGCCTACGAGATCCTCGGTGGCCGCTCCGGCGGTATCCAGGACCTGTTCGCACCGGAGATCAACAGTCAGGTCCCCGGTGCGGCGGCCGGCGCCGACTGGACCACGGACAACGCCTTCACCCGCCAGTACGACTCGTACAAGGTGCAGGCTGTGCTCAACGAGATCGACGGTTTCGACCACAGCCGCACGCACCACGTCGGTACGCCCGCGATCTTCGGCATGAACTTCCAGACCGTGTCGACGGCGCAGAAGCTGCCGGTGTCGGACGGTTTGCCTGGCGGCTACCTGGCTGACGGCGTGACTCCTGGCCCGCTGCTGCAGGGTGCGCTGGGCTACATCAACGACCAGGTCGCGTCGTTCATGAGTGAGCTGCGCAAGGACCACCTCGATCGCAACACGGCGATCATCCTGTCCGCCAAGCACGGCCAGTCCCCGACCGAGCCGGCTGCGCTCACCCGGATTCCGGACGGTCCGTTGTTGGATGGTCTGAACGCGGCCTGGGACAAGGCCCACCCGGGGGCTGGGCCGTTGGTCGCGCAGGCTACGGACGATGATGCGATGTTGCTCTGGCTGACGGATCGTTCTCCGGCGGCGACGTCGTTCGCGAAGGACTATCTGTTGTCGCAATCCGGTGTCGGTAACGACATCAGCGGTAATCCGAAGCCGTTCACGGCGTCGGGTCTCGCTACTGTCTTCGCCGGCGCTTCTGCTGCGCGGTTCTTCCATGTCAAGCCTGGTGATGCTCGGGTGCCGGATCTGTTCGGCATCGTGCAGCATGGTGTGGTTTACACGGGTGGGAAGAAGAAGATCGCTGAGCATGGTGGTGCTGCGGCTGAGGATCGGGATGTGGCGTTGGTCGTGGGCTCGGCTGCATCGTGGAGCGGCGGCGAGACTGTTGATCGTCCGGTCGAGACTACGCAGATCGCTCCTACGATCCTGCGTCTGCTTGGGCTGAACCCGAACGCGTTGCAGGCTGTTCAGATGGAACACACGGCGGTGCTGCCGCGCTAAGGGTGGGCCTCATGTCGGCTGTCCCTTCCCGACCGATCCGGCGGGGAGGGACAGCCGGAGCGACCCGCCGACCAACTGGCCTCCCAGCAGCGCCAAGGGCTCAAGCAGGAACCCAGACCCGCGGCACAGTTGCTCCATTTGGCCGACGCCACCCGACTGGAGTTCACGATCATGTCGGTCCACGGCCACCCCGGAGACATCGAACCGGCCCAGACTCACCTCCCAACGCGTACGGTGCCGAGTGGCCCACCACGCTGACAGGGAGAAACGGTTCCATGACATTACGACGGCGCCTGACCGCCGGCGCACTGGTCACCGCGGCGGGCATCGGCCTGCTGACGGTGCCCGGCCAGGCGGCGCAACCGGACCACAGACCTGGTTGCGCGCTCGCGAACGGCATCAAACACGTCATCTCGATTCAGTTCGACAACGTGCACTTCACCCGGGACAACCCGAACATCCCCAGCGACCTCGAGCAGATGCCGAACCTGCTCAACTTCCTCGAGCACGACGGCACCGTCATGAGCAACTATCACGACGTGCTCGTGCACACGGCGACCAACTTCGTGTCCGCGTTGACCGGTCTCTACGAGGACCGCACCAGTGTCACGCAGTCCAACAGCTTCAGCTACTTCGACGCCAACGGCGCCACGCACCCGGGCGTGTCGTTCGCGTACTGGACCGATCCGCTGTTCGACCCGACCGGCAAACCGGCCGACACGAACTTCAACATGAACTACACGGCCCACCCGGCCGACAACCCCACGACGACCAACGTGGACGCGCCGGCGCCGTGGGTGTCCTACACGCGTGCGGGCTGTGACGTCGGCCAGGTCGGCATGGCGAACACCGTCCTGGAGAACATCAGCACCGACATCCCGACCGTGTTCGGCGCGAACTCGCCGCAGCAGGCCGAGGCGACCGCGAACCCGAACAAGGCGACCGCCGACTTCGTGGGGCTCGCCGTGCACTGCGCGGCCACCTCGGCCACGTGCGCCACCGGCCAGACCGACGCCCTGCCGGACGAGCCGCGCGGCTACACCGGCCACAAGGCACTGTTCGGCGCCGCCGAGATCCAGCCGGTGATCAGCCCGTCCGGTCCGCTGACCAGCCTGTCCGGCACCGCCATCAACGATGGCAAGGGCAACAACGGTTTCCCCGGTTTCGACGGCCTGACCGCGGACAACTCACTGGGCTTCGCGGCCGCCATGCAGGAGCACGGCGTCCCGGTCACGAACGTCTACGTGTCCGACGTGCACGGTGACCACTCCGCGGCCAACACCGGCGACCTCGGCCCGGGCAGCGCCACCTACGAGAGCCAACTGCACGACTACGACACCGCGTTCGCCACCTTCCTGGCCCGCCTGGCGAAGGACGGCATCACTCCGAAGAACACATTGTTCTCCGTGACGACCGACGAGGGTGACCACTTCTCCGGCAGCGCGCCGACCCCGACCGGCTGCACGGGCGCGGCGGGCAACACGTGCTCGTACACGACCCGGTCCGAGGTGACCGTGAACCTGCCCGGCCTGCTGGCCACGCAGCGCAACGACACCCAGACGTTCGCGATCCACTCCGACCCGGCCCCCGCGTTCTGGGTGACCGGCAACCCGGCACCGTCCGCGACGAACGTCCGGAACCTGGAGCGGGACATCAGTTCGCTGAACATCGCGAACCCGTTGACCGGCCAGACGGACAAACTCGCGAACCAGATCGCGGACCCGGTCGAGGAGAAGATCCTGCACTTCGTCGGCCCGGACGCGGCCCGCACGCCGAGTTTCACCGCGTTCTCCGGCGAGGACGAGTTCGTCACGTCCGGCGCGCAGAACTGCACCAGGGCATGTGTGTTCACGTCGAACGGCTTCGCGTGGAACCACGGTGGCCTTTTCCCGGACATGCAGACCATCTGGCTGGGTCTGGTCGGTCCTGGCGTGAAGCACCGTGGCGTCGACTCGACGACGTACGCCGACCAGGTCGACCTGCGTCCGACGCTGATGGCGCTGACCGGCCTGCACGACGACTACAAGGTGGACGGTCGCGTGCTCACGGAGGAGCTCGACGGCCGGGCACTGCCGTGGTCGCTGCGGGTCGACCGGGACGCGGTGCAGCGGCTCGGTGCGGTCTACAAGCAGCTCGACGCGGTCACCGGCAAGTTCGCCATGTCGACCCTGACGGCGTCGACGAACGGGATCGCCAGTGGCAGCGCCACCGACGACTCGAAGTACACCGCGACCGAGCAGGCCTTGACACAGCTCGGTCAGGAGCGGGACGAGATAGCGAGCGCGATCCAGAACGTGTTGCTGGGCGCCGAGTTCGGCGATCGCCCGGTCAACCCGATCGCGAACCTGCTGATCTGGCAGGCGAACCACTTGCTGGCCCAGGCCGAACAGTTGGTCACCAGCTAGACTCGTTGGGGGCGTCCACATCGGACGCCCCCAACGAGGAGCCCGCATGCGGATCGAACGGAAAATCGCCGAGCTCGGCCTGGAGCTACCGGCCCCGATGGTGCTGCCGGCGGGTGCCGTGCTGCCGTTTCCGTGGGTGCGGGTCTGGCGGGATCGCGCCTTTGTGTCCGGGCACGGCCCGCTTGACACCGACGGCTCCGTTGCGGGGCCGTTCGGCAAGGTCGGCACGGACGTGACCGCCGAGCAGGCGTACGAGGCCGCTCGCAAGACGGGACTGGCGATTCTGGCCAGTTTGCAAAGAGCCCTTGGTGATCTGGACCGGATCGACGGCTGGTTGCGGGTGTTCGGCATGGTCAACTGTGCCGACGGGTTCGTCACGACACCCGCCGTCATCAACGGTTTCTCGGATCTGATCCTGGAACTGTGGGGTCCGGACAACGGAGTACACGCGCGCTCGGCCATCGGCGTGGCCGAGTTGCCGTTCGGGATTCCGGTCGAGATCGAGGCCGAGGTGGCGATCACTCGCTGACGGTCAGCCCGCGCGCCCGGAGCACCGCGCGCTCCAACGGTCGGAACACCGACAACTCCACGCCGATGCCGACCAGCAGGATCAACACGATGGCCGCGATCACGGTCGGCATGTCGTTGAGCGACCGGCCGTCCTCGAGGTACGCGCCGAGCCCCGTGCCCAACTGCGGTGACGTGGCGATGATCTCGGCCGCCATCAGCGAGCGCCACGAGAACGCCCATCCCTGTTTCAAACCGGCCAGGTAGCCGGGCAGCGCGGCCGGCAACAGGATGTGCCGGGCCGCCGCGAACCGGCTCGCGCCCAGCGACCGGCCGACCCGCGGCAGGATCGGCGCTATCTGGTCGATGCCGGACACCAGGCCGTTCGTGATCGACGGCACCGAGCCGAGCAAGACCACGAAATACACTGCGGCCGGCGTGATCCCGAACCACAGCACGGCCGCCGGCACCCACGCCACCGACGGCAGGCTCTGCAACCCGGACAGCAACGGTCCGATCGCGGCCCGCACCACGCGGACCTTCGCCACGACGAGGCCGAACGGCGTCGCGATCACTATCCCCACCGCGAACCCGAGCACCGCGCGGTGCACCGAGTTCCACACGATCGTGCCGGCCGATCCGCTGCTGACCTGCGTCCACAGTTCGTGCCACACCGCGAGCGGCGCCGGTACCTGGTATTCCGGCCAGATCGCCGCCGCCCACAACGCCTGCCACACCGCGACGAACGCGACCAGCGCGAGCACCGGTGGCAACACGGAACGCGTGACCGAGCGCCACCGCCGCGGCCGGGCCGGTGGCGCCACGCTGTCCAGCACGTCGAGTCCGGCCAGTGCGTCAGCGGGGAGCATGACGCGAGATCACCTCCCGTAGGCAGTCGTTGATCTCCTGGACGACGGAGTCGCCGGACAGCGAATCGATCCGCCACTCGCGCACGACGCGCCCCGGGCGCGAGGACAGCAGCACGACGCGCTGCCCCAACCGAACGGCCTCGCGCACGTCGTGTGTCACGAACAGCACCGCGCTGCCCGTCGTGCGCCAGATGCGCAGCAGTTCGGCCTGCAACGCGTCCCGCGTGATCGCGTCCAGCGCCGAGAACGGCTCGTCCATCAGCAACAACGACGGGGCGCCGTCGTGCACGGCACACGCCAGCGCCCGCGCCAGCGCGACCCGCTGCCGCATGCCGCCGGACAGTTCGTGCGGCCGCTTCCCGCCCACCTCGCCCAACCGCACCAGGTCCAGCAGTTCGACCGTTCTGGCCCGGCGGACCGGCCGGCGCACCCCGGCCAGCCGCAGCGCCAGTTCGATGTTGCGCGCCGCCGTCAGCCACGGCATGAGCGCGGCCTCCTGGAACATCACGGCGGGCCGGGCGGAGTTCAGCTCGATCCGGCCCGCCGTCGGTCGGTCGAGTCCGGCGACCAGGTTGAGCAGCGTCGTCTTGCCGCAGCCCGACGCGCCGAGCAGGCACACGAACTCGCCGGGCTCGACGTGCAGGTTCACGTCCGCCAGCGCCGTGACCGAGCCGAACGACTTCGCGACCCCGGACAGGAACACGGCCGGCGGAGCCAGCACGGCCGTCGCCGTCATCGTTGGTCCACGGCGTCGAACGAGGGCAGCGGCGCACCGACCAGGCCGGCGGCCAGTGTTCCACCGTCGGACGGGTCGATCAGCACCAGCGAACCGGTACGCCGGCTGTCGACGTAGTCGTCGGCGGCGACCGGCGCGGCGAGCAGCAGCCGGACCCGGCCGATCTCGTTGAGCTGCAACGAAACCGGCGCGTCCTCCGTGCCGAGTGCCTGCTCGTCGAACCGCGACACGATCTCGGTCACGGTGCCGCGCACCGTGCGCGTGCCGTGTTTGACGAGCACCTGGACGCCGGCTTGTAATGGATGCTCGGCCAGCCAGCAGACGGTGGTGTCCCACTCGTCGGCCACGCGCGGCGGTGTGCCGGCGACGATCACGTCACCGCGGCCGACGTCGATGTCGTCGGACAGCAGCAACGTGACGGACCGGCCGGCGCCGGCGCGTGGCAGCGGGCCGTCCATGGTGTCGATGCGTGTGACCCGGCTGACGCGGCCGGCCGGCAGGACGACCACGTCGTCGCCGACCGCGACCGTGCCGGCGGCGATCTGGCCGGCGTAGCCGCGGTAGTCCGCATGTTCCGGCGTGCGCGGCCGGATGACGTACTGGACCGGGAAGCGAAACGGCGCGTCGTGCGGATCCGGCGCCACCGGCACGGTCTCCAGGAACGACAGCAGCGTCGGCCCGGTGTACCAGGGCGTGCGGGCCGAGCGGTCGACGACGTTGTCACCGTCCAATGCGGACACCGGTATCGCCGTGACGTCGGCCTCGGCGTAACCGAGTGCGATCGCGTGGACCATGAAGTCCTTGGCGATGAGACGGAACGCGGACTCGGCGAAGCCGACCAGGTCGATCTTGTTGACCGCGAGCACCAGGCGCGGCACGCCCAACAGTGCCAGCACCGCCGCGTGCCGGCGGGTCTGCGCGACGACGCCCTTGCGCGCATCCACCAGCAGCACGGCCAACTGCGCCGTCGACGCGCCGGTGACCGTGTTGCGGGTGTACTGGACGTGGCCGGGCGTGTCGGCCAGGACGAACGACCGGCGCGGTGTCGCGAAGTAGCGGTACGCGACGTCGATCGTGATGCCCTGCGCGCGTTCCGAGCGCAGGCCGTCCACCAGCAGCGACAGGTCGGGTGTCGCCATGCCGCGGTCGACGCTGGCCCGCAGCACAGCGTCCATCTGGTCGGCGAGCACCGACTTCGTGTCGTAGAGCAGTCGGCCGACCAGGGTGGACTTGCCGTCGTCGACACTCCCCGCGGTAGCCAGCCGAAGCAGTTCCGTGTGGCTCATCAGAAGTAGCCCTCCCGTTTCCGGTCCTCCATCGACGCCTCGGACATCCGGTCGTCGGCCCGGGTCGCGCCGCGTTCGGTCAGCCGGCTCGCGGCGACCTCCGCGATCACGTCGGCGACGTCGGTCGCCATCGACTCCACAGCGCCCGTGCACGACCCGTCCCCCACCGTCCGGTAGCGGACCGTCAGCTCGCGGACCTCTTCACCCGGCCGCGCCGCACCCCACGGGCCCGATGTGAGCAACATGCCGTCGCGTTCGAAGACGTTACGTCGATGCGCGTAGTAGATGGATGGCAGCTCGATCCGTTCGCGTTCGATGTAACGCCAGACGTCCAGCTCGGTCCAGTTCGACAGCGGGAACACCCGGACGTGCTCGCCCGGCCGGTGTCGCCCGTTGTAGAGGTTCCACAGCTCCGGCCGCTGCCGGCGTGGCTCCCATTGGCCGAATGCGTTGCGCACGCTGAAGATGCGCTCCTTGGCGCGGGCGCGTTCCTCGTCCCGCCGGCCGCCGCCGAACACGGCGTCGAACTTGTTCGTGTTGATCGCGTCGAGCAACGGCATGGTCTGCAATGGATTGCGCAGGCCGTCGGGGCGTTCGGCCAATCGGCCGTCGTCGATGTAGTCCTGCACGCGGGCCACCACGAGGCGCAGGCCGTGGCGCCGCGCGATACGGTCACGGAACGCGATGACCTCACCGAAGTTGTGGCCGGTGTCCACGTGCAGCAACGGAAACGGCACCACCGCCGGCCAGAACGCCTTCACCGCCAAATGGACCAGCAGTGTCGAGTCCTTGCCGCCGGAGAACAGGATCACGGGCCGGTCGAACTCGCCGGCCACCTCCCGGACGATGTGTATCGCCTCGGACTCGAGGGTGTCGAGGTTGTCGGGCACCCCGCCTCCTTCCGCGACGCGGGCAGCCCGAACAGGGGCATTCCGTTGCCGTACAACGAAATGTCCAGCGGGCATGCCGGCGTGGGTCGAGTGCCGCAGCAGCCGGTCAGGCCCGGCGACGGCGACGGGTATTAGTTAGGGTTCTTTCCCAACAAACCGAAACCCTTGCTACTCGCCTTGCGACGTCGATGTCAAGGCCGCTGCGCCCGACGGCACCGGATCGGATGCATCGGGTTAACGGTTGAATCACCTCGGAGTCGGACATTATTGACAGCCCGTCACCAGGCGGCTACCTTTCTGGCGGTACGTAAAGCAGGTTTCCTAACAAACCCACGGTGTCGGCCACCCGCCAACCTGGCCGATGCGTGGCCCGGGTGCGTCAGGACCACCCGGGCATCCCTTCGACGACGAAGAGATGGGATACCGACGTGCATGTCCTCGTACTGGGCGGCGACGGGTTCTGTGGCTGGCCAACGGCCCTCTACCTGTCCGACCGCGGTCACGACGTCACCATTGTGGACAACCTGAGTCGCCGCGGCATCGACATCGAACTGGAAGTGCAGAGTCTTACTCCGATTCGGCCGATCGGCGAACGGATCCGCGTCTGGCGCCAGGTTTCCGGACGGGACATCGGATTCGTCCGTCTGGACCTGGCGGAGGAATCCGATCGGATCATCGCGTTGTTGCGGGAACAACGACCCGACGCGATCGTCCACTTCGCCGAACAGCGGGCAGCGCCCTACTCCATGCGGTCCCCCGACGCCAAACGCTACACGGTCGACAACAACGTCCGCGCCACGCACAACGTGCTCAACGCCATGGTGGTGTCCGGTAGCGACGCGGCACTGGTGCACCTGGGCACGATGGGCGTCTACGGTTACGGCTGGTCCGGCTCCGCGCCGATCCCCGAGGGTTACCTGACCGTCAAAGTGTCGACACCCGACGGCGACATCGCCCGCGAGATCCTGCATCCGGCCAACCCCGGTTCGGTCTACCACCTGACCAAAACGCTCGACCAGCTCATGTTCTCGTTCTACTCCAAGAACGACGGCCTGCGGATCACCGACCTGCACCAGGGCATCGTGTGGGGAACCCAGACGCCCCAGACGATCCGCGACGAGCGGCTGGTCAACCGGTTCGACTACGACGGCGACTACGGCACCGTCCTCAACCGGTTCCTGATGCAGGCGGCCATCGGTCACCCGCTGACCGTGCACGGCAGCGGCGGCCAGACGCGCGCGTTCATCCACCTGCGGGACACCGTGCGGTGCATCGAGATCGCGATCAACGCCCAGCTCAACCAGGAAGCTGGCGGCAAACCCCAGGTGTTCAACCAGATCACCGAGACACACCGGGTGTGCGACCTGGCCAAGATGGTCAGCGAGATGACCGGTGTCGACGTCGCGTACCTGCCCAACCCACGGGCCGAAGCCGATGCGAACGATCTCAACGTGGTCAACGACCAGTTCCTCGCCCTGGGACTGCGCCCGACGAAGCTGTCCGAGGGACTGCTCGAGGAGATCACCGAGATCGCCGGAAAGTACCGGCACCGCGCGGATCACACGAAGATCATCGCGCGGTCGATCTGGCGGGCCGGTATGCGGACGTCGGCGGACCTGGTCGCCGAACTGCCGGCCGGCTGACCGCCATGGCCACCCGGGACCGCGTCCGCGGCATGAACGCGGCGTTCACCACCGGCCAAGCCGGTGTCGGCGAGATGACGCCGGCGAAACCGCCGCTGCGGCCGATGAAACTGCTCGTCGCCGTGCTGGTGGCCGGCGTGACCGTCGGCCTCGGCGTGTTCACGTACCGCGCGATCGCGGACCGGACGGCGAGCTTCAGCGGGCAGATCACGCCCGCGCACTCCTACGTACTCAACTTCCCCAACAACGGCACCCTCCAGGCGATGAACGTCCGGCCCGGCCAGCACGTGCGGGCCGGGCAGGTGCTGGCCGCCGAGGACAGCACCGTCGACCAGGCGAACCTCAAGGCGGCCCAGGCCGAGGTGGACGCCGACACGGCGGCGCTGGCCGCGGACCAGAACCCACAGGTCGGTGCGGCACAACAGAGCCAGAACCAGCTCGACGTCACCAAGGCCCAGCAGGCGGTCAGCACAGCGCAGAACTCGTTGACCCTGGCCCAGAACACGGCGCAGAACGCGATCGCGGCGCAGAGTTCGGTCGTGTCCGGCAAGCAGAGCGTGCTGTCCGCGGACAGCACGCGCCTCACCACGGTGTGCACGACGTCGGCGACGCCGACACCCGACCAGCAGGCGTCGTGTGCCGCGATGCAGAGCCAGATCGTCAAGGACCAGGCCGATCTGGCGACCGCGCAGGCACAGTTGACCGCGACTCAGTCGGGGGCCAAGGGTGAGCAGGCGAAGGACGCGGCGGCGCTCGCGGCCAGCCAGGCCACGCTGGCCGCGGCCCAGAACCGGGCCAACCAGGCCGCGCCGCCGGTGACCCCGGCGACGATCGCCCAGATCCAGTCCGACCTGGCCAACGCGCAGGCGCACGTGGCCGCCGACCAGCAACTGGTGCGCGAGGACACGATCACGGCACCGGCCGACGGCATCGTCGCGGACACCGCGGGCGCGGCCGGTGACGTGGTCGGCCCGAACGGCGTGCACGGCTTCAACGGCCCGGCCGCGGAGTCCGGCACGCTGAGTGCGCAGCAGGCCTCGGGGTTCCAGTTGTTCGTGCAGCCGGCCGCGCCGAACGGCGGCAGCACGCAAGAGTCGTCGTTCGCGCCGGTGGTCGTGCTGTTCGCGCCGCCGATGACGGTGACGGCGCAACTGCCCGAGGAGAACATGGGCGGCACGCACATCGGCCAGAGCGTGACGCTGGACGTCACCGCGCTCGGCCGGACCGTGCACGGCACCGTCAGCCAGATCCTGCTCGCCCCGGCCCGGGTGCCCACCGCCACGTTCTACGACGTGGTGATCGCGATGGACGACCAGCCCTCCGGTCTGCTGGACGGCATGACGGTCCAGGTCACCCTGAACTGAACGGACGTACCGATGTACACGGTGTCCTTTTACGATGGCCGCGGCCTGTTTCTGCTGCTCCTGGACGCCATCGCGTTGGGCTATCTCATTCTCCAGCCGTTGTCCCGCCGTCATGACGACTCCGACCAGGGCGGCGGGAACCGGGTGCGCCTGCCACCGTTCCGGCGGCCGTCGTGGCCGCGTGTGATCAGCTTCTTCGTGTTGGTCAGCGTGGTGAACACGTACGTGGCGCTGCTGAAGGGCGCGCCGCTGATCCGGGCGTACCGGAACCTGGTGGGCCAGGCGTTGCGCACGGTACTGCGCGATCCGACCACGGCGGGGTACTACGCGTCCAAGCTGGTGCCGATCGTGCCGGCCACGATGCTGTCGTTCATGGCGATCATGGCCATCGTGCTGCCCGGCACGCTCGGCCGGCGCCTGATGATCGCGCTGCACGGCGTGCTGTTCCTCGTCGTGTCCGTGGTGGCGACGTGTTTCCTCGCGGTGATCGCGGTCGCGGCCGGCGTGTCGTTCGGCCCGCTGCCGCTGATCGACCTGCTGTTGCAGGAGTCGTTGGCGTACTTCGTGGTGTACCGGTTCGCGTTCACGAGTTTCCAGTACCCCCGCGTGACGCAGGTGCCGTCGTTGGGCCGGCGGCGCTGGCAGACACACGCGATCATGGTGCTGTGCCTGATCGGCGCGATCAGCATCACCGGCAGTCTCGCCGTGTGGCTGATCTCGCTGGCCGGCGGGGACCTGCTGATGATGTTCCTGATCATCCGCAGCCTGCGCGCCGGCATCCTCGACTGGCTCTACGCACTGCTCGGACTGGTCCGGCTGGCCGGTGGCAAGCCGCCCCAGCCGGACGATCGGCGTCCACCACTCGAAGTGATCATTCCAGCGTTCAACGAGGCCGTCGTGATCGAGCGAACGTTGCGGTCGATCGACCGGGCAGCCGGGGTGTACGGCGGATCGGTGCGCGTGATCCTGTGCGACGACGGGTCCACCGACGACACGCGCGTGCTGGCACTGGCCACAATGGACGAGTTCGAGTTCGCGACGGGCCAGGTGATCCAGGGGCCGCACGCGGGCAAAGCCGTCGCGCTGAACCTGGCGCTGGCGCAGTGCGTTGCCGACTACGTGTACCGGATCGACGCGGACTGCGCGTTGGACCAGAACGCGTTCGTGTACTCGATCACGCAGTTCCTCGCGTATCCGGACGTCGGACTGGTCGGCGCGTTCGTGCTGCCGAAGGAGCCCTACGGCACGTGGATCGACCGGATGCGCGCACTGGAGATGATCTTCAGCTTCGGGTTCGCCCGCGTGATGCTGGCCGAGGTCGACGCGGTGCCGTGCATTCCCGGCACGTTCTGCGCGTTCCGCCGGCTACCCGCGTTGGAGGTCGGCGGTTTCATCGACGGCACGCTCGGCGAGGACGTGTTCTTCACGTGCGAGATCGCGCGACTGGGCTATCGGGCCGCCGTCGATCCGCGCGTGATCTCCTACGAGGACGTGCCGACGTCGCTGAAACAGCTGCGGGTGCAGCGGTTCCGGTGGTCCAAGGGCGGCATCATGAGCTTCGCCGCGTTCACGCCGTTCGGCGAGTGCCGCGCGCCGAGCCCGCGCAACTGGTTCAAGATGCCGATGGGCGCCGGCAAGGGCCTATTGAAACCGTTCGGCACCGCGATGATGCTGCTGACGCTGGAGTTCTCGATTCTCGACCCGGCCGTGCAGCACAACGTGGTCCGGTTCCTGCTGCTGCTCGTGGTCACGCAGATTCCGGCGATCATTCCCCGACTCGTCGTGATGGCCTACCACCACCGGCTGCGGCTGGTGCCGTGGCTGTTCACGTGGTTCCCGTTCTCGTTGCTGAAGCGGTTCTTCATGATCGAGGCGATCCTGTCCTTCGGCATGCGTCCGGTGAAACCGCCGCTCGCGATCCGGGCACGGTTCCCGACGTGGTCGTCGTTCCTGCGGGGTTCGTACGGATGAGGAAACTGCTGACGGTTCTCACGTGTGCCGCGCTGGCGGCCGGTTGCACGAGCACGTCGACACCGCTGTCGCCGGCCGCGGCCGCGACGCGGAGCTGGATCTTCACGAAGGCCGCGCTCGACGCGGTCACCGGGAATCCGGCGGCCCGGCAACTGCTGGCCGGCGCGCGGATCTACGAGATCCTGCAAGGGACCGAGACACCGTCGACGGCCGTGCCGGTCGTGCCGACGGTGTCGTTCAAGAGTTTCAAGGACCTGCAGCGGACCATCGACAAGCACAAGCTGCGCCCGGACGCCCGGGCCGTGATCTACGACGCCGAACACTGGCCGCAGACACCGGTCGACGAGCAGCAGAGCCCGGTCACGTTCTACGACCGGGCCGCGGACGTGGCGCACCACCATGGCCTGCTGTTCATCGCGACACCGGCGATGGATCTGGTGAACGTCGACCGCAAGTCGGCGAATCCGGCGCAGGACTTCCTGTCCAGCGACATCGACGGCGCGACGGCGACCAACGCCGACGTCGTGGACATCCAGGCGCAGAGCCTGGAACAGGACACGGCCGCGTACCGGTCGTTCGTCACGGCTGCCGCACAACAGATCCACGCGACGCACCCCGGTGCGACGGTGATCGCCGGCCTGTCCACGAATCCGCACGGCCGCCCGGTCCCGCCCGCGACACTCGCGTCCGACATGACCGCCGTCGCGAACGACGCGGCCGGATTCTGGATGAACATCCCGGATCTGGGCAAGTGCGCGAACTGCGCGACGCCGAGGCCGGACGTGGCCGTCGGTGCGTTGACCGACGGCCACGTGGCGAACCTGTTCAGAAGCCCAGGTTCTTGAGCGTCTCGATCATCGGCTTCACCTGGCTGGTGAAACTGTCCACGTTGAGCCAGAAACCGGAGGTGATGTTGGCGACGCCGGTGGCGGCGGCCGTGAGCTGACCACCGCTCGCGCCGTCGGACGGCGGGATGCTGCGACCGAGCCCGGCCAGGAACGTGACGGCCGGGTTCGCCTTCATGACCTCCTTCTGCACGCTGAACGTGATGTTGTGGAAGGTCGTGCTGTCCAGTTCGAGTTGCTGCGACTGGTACTGGAAGACGTCGCCGGCGGACAGGAACTGGGCCGCCGACGCCAGATTGTGGCGGATGTAGGCGTTGTAGTCGTGGCCGTTGTCGTGCGCGTCGATGGGATACTGCGGCGCGTTGTTGGGATAGGCCGGGTTCGGGTCGCGGTTGCACAGGTCGTTGCCCGGCGTGAGCAGCACCCGCAGCCCGTGCTGGTGCGCGGTCTCGCAGAACTGCTGCGCGTAGCTCAAACCCGTGAAACTGTTGAACAGGAACGAACCCTGCTCCAGTTGCGGGGTGAACGCCCACTCCTCCGGGTCGTACTGCACGGCCTGCACCCAGGACGGCAGGCCGGCGTTGATCGCGTCGACCAGGCCGGTCGAACCGTTGGAGTACGCCTCGAACTTCAGCACCGCCGTCCCCGTGAAACCGGCCGGGACCGGTGTCGTGGCGAACTTTCCGCCGGCGTAGCGCACGGAGAAGAACGTGGTGCCCTGGTTGAACGCGGACCGGCAGACCTTCGGGCTACCGTCCAGATTGGGGTCGTTGAGATTGGCGAACGCGTCCGCGGCTAAGATCCACGTGAGCTTCGGCGCCCTGGGGTGTGCGATTCCCATACCAGCCAAGGCAGCCGCGGCGACAGTTCCCTGCATGAACCCCCGACGTGTGACCGGCATGATCGTCCTTTCTGCTTGGTTGTGAAAGTTAATAAACCTTCCTTATTATCCAACCAGAGAGTCCGCTGTGACAAGGGTTGAAGTTGGTAGCCTTCAGGAACCGTAGCGACGCTGCCGCGCTGCGAAACTGCGCACCGCGCGCAACAGGTCGATCTCGCGGAACGCCGGCCAGTAGGCGTCACAGAAGTACAGTTCGGAATACGCGCTCTGCCACAACAGGAAATTCGACATCCGCTGCTCGCCGCTGGTCCGGATCACCAGGTCCGGATCGGGCCGGCCCGCGGTGTACAGGTGTGCCGCGATGTCGTCCATGGAGAGGCTTTCCGCGACGTCACGCAGCGAATCGCCGGCCGCGGCGCGGTCGTACAACACGTCCCGCAACGCGTCGACGACCTCCTGCCGCCCGCCGTAACCGACGGCCAACGTCAGATGCCGGCCGGTGGCACAGTCACGCGTGGCCGATACGGCATTCTTCAGCGCGGCGGCCGTGGTGTCCGGCAACAGGTCCAGCAGGCCGGCGACGTGCACCCGCCAGCCGGTGTCCGGCCGGGCGAGCCGATCGGTGACCAGCCGCTCGACGACGCGCATCAGGAACGCGACCTCGGAATCGCTGCGGCGCACCAGGTTCTCCGTCGAGCACAGGAACACCGTCACGTGGTCGATCCCGATGCCCTCGCACCAGCGCAGCACGCGCTCGGCGTGTTCGGCGCCGTACTGGTGGCCCAGGCTCGGATTCGCGAGGCCGGCTTGTTTCGCCCAGCGGCGATTGCCGTCCATGATCAGTCCGATGTGGCTCGGCAGTGTTCCGGCCATGACCTGGCGGCGCAGGCGACGGGTGTACAGCGCGTAGAGCGGGCGGGTGAGCGGCATGCCGCACAGCATGCCGGACGATTGTGCGGAAATCGTGAACGTCACGTGCGCACGAGGTAGAGAATCACGCCGGCCGCGAGCACGACCGCCCCGCTGACGACCGACGAGAGCGGCAACAACGCCGCCAGCAACACGCATCCGGCCAGTCCCACGGCCGGCACGACGCGACGTCCCAACGTCCACGCCGACGCGTTCGCGATCGCGTAGTACACGAGCACACCGAACGACGAGAACCCGATCACCGCGCGGAGATCGGCGAACGCCGCAGCGACGGCGACCACGATGCCGACGGCGACCTCCGCGCGATGCGGCACCTCGAACCGCGGATGCACCGCGGCCAGCGCCTTCGGCAGGTGCTCGTCCCGCGCCATGGCCAGCGTCGTCCGCGACACGCCGAGGATCAACGCGAGCAGCGAACCGAGCGCCGCGACGGCGGCGCCCACCGTGACCAGCGGGGCCAGCCCCGGCAATCCGGCCGCGCGGACCGCGTCGGCCAGCGGCGCGACCGACGTGGCCAGCCGTCCCGCGCCCAGTGTCCGCAGCACCGCGACCGCGACGGCCGCGTAGACGACGAGCGTGATCCCGAGCGCCAACGGGATCGCCCGCGGAATCGTGCGTTCCGGCTCGCGTACCTCCTCGCCCAGCGTGGCGATCCGCGCGTAGCCGGCGAACGCGAAGAACAACAACGCCGCCGCCCGCACGATCCCGACGAATCCCGGCGTTACTGTCGGCACCGGCGTCGACGTGCCACCGGTCAGGCACACGGTCACGACGACCGCCAGCACGCCCAGCACGACGGCCACGATCACCCTGGTCAGCCACGCGGCCTTCTGCACGCCGGTGTAGTTCACCGCCGTCAGCACGACGACGGCGACCACCGCGATCACGTGCGCCCGTGCCGGCCACACGTACGAACCGACCGTGAGCGCCATCGCCGCGCACGACGCGGTCTTGCCGACGACGAACGCCCAGCCGGCCAGGTAACCCCAGAACGGCCCGAGCCGCTCCCGGCCGTACACGTACGTCCCGCCGGAGCTGGGATAACGGGCCGCGAGCCACGCCGAGGACATGGCGTTGCAGTACGCCACCACCGCCGCGATCCCCAGCCCCGCCAACAGTCCCGAGCCGGCCACGGCGGCGGCCGGCGCGAACGACGCGAAGATCCCGGCGCCGATCATCGATCCGAGCCCGATCACGATCGCGTCGCCGGTACCCAGCCGCCGCACGAGCCGGCCCTCGGTAGCGTTCACGGCTACATCGTGTCATCCCGGTAGCCGGTCCCCCACCACAGTGGATAGACGAGGGTGCAGGCCGATTCGTCGTCGTGGCAGTGCAGGCGCACGTCCTGGTCGGCGGTATCGACGTAGGTCGTGCTGTCGACGGCGACCATGCGGTGGGATCGTTCGCCGCGGGTGACGACGATGTGGTCGCCCTCGTCCATGATGCGGAACTCGCTGACCGGGTCGGTGTAGGTGCCGGACCGGTCGGCCGGCGGGTTGTCGATCGCCCGGCGCGGCCGCGGGACCGGCAGCGCGTCGTCGAGCACGGCGCGTGCTACGTCGTCGCACGAGAACCCTTCGAGGTTCACCAGCACGATGACGCTCAGGTCCTGGTCGACGGCTCGCACGTAGGTCGACGCGAAGCCCTCGATGCCGCCGTTGTGGTGAATCACGGCGTGGTCGCGGTACGTGGACAGCACCCAGCCGAAGCCGTAACTCTCGTGGCGGCCGCTGGCCAGCGTCAACGGCGTGGTCAGCACGGCCGGGTCGATCAACGTGCCGTCGCGGAACACCTGGTCGAAGCGGAGCAGGTCGGTCAGTGTGCAGAGCCGATGCCGCCGGTAGCCGGAGTTGCCGTACGAACAGCGGGTCCCGGGGTTCGAACAGCAGCGGCCGGTCGGCGAATCGGGCACGTAGCTCGGCACCGGTGTGGTCGAGCCGGGAATACGCCTCGAACTCCGGCCGGCGGACGAAGTTCGGGATGCCGGACGTGTGCGTGAGCAGGTGCCGCAACGTGACCCGGTCGGCGTGCGCGGGATAGTCGGGCAGGTAGTGACGGATCGGCGTGTCCAGATCCAGCACGCCGTCCCGCACCAACAACATGATCAGCAACGCCGTGAACGGCTTGGTCAACGACGCCAACCGGAACACCGTCGTCGGCGTCACCGGCAGTCCCCATTCCAGGTCGGCCTGGCCGACGCAGCGCTCCAGCACGGGTTCACCCGCGCGCGTCACGGCGAACGCGGCGCCGGGCACGGTGGCCAGCAACTCGTCGACGCGCGAGAGATCCACGTCAGGTGCGTCGTGCCTGCAGCAGCCGGCGACTGCGTTCGTCGCACGGTGTGTACACGTGCAGGCGCAGTTCGGGCACCGGGGACACCGCGAGTTCGGTGACCTCGAAGTCCATCGGCTCGTAGTCGGGCAGGATGATGCGGCGGTGCCGGACCTCGGGCGCCGCGACCTCGTGCAACGCCCACACCTCGGCGAACTCCGGGCTGATGTCCAGTAGTCGCCGGATGTCCTCCTCCCAGTCCGGATCGCCGACGTGCTGGCCGTAGTCGGCGCGCAGCCGCGCGACGAGGTGCCGGACCGACGCGTCGTAGTCGCCGATGTGTGCGCGGGCGGTCGGTTCGGCCAGGCAGCACCACAGCATGTTGTGGTGCACGCAGGGACTGGTGTGCCAGTCGCGGAACAGGTCGAGGTGCGCGTCGTTCTTGGCGATCACGTCGAACCGGGAGTTGGTCAGCGACGCCGGCAACGGGTCCAGCGAGTGCAGCATCGTCATCACGGCTTCCGGCACGCACGTGAATTCCGGGGACGTGCGCACCGGCGTCGCCTCGGCCAGCCGGTAGAGGTGCCAACGTTCGGTGGGGTCCATGCGTAACGTGTGGGCGATCGAGTCGAGCACCTGCCAACTCGCGTTGATCGGCCGGCCCTGCTCCAGCCACGTGTACCAGGTGATGCCGACGCCGGCGAGCAGCGCGACCTCCTCGCGACGCAGGCCGGCCGTACGCCGGCGACTGCCCGGTGGCAGGCCGACGTCGTGCGGGCTCAGCCGTCCCCGGCTGGCCTTCAGGAACTCCCCCAGCTCGGACCGCCTACGCCGGGTCACAGCCGCGGCACCCAGCGCCGCCGGTCTAGCCTCGGTTGTGGTCATGGCTCCATTCTGGCCGTTCGGTCGGACAAATTCCGCATCCTGGTATCCGGGGTAACAGCATCACCGGGCTCTCACCATCGCGCCCGGTGCGGCCGCAGCCTGACAACCATGAGCACCACGACCGTCCGAACAACACCGACCCCCGACCGATCAGCACCGCCGTGGACCCTGCTCGGCGTGCTGCTGGCCGGCCAGTTCATGGCTCTCCTCGACGTGACCATCGTGAACGTCGCCATGCCGTCCATCAGCACGCATCTGCACGCCTCCGGCAGTTCCCTGCAACTCATCGTCTCCGGGTACACGGTCAGTTACGCGATGTTGCTGATCACCGGCGCCCGCCTCGGCGATCTCTACGGTCGCCGCAACCTGTTCCTGGCCGGTGTGTCGCTGTTCACGGCGAGTTCGCTGGTGTGCGGCCTGGCACCGAACGTGTTGACGCTGATCGTGGCGCGCTTCGTGCAGGGCGCCGGTGCGGCGCTGATGATGCCGCAGGTGATGAGCAGCATCCAGACCGGATTCACCGGTGCGGCACGAGCGAAGGCGCTGTCCGCGTACGCGGCGGTGCTCGCGGTCGGCGGCGTCACCGGCATGGTCACCGGCGGCGCGCTGGTCAGCGCGGACTTGTTCGGTACCGGCTGGCGACCGGTGTTCCTGGTGAACGTGCCGATCGGCATCGTGGTCGCCGCACTCGTGGCGAAGCTGATGCCCGGCGGCGCCACCCGCGGCGGCCGACGCCTCGACCTGGCCGGTCTCGCGGTCGCGGTACCGGCGGTGTTCCTGGTGGTATTGCCGCTGGTGCTGGGCCACGACTCGGGCTGGCCGGCGTGGACGTTCGTGAGCATCGCGGCCGGTTTGGTGCTGGTGGGCGTGTTCGTGGCGATCGAGCGCCGGGTTCGCGACCCGCTGCTGAATCTCGCGGTGCTGCGCGTACCCGGCATGCGCTCCGGCCTGGCCACACTGTCCGCCGGCATGATCGCGTACGGCGGCTTCCTGTTCTCGTTGGGCCTGGAGTTGCAAGGTGGCCTGCGCGAAACCGCGCTGCACGCCGGCCTGACGATCACCCCGGCCGCCGCCGCGTTCGGCCTGTGCGGCTTCTACTGGCGACGACTGCCCGCCCGCGCCCACCACACGCTGACCACGATCGGCTTCCTGGTGGGCGGCGCGGGTTATCTGGAACTCGGTCTGGTGCTGGGACACGGCGTACGCGGCGGCGCACCGTTGCAGATCGGGTTGCTGTTGTTCGGGATCGGGATGGGCGTCGGGTTCAGCCCGCTGATGACGCACATCCTGGTCCACGTGCCGCCCCACGAGGCGGCGGATGCGAGCGGTCTCGTCACGACGACGCTGCAACTGGGTCAGGTGGTCGGCGTGGCCGTCTTCGGCAGCCTGTTCCTGACGCTGGCACCAACGTCATCGTCGAACGCGATCTCCACCACGCTGATCTGGTTGGCCGGCCTGGTCACTGTCGGCGCTGTATTGTCTGTCGTCCTCGCCCAGGCCGTGGTTGCCGCAAGATCTTCAGCTCACCAAACTTCGTCGCGCCAATGACTTTTTGATCTTCCCACACGGTCACCGCGAGGTCTGTCAATCCCACCAGGGGTGTGAGATCAACCGGCCAGTGGCCCAACAACACCAGCCGCCGCAGACCAGAAAGGCGGAGTATCGGGCTGAGATCCGACACGTCCGAACCCGACAGACTGAGACGCTGCAGCTTGGGCAACGCCGGCAGGTTGGTCAGGGAAAGATGCACGCACTCGGTCAACGACAGATCCGTCAGCGACTCGGCCCAGCGCGCCAGCTCACCGAGATCCTGCAGATCCACACACATGTGCAGCCCCAGTCGCTGTGGGTGCGCCAGGAATGCCAGCGGCTTGAGGTCTGGCAGGGTACCGACGGGTGCCAGTTCGAGCCCGATCAGCCCGATCAGGTCGCACAGTCCCGGCTTGGGTAGCGCGTCCGAGCCCAGCACCAGTTTCAGGACTTTCAGTTGTGGCAGCTTGGCCAGCGGTGTCAGGTCATGGAAGTCGTCAGAGATCACATTGAGCTCGACCAGTTGCGGCAACTCGGCGACGAATGCGAGATCGCCTGGGCCTGAGATGTAGGTCACGTCCAGCCTGCGCACGTTCCTGATATGCCGCAATCCTGGAACGACGGCTGGATCCGAAATTGTGACGGTGCCGTTCCGCAGTGGTGAGTCTGACAACACCGACCTGGCATAGTCGATCGGATCGAATCGGGGCCAGGCGTCCATCAGAGCCGCGACGACCTCCGGCCGTTCGTCCATCCGGAACCGGGCGATGATCTGCATGGCATCGTCGCCACCGAGGGCGGACGCTACCCATATCGTGCCGATGATCTCCGCCTCCGAAGGAGATGGCGAACGTAGCAGGAGGTCGAGCATGTGCTCGCCGCCGGCCGCGAGCACATTGGCCGCACCAAAGGTCCTCGGCGGCAACAGTGGTTCGACACGCTCGTGAATCTTGTCACGGATAGCGCCACTGAGTTCGGGCGAGGTTTCCAGGCAGGCCAAGGCGACCAGACTTCGGCGATCCTCGTCGCGCTTGGTGTAGTGGAGGATGCCAGCGAGTAATTCTTCCCTTCGTTGGCTCGACGCGTGCCCGGATGCCATGACAACGACCTCGTACCACTGGTCGAGGTGCGCGTTGCGCACGAGTACGCCGATGTCATCGGCTTCGATCGCGGCCTTGGCTGCGAGATACTCCTGAAACGTCCGATGGACGAAGTCGACCCGACCGACCACCGGTTCCCGCAGCAATCCCGTGCGCTCCAACAGATGACGGAACACGACGTACACATCGGCCTCGACCTGGGGCATGTGCTTGAGCTTTACCGCCAGCCGCTCCTGGATACGATCCGTTGGCGCGTCGGACAGGCCGTTACGCACGAGCCAGTACGCCACGTCCTGCAACAGCAAAGTCTTCTCGATGCGGCCGAGGCCGGCCGGCGCTGCGATGATGCCGCGTTCCTTGTCCCGACGTTCCAACAGCATGTGCAGCGTGATCTCGTAGAGCTCCATCCGGTTGGCCGGCAGATGCCCGCGCCGATCCCGATGCAGCGCACACAGCAACGCGCACAACAGCGGTGTTTCCGCGATCCGCCGTAACGCGCGGCGGGACGTGATGGCATCGAGCAACTGTTTCTGGTACCCGTCGAGCTCGGCGCGTTCGGTGTTGTCCGTGGTCTGGGTGCGCATCGCGTCGTGCCAGTGCTGCACGAGTGCGCGGACGTCGCTCGGCATCAGCGGCTGGAGTTCGGCGCTGGTGAAATCCAGGTTGTCCAGCCATTCCAGCGCGACGGCGGCCGGCCGGGACGTCACGACGTACCGAGCGTGCGGGAAGGCCGCGATCATGGCGCGGAGCCATTCCTTCGCCTCGTCTCGCCGCCCTTCCGGTAGTTCGTCGACACCGTCCACCAGGACGATAGCGCGGCCGGACCGCAATTTCTCATGCACCCAGCCGTCCGGCATCTCGTCGGCGATGTGCCGGCTGACGTCGTCCAGGAAGTGTTCCGGTGTGGGCAGCGGCGCGTCCGCGTATCGGCGCAATCTGATCAGGAACGGAGTGCCGAGGTCGACGGACCGGACGTCCCGGGTCACGCAGCGCACCGCGATCCACTGCAACAGTGTTGTCTTGCCGGAACCGGCCTCACCCCGGATGAACAGCCTTGACTCGTTCGGGAGCAACTCCTCGATGCGATGGACCGTCGATGATCGCGCGCTGACGGCGAGGCTGATGTACGCGACCGACACGGGTACTG
>Ga0070714_100000633_pt1 | contig 25041 bp, 23 predicted proteins | sample LARL83metaG_FD_65450 | JGI IMG/M metagenome (GOLD analysis project Ga0070714, IMG submission 65450) | Corn, switchgrass and miscanthus rhizosphere microbial communities from Kellogg Biological Station, Michigan, USA - LAR L8-3 metaG | ecosystem: Host-associated > Plants > Roots > Rhizosphere ... | reverse complement strand
GCTGAAACTCGAAGGAGCTCGTCTTCCTGAATCTGCGCTCAAGATGACCGGACTCTGATCATTTCTCTTTTAAGCCGTATGCAGATCGCCGATTGCAAGAACAGCCAAAGGACAAAGGACCACGACATGAAATTGAAGCTGACGATTTTGGGACTATGTTTCCTGACGACGAATGTCCAATGGGCCTTTACTCAAGCGCAACCGGCAGGCGCCGCCGCGACAACTGGTTCACCCGTGGCGGGTGCAAGCACAGCCGTGCAGCAAACACCTGCTGTGGTGCGAGTGGACAGCGGCCAACTGCAAGGAGTGGTCGACGACGGCGTCATTTCCTACAAGGGCATCCCCTTTGCAGCGCCCCCGGTGGGCGATCTGCGATGGCGGCCGCCTCAACCGGCGGCGCAATGGACCGGCGTGCGAAAGGCCACGGAATTCGGTGCGGACTGCATGCAGGCACGGTTCGGCCCTCCCCCCGCGCCTGGCGCGCCTCCGGCTCTGGCGCCTTCGGAAGACTGTCTGTCCTTAAATGTCTGGCGGCCCGCGAGCGCCGCGCCAGGGGCGAAGTTGCCAGTCATGGTGTGGATCTACGGCGGCGGCTTCATGTTTGGCTCGAGCGCCATGCCCTCAACTTCGGGGACACAGTTCGCTAAACAGGGCGTCGTCTTGGTCGCCGCCAATTACCGCGTAGGACGCTTCGGGTTCTTTGCCTTCCCCGCGTTGAGCCGCGAACGCCCTGACGAGCCCAAAGGCAACTACGCCTACATGGACCAGATTGCTGCCCTGAAGTGGGTGCAGAAGAATATCGCCGCATTTGGAGGCGATCCCAACAACGTCACGATCTTTGGATTCTCCGCGGGTGGTGTCTCGGTGCATAGCCTCCTGACAATGCCAATGGCGCGCGGCCTGTTCCAAAAGGCGATCGTCGAGTCCGGGGGGTCGCGTGACAGCGTGCTCACCGCGAGGCCGATGAGCAAAGACGGCATCGATCCGAACTATCCGGTGAAAGCAGCGTACTGATCGACCTGGGCGGCAGTCTCTTCATCAAGCCGAACAGAAGCACAGATGTGGCGGACTTGGTTGATCTCAAGCAGCGGCATGTGGGTTCTCCTTTATTGGTAGTGGAATCAAACAATCTTTCTGCACAGAATTGGTTAGCAAGTCAGCAGCAATAGGCGCAGCACTGCTTGACGAACCTGTGGCATGTTGAACCTCGAAGACTGGGTCAATAAGAAAGCGTTTCGCGTCGCGGTCATACCCTCGAAGCGCCAGGACTTCGCGAATAACGCGGCGACGTGGTTGACGCTCTACATGGACGACGAAATCCACAGCCTCTGCGATCTCCGCTTCGGTGTCGGAGAAATTGCTTTGCGCGTGGCTGCGCATCACGAGATTGGCAAAACGGTGAAGGGCTTTCTCCGCCGAGTTGGCGTGGATCGTAGCCATTGAACCGGCGTGACCCGTGTTGAAGGAATCGAGCAGGGTTCGTGCCTCGATTCCGCGTACTTCCCCAAGAATGATGCGGTCCGGTCGCCATCGAAGAGCGGACTTCAGAAGGTCGTCAAAAGTTACCTTGGCCTTAAACGTATCGGTCTGACATTCCGTCGGCAGAATGTTCGGCTTCTGGATCTGAAGTTCGGAAGTGTCCTCGATGACAACGAGGCGATCCTGTTCGGGAATAAAGTCGGCCAGTATCCGCAGTAGCGTGGTCTTGCCACTACCCGTCATGCCAAGGATCAGAGTATGAGCAACGTCGCGGGTGTGCAGGTTGAGAAAGTATGGCGTGCTGTTATCAGTTTCGACGACTGCCAGGCATTCCGTCCCAAGAAACGCGTTTGTCTTTTCGCCGGGGAGGATCGTGAACAGGAAAGACAAGTCCGCATAATTCGTGTTTAGCAGATACAACTTGCGAAGGTTCAGAGCGTAGTTGCCCGGCACGATGGCGAAATAAGCGTTCAGTTGGTTGTAGGTCTCTGCAAACAGATTGCCGTCCGCATTGGTGAAGACACCTGTAAACTCGCCCACGAGTTGATCCAAGTCCGCGTGTGACGAACCGTAGAGAACGATAGTCAGCGAGTAGTCTCCCAGCGATTGGCCATCGCCAAAGCATCGCAAGCAATCGCCAAGGTTTTCGATATCGGCTTGCTTCGATTCATCCACCAGCACGTCGCGCGGGTTCGTCTGTGTTACGTCGTTGCCCATCTGGGAGACAAAGCCCGTCTTCGACACATTGAAGTGGCGTCGCCGCTTGTTCACTTCTTTGCGCGCCTTTTGTGCGGCAATCGGCGTCCACTCCGTGACGACGTGGAGATTGCCGGGAATCTTGAGAAGCGCGTCGAGCACCAATGGCCGGGTTTCTGTAATGGCTTCTTTCATCGTCAGGACACGGACGATGTGATCGCCTATACGCAGATGGTCGCGTTCTGCCTCGATATCCGAGTTGACCACCTGATAGTCGAGAAACTGCATTGACTGCGGCTTGCCGGCGATCCGCCAGTCGTCGTAGTTCAGCAAGCGGCGGAAGAACGTGTACTGTCCCTGCTGACTCAGGACTGCGACTTCCATGAGATCCGCTAGCTGCCGACAGAAGGCCTGCACTTGCTGGCCAAGATGCCGAGTACTTCGCTCGATTTGCGAGCGCAGGAGCGTTTTCATAGTGTCGTTGGTGAACTGCGCTTTCAATTCGCCAATCCCACCAACTGGATCATGAAACATGCGAGCAAGCGCCGCGCCGACTCCGGTTTTGGAACGGGCCCCTTCGAGCAGGACGCAATAGAAGATTTCGATCTGATAGAGGCAGTCGCGCTTCGCCTCGAAAAACTTCCGGCGCTGATCGACGGCTGCCTGGATAACGGGATCGTCATATGTGGCAAACGGTATGTCTGGCCGATTGGATTTGAATAGGTACTGGTAAACATGAAAACCGGGTCCAAACGATTTGAGCGCGGATTCCAGACGCTTTACTGCGTATTCCTGTTCCGAGCGGTCAAGACTTTCGTAGTCCACACCGGTAACGCCAAGAACCATGCCGACATCGCCGCTCTTGGTGAGGAAAGTCGTGTCGTTCCAGAAGCCGTAGAGGTTGATGTGCGCGTTGAGAGCCGCGCTCTCTTTCCATGGCTTGATGACCTTGTCGAGCCGCAACATCACACGACCTCCACGCGGGGAATTTCCTGCTTGCCTGCGTCGTAGCGAAGTTTGTAGCGTTCGGACTTTGCCAGGATGCGGAGGAACGCTGGATCGCTGTTTGTGACCCAATGACCGAACGCAAAGCCGCCAATGAAGACTGCGATGCCGGCAAGGATGGAATTGAACAGGTTGAAGGCTCCCACGGCACTCACGCAGACGAAGTAGAAGAGCGTCCGCTCCACGCCCAAATAGGTGAGAGGTTTGTGCAGACTCTTGAAGACTCGATTTGAGCGACGTTTCTGCTGTGCTTTGTCGGGCATGTCGTTTTCCTCTACAAAGTGGCGCGCGACGGGAACGGCGGCAGATTGGGAACTGAGGCTATACGCCCCAAAGCCAACTCAAAACATTCACTGCAAGAACAGCGATGCCTGTTCCCGCAGCGACTCCGGCGAGCGCTTTCTTAGCGCCCGGTTCACCATGCGCGAAGCCGTAGCCCCCGATCACGATTGCAACGAGACTTGCAACTTTCGCGATCGTCCCGGTGAAGAGGGTTTGGATTGCGTTGAAGCCAGTATCGAATGGTGGACCCTGTGCCAGTGCTGGGATGGGTATGACGAGCAGTAGAGTTAACAAAGCGACGGTTGTAACCGCCGATTTCCACTGTCGAAGGTGTTTGATTCGGTGAATGAAACGGGATCTTACTGAATGGGCCATGTTCACCTCCGCAGCGACCTTGATGTGGCTGCCGTTCGCGCAAAACTAACTTCACTCAATCGACAAGTCCAACGGCATTGAAGCGATCAGTTGGGCAGGAGAAGAACGTCTACGAAGATTAGAGCGACCCTATGGAAGAAGTTGTGGTCGAAGCGCGGGTGAGAGCACCTTGTAAACGATTCGCAATTAAGGACAACGCCATTTGCAATCGCTCACGCCTCACTCAATTGCCCAAGGAACTGGAGACAGGTCTAGACCCACCCAGAATTGCAAAGTTGCTGAGCGAGAGTCTGGCAGTGCTTTCACAGGTCGGGCCTCCCAGATACAGCCTCAGCTCTTTCTCAATCCTGCGCTGAATTGAATTCCGTTCAGAAGCAATTGCTGAACGTGCTCCGCGAAGTGGCGCATCCTGATATCGGAGTAGTTGCTAGAACCAGAAGTGCCAATGACTCACTCCTGCAGAGCATGGCGATCCGTGCTCAGAGGATGGAAGACTTCCTCGTGAGGCTGGAAAAACAGATTTGGGCAACATGGCTGCCAGTTATCGCGAGTGCCGCATTAGCGCTGGGATTTATCTTGGGATCATGGTTTGCGAACGCAAGGCAAACGCCATGCGAGACTACAAACGCAGCCCCGTTGCAACTGGCGCCGACGGTCGGGGCTCCTCGCGAGCACAAAGCGAAGCACTGAATGTAGTATTGAGTAATTTAAAGCACTAGTTTATATTTCTCATGTGCGATATATCCAGAGAAGATTGGCAGCTGTGGTGCAAGATGCCGCGCGACACTTTCCCGCAGTTGTTGTCACCGGACCTCGCCGTGCTGGCAAGACCACTCTTCTGCGCAAACTCTTTCCTAAAGCCCAGTATGTGCTGCTCGAAGATCCTGATATTCAAGCTCGGGTACGCAGTGATCCCCGCGCTTTTCTAGAGGCACTCCGCCCTCCGGTGGTCTTCGACGAGATTCAAAACACGCCCGAATTACTTGCGTATGTGCGTACAGTCATCGACACGGGCCGGCGCCGGATGGGACAGTGGCTCTTCACCGGCTCTCAAGAAGCTCCACTGATGCAAGGCATCAGCGAATCAATGGCGGGCCGTGCTGCCATTCTTCAGCTCCTGCCTTTCAGTCTGTCGGAAACCGGGAAGGTGAATCTGCTGCACGGAGGGTTTCCCGAGGTGCTCGCTCGGCCAAAGGCTCGTGGCCTTTGGTTCGCTTCCTACCTGCAAACCTATCTGGAAAGAGACGTTCGTGCCATCACGAACGTACGCGACCTGGCCACGTTTCGTCGTTTTCTAGCACTTTTGGCGAGTCGTCACGGCCAGATTCTGAATAAGACGCATCTGGCTGCACCGCTTGGCGTCACTGTGCCCACGATTGGCGACTGGCTGCACATTCTTGAAGTGACCGGCCAGGTCATTCTCGTACCTCCCTATTTCGAAAACCTCGGGAAGCGGCTGATCAAGTCTCCGAAAGTCTATTTAGGTGATTCCGGCCTTGCCTGCTACCTCCTCGGTCTGACATCGGTGGCTGAGCTTGAGCGCTCGCCATTCCTTGGAGCGCTATTCGAGGGCTTCGTAGCCGCGGAATTAGTCAAGAGTCAGGCCGACCGTGGAATGCGCAAAGAGCTTTACTATTTCCGCGATCAGCAGGGCTTGGAAGTGGACTTTCTGGTTCCACGTCCAAATGCCAAACTGTGGCTGGTAGAAGCGAAGTCCTCAAAGACTGTCCGGCCCTCCATGGCATCGCCCTTGACCTCACTTCGGCGCGCGCTGCAAAGACGAGCCGGAAGGCTGATCGTGGTCCACCGGAAGTCCCGGGTCCAGGTTCCTACCGCAGCGATCGCTAGCGGAGTCGAGGCGCTGGACCTAGAGCAATTTGTCGGAGAGCTTCTACGTGCGTGAGGTGCTGTTGCGAACGGCGGTCTCAAGGGAGGCAGGCAAAGAGTCCTTTTCTGTTATTAAGCCATAACGCCTTATCCTTTAATAACGTGATCGCTTGTTAAAGGAACCCTGCACAACATAGCGATCCCTGTCCGCTTCCTTTGGTGAGCAAACAAACAGACAGAACCCCTGAACGAATTTGCTCAAAGGCGGGGATCAGAAAACCGCGACAGCATGGGGACAAAACCTGCAGAGAAGTCGTTGGCTTATTCCACGCTGAGGTCAGAGATATTGGGGAAAACGCCGTTACAGGCCAACGAGTGAAAACGGGATTTTGATTGTAAACGTCAGAGCAAGTACACAGTTGACAAAAGTATCTCATTTTCACTTGTTATGTTTGCTTGGGACTCGGTGCAATAGGTCATGGAGGTCAAGACGTTGAAACCCTGCGAGTAACGTGGCATTGATAACGTAGTCTCACCTCGACGAACACCGATCAGAAAACTTGGCAAGCGCTTGACGCTTTGGGGCACCGCCTCAGCGGAAATAGGCACTCAGCACGTATTGCTGGAGCATTCGCTGCGTGTTGAAAAAAGAGCCGTTCACGGCGATTGCATGGCGCATGATCGCAATAAAATGTGATCTGTCGTCGTAGAACATGGGGATGATCACACGTTCCAACTTGTCATAGAGCGAGACCGCGTCCTCCGAGCTATCGGTCTCTTCGCAAGGTCTTTCAGCGCCGATGGCCCAGCCCGTGACCCCTTCAATCAGTCCTTCCATCCACCAACCATCAACGATGCTCAGGCTGGGAATGCCATTCAGCGCCGCCTTCATTCCACTGGTCCCAGATGCCTCTAGGGGCGCATGCGGAGTATTGAGCCATAGATCGACACCTGAGGTGATGATCTTGGCAATCGCGAGATCGTAGTTGGGCAGAAAGGCAATCGCGATGCTCTCCGTGAGAGCGTTTTTCAGTTCGAGAATTCGACGGATGAGCCGTTTGCCTTCTTGATCGCTGGGGTGCGCTTTGCCGGCAAAGATCAATTGTAGGCCGCCACGTTCCTGTGCGATCTGCTTCAGACGTTCAATGTCCGTGAAGAGAAGGTCGGCGCGTTTGTATGCTGTGACTCGCCGCGCGAAACCCATGGTGAAGATCTCGGGCTTCATCGGTGATTTCAGATCCTGATTCACGTAGGCCAGCAATTCTGTCTTCGCTTGTTTGTGGGCTTCCCATATATCTGCTTCGGGAATGCTTTCCGCATGCCGCAAACTGGAGTTGTCTTGCCGCCAATCCGTGATATGGCGATCATAGAGCGCCTGGAAAGATGGTGACGCCCAGGTGGCGGCGTGGACCCCAATTGTGATGGCCTCGATATGGTAGCCCTTGAACATCAGTCGTGATACTTCACCGTGCTTTTTGGCTACGCCGTTCACGTATCGACTCATGTTCAAGCCGAGGTACGTCATGTTCAACATGGCCTGTCCGCTCGTAGCGGACTTCCTCTCGCCGGGCGCTTCGTGGCGTCCAAAAACACGGACTGCCATGTTCGTGTCAAGCACGTCGGAAAGATCGTCCCGAAATCCTAGAGTGCAGCCCAGCGCGGAAAGCGCGAATTGATCATGACCGGCAGGTACCGGCGTATGGGTGGTGAAGATACATTTCTTCCGCACCGCGGCAAGGTCATTAACTGTTATGTGATTTCGCTCCGCCTTGCGGACTTCCTCCTGCAGCAATTCCAGGGCAAGCAGGCTGGCATGGCCTTCGTTCAGGTGAAATCGTTCAAACCTGTCGTAGCCGAGCGCGCGCAACACGCGTACTCCGCCGATGCCCAGCACAACCTCCTGACAGAGACGGTACCTTGAGTCTCCCCCATAAAGAACGCGTGTCAGCTTTCGGTCCCACTCGCTATTCTCTGGCAAATCCGTATCGAGGAGGTAGACGGGGACGGAATACCCGTTGACCCCTTGTACTTGGTACTTCCAGCAGCGCAGACACAATGGTCGCCCCTCGATGGCGACCGCTGCTCTGCCCGGCATCTCTGTCAGGAACTGCTCCACGTTCCACTCGACAGGATCTTCCGTTTGCCAGCCCGTGGCATCGAAGCGCTGCCGAAAGTGTCCGGCGCGATGAAGAAGCGTGATGGCAACCATGGGGACTTGAAGATCAGCTGCCGACCGAATCGTGTCGCCCGCGAGAACGCCCAAGCCGCCGCTGTACGTGGGAATCTCCGACTGCAGCGCAATTTCCATGGAGAAGTAAGCTATTTTTCTTTCACCCTGCAAGGCACGCATTACGACAGCACCTAGCCGGCCTAGGCGGCTTTTCAGCACGTAGTCGGTAGCCCCTTGTTTCATCACGGATGCCGCGGCTTCCTCACCTATGGTGCCGGAGACCACGACGAAGGGAATGCTGAGTCCTTCCTCTTGTAGCAACTGTAGAGCCTGCAACCCGCTGAACTGCGGCAAAGAATAGTCTGCGAGAACGACTCCCGGTGATTTCCTGAGGTGCGCCAGGTAGTCGGCCTCAGTGTCGACCCTTTCCCATGTCACTTCAAAACCGCTACGGCGCAGTTCGTACACCATCAGCTCAGCATCAGTGGGATTATCTTCAACGATCAAGGCGTGCAGGAATTGCCGGGCAGAGCGCGAGTTCTCCTGGCTGGTGATTTGAGCCGACTTCATCGTACCTTCGTCCGGCGCGGATCTGGACCTGCCGTTTACATCTACCATCGGACGCGAACCCGTCGAAGTTTACCCGGCCCTTGAATCTGACGATTCGTCCCGAAGCCCTATCTAACGTTCGGAGCGTTGTCTTCGACCAGATCGCGCTGATCTATCGTTGCTGTCAGACTGTATGTGCCTTTTTGGTTCTCAAAGCCGATGAAGACGGTAGCTGATTGATCAGCAACCAATAGAGTCCCAGTTGCTTAACCATTTTCCGAAACTGGTCGAAATGCACCGGCTTCTGCAGATAGCTGTTTACTCCCAGCCGGTAGCTGTTGACCATGTCCTCATCTTCCTTCGACGAGGTCAGTACTACCACGGGAATGACTTGCGTTGCGGGATTGCTCTTGATTTGGCGGAGCACTTGCAAGCCATCAACCTTTGGGAGCTTCAGGTCGAGAAGGATAAGTTTCGGCATGATCCCCGTTCTAGCGCTCAGCTGGTTCTCGCATTCGGCCAGAAACTCAAGAGCTTCCTCGCCATCGCGCACAACTCGAATCGGGTTCCCAAGGTTTTCGCCATGCAGCGCGTGAAGGGTCAATTCGATGTCTTTTTCGCTGTCTTCTACCAGCAGGATCTCAACTTCCACTTTATCCATCGTCATGGTCGCATCTCCCGAGAGTCCTTCCATCAAACTGCCGCTGTGGCGGTCGCGAGCTCATTTTTCTCCGCCTCGCAAGCGCGAAGGCTGAGATAAAAAGTTGCGCCTTTGTTTAGCTCCGCTTCTGCCCACACGCGCCCGCCATGGCGGTGTATGATCCGCTGCACAATCGCCAATCCAACCCCTGTTCCTTCGAAGTCCTGCTGCCGGTGAAGGCGCTGGAACAGGCCGAACAACTTGTCCGCATATTTCATACTGAAGCCCACGCCGTTGTCGCGAACGAAGACGACCGGCTCTCCGTCGATTGTGGTTTGACCAATCTCGATGATGGCCGGTTGGCGCGTGCGGGTGAACTTCAGGGCATTCGACAACAGATTCACAAGTACCTGCTTCAACAAAACCGGATCACCCTGCACGAACGGCAACTCCTCAATCCGCCACTCAACCTGCCGGTCCTGCATCTCCGGTTTGAGTCCCTTCACCACTTCTTCCACCAAGGGTTTCAAGCTACAGGCCTGCTTACTGAGTTCCTGGCGTCCCAGGCGCGACAGCTTGAGCAGATCTTCGAGCAGCTGTGACATGCGCTCGACGCTGTCGCGAATGGTGTCCAGATGATGTTTGCCGGAGTCGTTCAATACCGGACTTGCCTCTTCGGCCAGCATCTCTGCAAAACCGTGGATGTGGCGAAGCGGGGCTCGCAGATCGTGGGCGACCGCGTAGTTGAAGGTTTCCAGTTCCTTGTTTACCGCCCGAAGTTCTTCGGTGCGTGCTGCGACACGTTGCTCCAACTGCTCATTCAACTGGCGGACTTCTTCCTCCGCCCGTTTGCGTTCCGTAACGTCGCGAGCCGCAGCAAACACGCCCTCCACTTCACCCCTTTCATTCCTGAAACCGTTAGCGTTGTATAGAACGTGCGTCACCTGACCGGATGCGGATCGGATGCCAAGGGGATAATCCCGTACCGAGCCTTCGGCGAACACCCGTTGGTACCCCTGTTTGGCGATTTCCGGTTCGGTGAAGTAATTCGAGAAGTCGGTTCCAATCAGTTGGTCACGAGCAACCCCAGTCACTTTCTCGGTGGCCTCATTGACGTCCGTGATCTTGCCTTCACGGCTGATGGTCACCAGTGGGTCCAGACTGGCTTCGATCAGGCTGCGGGCATACTGCGAGGCTTTCTGCAGCGCCTCCTCTGCCTGCTTTCGCTTGGTGATGTCGACCACGAAGGCGGCAATCTGTTCTTCCGGACCTGGCAGCAGCGTATTGGCCAGGAATATCGGCACACGGCTGCCATCCCGGCGCAGGTACTCCTTTTCGTAGGGTGTGCAGCTTCCCTGCTCGCGCAACTCCCGGATCGCGAGCTCATCCGCGGACAACCATTCGCTCGGCGTGACGGTGCGCCAGTCGACCTGTCCCTGTTCGAGTTCCTCCCGGCTGAACCCGACTAAGCAGAGATAATAGTCGTTGGCTTCGACGACATCTCCCGCCGCGGTGGCGATCACGATTCCGATGATGTTGGAATCGATCAGCCGCCGCAAGCGCTCGTGGGCTAGGCGCAGCGATTCTTCCGCGTGCTTGCGCTCCGTGATGTCTCGATTGATTTCGAGGATCGCCGTGGGTTTGCCTTGTTCGTCGCGTAAAAGCGACCAGCGGCTCGTGACCACGATGGCCTTCCCCTCGCGGGAGATGTGATTGAGTTCGCCTTCCCACTCTCGGGTCTCCTGGATAACCGCCTCAATCCTTTCCATGGGCTCCGCGAACGTAGTTTGCAACAGCTCGTGGGAGATCTTGCCGACGGCCTCCTCAGCCGTCCATCCATAGAGATCCTTCGCTCCGCGGTTCCAGAAGAGTATCTGACCGTCCAGACCGCGAAACAGCACAGCATCGTGCGCCAGGTCTAGCAGGGCGGCCTGTTCCCGTATTTTCTGCTCGGCGCGCTTGTGGTCGCTAAGATCAGTGGCTACGAGGCAGATTCCTTGTACCAATCCTCCAAGAGGAATCGAACTGAGGGACAACTGAACCGGAAGTACGGTCCCGTCCGCACGCAGCAACCGAGCCTCTGCCCGCACGTCCTTTTTTGAACGCCTGCCGCACCAACTCGAATGCGTTCTCCCGATCCCCTTCTCGCATCATAGAGGCGAAGGTGGAACCCAGCACTCGTTGGGCGGAAAGTCCGACCATTTCTGCCAGCCGAGGATTGCAGAAAAGGATGGTCCCTTCAGCCGTTATCGTTGCGGCGCCCTCGTTCATACGTTCGGCGAGAATACGATAGGGCTCTTCAGGGCTTTGGAGGCTGAAGACTCGGCTGCCTTGTGGCCCATCCACCACGATAGCGTCCACATCGCCCGCGCGGATCGCCTTTAGAGTCGCCTCCGACTCAGCCAGACGACTTTGCGCCAGCTTCAGTTGACTGCGCAACTGGCGCTCGGTTTGGGTTTTCGTGGTTCGCATGTTCAACCTATGTCTTCCGCTTCAAATCCAGTCCAAAAAGCACACTCTCGCGATCAGACAAGTCTCCGATGATCCGGCGCAAAGGCAAGGGCAGCTGTTTGATCAGAGTCGGTGCGGCCACGATCTGCTCGTCCTTGGCTAAGGCTGGCTTCTGATGAATGTCGATCACCTCCAGGTCGTATTTACCTTCCAGGTGCTCATGGCAAATGGCATTGATGTTCACGATGGCGCTGCGCGACCGGGAGGTAGCGCCGGTCACGTAGAGCCGCAGCACATACTTCTGTCCGTTTTTCACGGCGGCGGCGATGGCATGCTTGAGGGATCGAGCTTTCACGACGAAGACCTCCCATGGCGCAGATCGAGCCCCACGATGACTTGCCGGGAGTTCGATAAATCTCCAATGATCTTCTTCAGCGGCGGCGGCAGCCGTCGCACCAGCGTGGGAACGGCGACAATCTGGTCTCCCGCTGCCAGTTGCGGGTTTTTCAGGAGGTCGACCACCTCGACGCGGTACTTGCCCGCGAGGTGATCGTCACAAATCTTCTGCAGGTTGCTCATGGCGGCGGTAGAGCGGGAGCTTTCGCCCGCAATGTAGAGCCGCAGATTCCAAAACCCCGCACTTTTCTTTACCTTCCGTTTGCCGTTTCTTGCGCTCATCGTCGTCATGTCAACCTCATTTCGTTTCTCACTCGGATCATGCGTGGCCCACTGGTGAACCAGCCTGGGAAAGTAAGGATGCGATCTTCTGGGGCTGATCTCCGACTTCCAGCGCCCGCAGGACGCGCTCTGTGTCCGACAGGCTGCCGATGACCGTTTTCTCCGGTCCGGGAAGCACGCGGATCAATGTGGGCGTCGCCAGAATCTCGTGTTTGCGCGCCAGCGCCGGTTCCTTCACGATGTCAATGATCGTGACGTGGTGGCGTCCCGCCAGGTACTGCTCGCAAAAACTCTGCAGGTTCTCGCTGGCCAGCACGGACCTGGGAGTGTGATCGGCTACGTAAAGGTGCAACTCCCACACGGGAGCTTTAGTTTTCGCAACTCTGGCTTTCTTCGCAACTCGTCTCTTCTTCGTCTTCGCTGTCACTGAAACCTCTTTTTATGCATGGCCGTTTCCGTAAGCGGCGGACACGTCTGCCTTGCGAACTCGGGCCATATCCAGCCGGTCCAGGGCCATCTGCTTGTCCTGCAATTCCATCTGGTGCGTACCGCGCAACAGACCTTGCTCCTCAAGTTCGAAGTCGGAGCGTATTTTGGCGATCTGCGCCTCCATCTGCAGGCGTTTCTGTTTCAGTTCGGTACTCTTACGCTGCGCCTCTTGTTTGCGCACCTCCGCCTCCGCCCGCTCTCTGGCCTCCTGCGCGACCCGCGCAGAGCCGGTGAGCAGTCCCGACGGTCCCACATAGACGTCGCGCAGTTGCACTCCGTGGTCAGTCAGCATGAACTCCCGAATCTGGTTGGAGTGGGCCATGCCGCGCGACTTCAAGACATAGAGTCCGCGGTTGCGCTCGCCATTACATTCCAGGTCGCGCAGCAGGAGCCAGGAATCCATTTGCGAAGATACGCCCACTTCGCTCAGTTCCGGCGCACTGTCACCAGAAGTCAGACTAGTGAACATGGCGGTAATCTGGCGATCCTTGAACATGTCGATCAGGCGGGTCACCATCGACTTCACTTCCGAATAAGTACCGGTCGAAGCAAAGTTCGTGATTGGGTCGATGACGACCACTTTCGGATTAAACGCTGTAGTGATGTCGTGAATGGTGACCAGGTGTTTTTCCAAGCCGAAGGAGCCGGGGCGGGAGGCGTAGAAGTGCAGCCGGTCGCGTTTTATCCAGGGCCCAAGGTCAATCCCGATGGAGCGCATGTTGCGAACCACTTCGTCGGTAGATTGTTCGGAAGCCATGTAGAGAGCGCGTTCTCCGCGCTGACAGGCGGCCTGCACAAAGTGGGCCGCCAGGCTGCTTTTGCCTGTGCCGGCACAACCTGAGACCAGGATGCTGGTCCCGCGGAAAAAGCCTTTTCCGCCCAGCATCGTGTCCAAGCGAGGAACGCCGGTCGACACTCGTTGGTGCGACGCTTTGTGCTCCAGTTTCAAAGAACTGAGAGGCAGCACCGACAAACCGGTTTGTCCGATCAGGAAGGGATACTCGTTGGTGCCGTGCAGGGTCCCGCGATATTTCATCACGCGCAAGCGACGAATGGAGGTTTGGTCTTCGACCCGGTGGTCAAGCAGAATCACGCAGTCGGCAACGTACTCCTCAATTCCTTGACGGGTCAGCTTGCCATCGCCGGCCTCGGCGGTGATCACCGCGGTGACGCCCTTGGCTTTCAACCAGCGGAACAGGCGGCGAAGTTCTGAGCGTAAGATGTTGATGTTGGAAAAGCCGGCAAATAACGACTCGATAGTATCCAGCACCACGCGCTTGGCGCCCACCGCGTTGATCGCGTTTTCCAGGCGAATGAAAAGGCCCTCGAGATCGTACTCGCCGGTTTCCTCGATCTCGCTGCGCTCCACCCGGACATAATCCAAGAACAGTTTCTTGCGAGCGCACAACGCGGGAAGATTGAATCCCATGGACGCGACATTCTGGCTCAACTCTTTGTCCGTCTCTTCGAACGCCATGAACACGCCAGGTTCGTTGAACTCGGTGGCGCCGCGCACCAGGAATTCCATGGCCAATACAGTCTTGCCGCAGCCCGCCGCGCCACACACCAGCGTGGGCCTTCCCTGGGGCAGACCACCCTCGGTGATCTGGTCCAGGCCGATGATGCCCGTGGGGCATTTTGCAATTCCAGGCTTGGGTGCGACCTTTCGTTGATGAGTAGACATTACAAAACCCTCCATCGTTCCGACCCTATTTCTGGGTCACTCCATCGCCGGCAGAGTTGAACACGGTTTGACAGGAAAATGAATTGATCTACCCTCCACGAAAATGCTGGCTCTTGTCGGCAAGTCATCAAATTCTCCCCGGGTGTTCTCAGCCAAACCTTGATCGAATGCAGGCAACACACTTACAAATTCATTATCGTGTCGAAGTGGGTGGCAGCTTCAGGTAAAACGTCACACGAAGGGCGCTAGTTTCCCGAAATGGAATTGAGAAATCACTGCAGATTTAAACTCATTTTGTGGATGTTTCTCGACATGCGCTAAAGGGACTGGCTATTCTGGAACCGAGAGGAAAACGGAACCGACGGCGACTGGCTGACACAGGCGGCGGGAGTGAGTTCTGGGAGGCGCTGGATCGGCAAATCGGCGAGTCCGGGAAGGATCGTATTCAGATACTCACGCACTGAGACCTTCAACCGCCGGCAGCTTTCCACCACCGAGAATATCGCAGCGATCTTTGGCCCCGCGTTTGGGCTGCTAATGTGGATCCGGCGCGTTCCAGACTGCGTTCGCCAATCGAAGCAGACAGATATTTCACATTCACGGCCAGATGATCCCGGAGTTCAGACTCTTGGGAGTTCAAAGGAGGAAGCGTACCAGCCTAGGACTTGAGCGGCATTCCCGTCATGCGAAAAAGCCAAACAACGGCGGCGACCATTACCAACACAACTACAGCAAGCACGATCCGCAATTTCCAATTTGGACGAGAACTGAGGTCTACCGATTCAAACATGGCCAGTCGGGTGACCTGTAAGATTACCATCGCAGCCTGCTCCGGAGTTGCGCTCCTTGCTGCGCTGGTGCGCAGCCCAGAGTAGGCCTGAGATCTATTCGAATAGCACTGAAACGCAAACCGAATGAGGTCGAACCTTGTTCGAGCTTGTGCGAAGAACATCCGAATCAGCTCGGGGGTATCGCGCCGACCTAAGCCGAAGGCTTAGGGATGGTGTCTCTCTCTTCTCTATCTCATCCTCGCACCCAAAACGAGCGCCACACGTTTGACAGATCGCGCATAGCAACGGCTGATTGAGTAGTTTGCCCTCGAATCGGGGCGCTCAGTTAGCATTAGGACGCTGCGGATGACGACTACCGGCCGATTAGTCGACCATTCCTCAGGAGTCGCAACAAGGCTGCTCGCCGTTAGGTTATCGGTTCTTGACGCCCGAGACTCGGCAATGCGGCTATGCGAGAGCCTCGGTATCATGGAGCGTGGCAAGACGCAAAGCGAAGCTGTCCGCGGAAGAACTAGAGGCGTTGCGCGAAAAGGTCTTGCAGACGATCTCGCCTCTTACGCCGGCAAACAGAAACAATAAACATGCCATAGGCACTAGCCGGACTAGGGCCGGCAGAACCTTCCTAACCGATGATGGGCGAGCCATTAGTTATGTACAGGATAGTGCAGATAGACATTGCCCTACACCCACTATCGTAGAGGGATTCCGAGAGTAACTCGAGTGATAGCATCACCGAGGAATCTTGTCGTTCGCCATCCTGGCCGCGCCAGTTATTAACGGTCGGACTGCCGACTGACTGTTCGTCTGGCAGACAGTCATCTGAGTACCCAGCCGTGTGTCCCTTCATATTGATCTATTGATCTTGAAATTCGAACAGCGATAGCGTCTGGCTATGCTCACGATTCGCGCAATGGCCGGCGGGGAGGGATACGCCCAGAGACATCTTCAACAGAGCGACTACTACGATCAAAAGCGTACCGTCGAAGGCCAGTGGCATGGTCGAGGCGCTGAACTGTTGGGCCTATCAGGAAAGGTCACGTCCGAGGATTTCGAATTGCTCCGGCAGGGGATCGATCCTGCCAAGGGCGAATTTCTCCGGCAGCGCCAAGGCTCCGATCGCATCTCCGCCAATGGCGCCGAGCAAAGCAAGGCACGGTCTCTGTATGACATGACTTTTTTCAGCGCCAAAGTCCGTCTCTGTCATGGCAATTGTAGGTGGCGACGAGAGATTGATTGCTGCGCACGAAGCTGCTGTTCGCGAAACCCTGCAGGAGGCGGAGAAATACTCTGCAACGCGGGTTCGTCTGGCCGGCCTTAACGAAAATCGAACGACCGGAAACTGGGTCGTGGCTGCCTACACACACGACACAAGCCGGGAACTCGATCCCCAGCTCCACTCGCATGCGGTGGCTGCCAATCTTACCTACGATGGGACAGAGGCTCGATGGAAAGCACTCCAAGCGTCCGGTTTGTATGAGCGCCGTAGCTATCTCACTGAGGTCTATCGGAATGCGCTGTCCCGCGAAGTACGAGGTTTGGGTTACGAGATCGAAAACCGCCGCGACGTTGCCGGCAAGGATAAGGGATTTGAAATCGCCGGCCTGTCCCAGGAAATCCTCGACAAATACAGTAGGCGAAGTGCCCAGCGAGATGCGGCGATTCAGGAATTCACTCACAAGCGTGGGCGAGCTCCAACTGATAATGAGGTCGCGGTCCTTATCCGTGAGACGCGGGCAGACAAACTTCAAGAGATTTCGACGGAGCAGCTCCGTTGTCACCAATTGGAGAGACTGACTTCGGACCAGCGAAACATGCTTGGCAATCTACGTGAAGAGACAGTTAAACAAAGCTTGCCACTTCGACTTGAACATCGGGCTGTTGAGGCATCGCTCGCCCATGCTCAAGAACACATCTTCGAACGGCTGTCAGTAGCCAAAGAGCATGAAGTCCTGACTGAGGCACTCCGACATGGTCGCGGGCAGGTGGAATTGTCGGCTCTCCAGGGTGTTCTTTCTCGAGAACGCATGGGTGGAAATCTAGTTGGTGCCGGTGACGAGATCGCAACGCACGCGAGTCTTCTCCGCGAGCGTGACATGGTGGCAGTCGTGAACCGCGGACTGGATCGATACGACCAACTCGGCAACGGCAGGCACTTTGAACCGGCGCCCCAACTGCGAGATGAGCAGAGACGGGCAGTCGAGATGGTCCTCGACTCTACCGACTTGGCCATCAACCTTCGCGGTGCCGCCGGAACAGGCAAGACAGCAACGCTGCGAGAAATTGACCGCGGTTTAAGGGAAAGCGGAACACAAGTTGTAGCCGTCGCTCCAACTCGCAGTGCCGTTGACGAATTGCAGAAAGTCGGCTTTCGCGACGCGATGACTGTTTCCCGGCTGTTGGAAGACCAGGAGTCACAGCGCTCGCTGCCAGGGAAAGTTCTGATCGTTGATGAAGCCGGCATGGTTTCTGGCAAGCAGATGCAGAACCTTTTGCATTTGGCTCAAGATCACGGTGCAAGAATCATCTTCTCTGGAGACACTCGGCAGATTCGCAGCGTTGAGGCCTCCGATGCATTGCGGATTCTGGAAACGGAATCCGGTCTGAAGAGCATTTCCCTGACGGGTGTGCAGCGCCAAACCAATCCGGAGTATCGGGAAGCCATCAAGATGATGCGAAGTTCGCCAGAGGAAGGCTTCGGCAAGCTGGAAGAGTTGGGTGCTATTCGTGAGGCGCACATCTTCGATCGAAGTCAGGCGGTCGCGAACCTTCACCGTGAGTTCCGAACTAAGGGCCAAGAGACTCTCGTCGTGGCGGGCACACACGAAGAGATTTCGCAGATCAACGCAGCGATCCGTCAGGATCGCAAGGAGCATGGTGAACTGGGGATGGGCCGCATCTTTGAATCGTACGTTTCCCTTCAGTGGACCGCCGCCCAAAAGCAGGATCTTTCCAACTATCAAGAGGGGCTCGTCCTTCAATTCCAGCGGAATACTAAGCTGGCAACCCGCCATGAGTCGCTCGAAGTTCCTCGGGTTGGACCTGAATCTCTGGTCGCTCGCAAAAGTACGGGGGAGGAAATCGCGATCTCGCCGACACAGGTGCGCGCTTTTTCGGTGTACGAGCGTCGATCCATCGAGGTGGCTCCCGGTGACTCCTTAATGCTGACCGCGAACCGTCGAGATTCTGATTTTCGCGCTACGAATGGAGAGTTGGTAAAGGTGAAATCTGTCGATGAGGCTGCAATTCGTCTGGAAGATGGCAGAGCGATTCCGGCCAACTATCGCGAGTTCACACACGGCTACGCCATCACAGCCCATCGCAGCCAAGGCAAAACGGTGGACAACGTCATCATTTCCGCAGATGCGATGAAGAAAGAATTGTTTTATGTAGCTGCTAGCCGTGGGCGCAGCGAGATAGCTGTCGTGACCAGCGACCGCGAACTACTTCGAGAGTCGGTCGGTGTGTCTACAGCGCGGCAGTCTGCAATGGAATTGGTCAGAAAGCAACAGCATGAGCATGGCTTGGACAAAGCACCGCAGATGAGCCGCGAGTCCGGTTTCGCCGGCAATCATGTGGCTCACATCGGGGAGCAGCATTCAACTCCCCCGCAGACTCACGACCCCGGAAGAACCGCAGATCATGGTATTGAGCGAGACATCGGTCACAGCCTCGGGCTATGAGGACTGGTTTTCACACCTCCCCATTCCCCACATAGCGGAGACAGTGCCGAGAAGAAAGGCTTGTGTCAAGGCCGCGTCTTGTGCGCCGCGAAGCGGTCGGAGAGCCTTGACGCGAGCCGCTTCCCGGGCATGCTTAGCGCCCGTGGGGAGACGAAGTTGCCAAAGTTACTTGCACGAACTCACCCTTTTTCCACGTTTCTGAAAAGCTCCAGAGAGTGAACGATTACGCACGGAGCGGCACCTTGCGGCCTTTATGCTAGTAGCCGAATCATAGCAACCAATACCACAACACAAAGCAGGCCAACGAAGACAATCGTGAAGAGTCCCGCTTCTCGTTGCATCTTGGGCGTGATGGGCGGGAACACGTCAATTGGTCCTCGCTGCACTCCGGCTTTCCACATCCGCAGCCAATCGAACAGTTGTCCCTTGAAGAGCTGTCTGACCGCGAGAATCAGTCCGATTCCCCAGGCCGCAAAGAATATGCAGCCCATGAGCACCCAGAGTCCCTCAGATATGGCGCCTAGTAGTCGGACCTCTGTCAGTGATCCGATCGACGCTGTGAGAATGCTGCTTCCGAACAGAGACACCAATACTCCCAGCACTCGGAGTTGATTGCGCCCCGAGGTATCCAAGATCATGCGCTGGTAGTAGCCTTTGGAGCCTGGCGAGAATGAAAGGTAAGCTAACATCATGGGGTTCCTCATGACCAGAAACCCAAAGACTGACAGCAGTACCCCTGTCGCCACGCCAATCAGCCCGCCCATTGCGCCTCGCTTCGACTTGCGTAGAGATATCGGTTCGAACTACAGGATAGAACGTCCAGGCGTATATTTGTAGCGCATATGCATTCTCTTTTCGGCCTGTTTGTTGCCCTCTTCGCCGGGTTCTGGCTCCTAATGGCTGGACGGGGCATGGTCCGCATGTTAAAGGAGGCCGAGCGATCCAAATGGGTGATTGGGGCAATGAGTCTCCTCATTCTCATCGGCGCTGGCGGGTTCTTCGCAGCGGGTTTGTCTGCACTAGGCGTCCTTAGGACCCCGAGTTCATATGAATGGCCTGCTGGCTACGTCAAAGATGTTGTCGTGGCAGCAGACGGCAAATACATTGTTCCACTCATCCCATCAGGAAGGGTGCAGATCTACGACGCCCAATGGCACTTTATACGTGGATGGCATGTCGATGCAGAGGGCGGCGATTTCAGGGTTGAGAGTTCGCCAAGTGCCACGGTCGAAGTCTTCACTGCGAGAGGAGAACATCATTACTCTTTCAGCGAGGACGGGCATCTGATCTCTGCAGGTATTCTTCCGGGGTCCTATTCTTCGGTCCCAAATGGTCAATCAATAGTCGTTCCGACTTCGCCTTTGTTGTGGGTTTTCTCGAGCCCATTTCTTTCATGGGGAGTGGCGCTGATCGGCTTTGTCGGGATAGCAATCATGAAGAAGATCAGCCACAAGCCACAGGGCAGCGCTTTAGGCATAGGAACAACATCACGTGAGGTTCGCTAATCTATCCAAGTTCGTTCCCCTTGACCTGTAATTCCACATGATGCGCTAGTCGTTCAACCCCGTTCGAAAATATTTTCGATACTTTTCCCGTTTGCAGGTTCCTTTTATAGATAGAAGGCAAATCTCGCGTGATCACAGGAGTGTCTGCCGACAGGTATCAGTCGCTCAGATGTATGCGTCTGTCTCTGCGAGTAACCTAAAAGCACTTATAGGTAGCTATCGCACCTATCAGGAACTTCCAGTGATTTAGAGCGCCTACAGTGCCTACAGCGCCTTAAATGCCTTCAAATGTCTTAAATGCTTTTTCGCGGCGAAAAGAAAAAGATTCTTGAGTCGTGAGCAACAATTGCGTGCTATACAGTTTCTATACGAAGTATGTTCTCGTCTGTTCTAGACGCGATGACTAACACCAGCCGAGTAGTGAAGGATCTCGAAGTCGCTCGAATGGAGCCCAACACCGAATTCGGTTTCCAAACGAGTCTTTGATTCCAGCCACGTCTCGACTCTGCATTCTGTGGGGTTGATATGAGCGAGATGCATCAAGCGACACCAGTCACCCAGCCTGTCCCTCATTTCGAACGATTCCTTGATTCACATCAAGCGGCAGAGCTATTGCAAATTCATCCGAAGACACTCCAGCGCCTCGCTCGCAAGGGCGAGATCCGCGCGATGCGAATCGGAAAATTGTGGAGATTCCGCACATCCGATCTCGACGCATGGGTCGACTTGAGGTTAAAGTTAGGCAGCTATCCGTACCGTCCCTAACCACGGAGACCGTGATGAGACGGACAAGATTTCAGCAAGGCAGCCTTCAGATAGTGAAGCGCGCCCGTGGCCGACACGCTTGGGAATATCGGTGGTACGAAATCCAAGCAGGCGGCACTCGCAAGCGACGCTGTCTGATTCTGGGATCGCTCGAACAATATCCGAACGAGACGGCGGCTCAAAAGGCTGTCGCAGCGCTTCGGGCAGACATTAACGCTGAGAATCCGCGCACCAGCTTGACTCCGATCAATGTTCAAACGTTGGTCGAACACTATCGGGAAAAAGAGCTGGGCCCGAATTGCAGCAAAACTCGGAAGACGCAGGTCACCTACGAAGGCTATTTCAACAAGTGGATTTTGCCTCGCTGGGGAAGCTATCGCGTCACCGACGTTAAGGCAGTCGCCGTAGAGCAGTGGCTCCGTTCACTGCAGTATGCAAACGGAAGCAAGGCGAAGGCTCGAAACATCATGAGTGCGGTTTTCAATCACGCAGTCAGATGGGAATGGCTCGACACAAATCCCATTCGCATGGTGCGTCAAAGTGCCAAGCGCACGAGGATTCCTATCGTGCTATCTATCGAGCAGGTCGCGGCACTGCTTCGCATCCTGAAGGAGCCGACACGGACGATGGTTTTCGTCGCCGTATTCACGGGCCTTCGAGTTGGCGAGTTGCTCGGTCTCAAGTGGAGCGACATTGATCTACAGAAGATGGTGGTCCATGTCGTTCGCTCGATCGTCATGCAGCACGTTGGCGACTGCAAAACGGAAGCCTCTCGCAAACCAGTTCCACTCGATTTGCGATTGGCCAAAGTTCTGTGGGAATGGCGACTGCAGAGCCCATAGCCTACCGATGAGGACTGGGTTTTTGCTAGCCCTCACAGCGGAGGCAAACTGCCGTACTGGCCAGGTTCGCTTTACAAGGCGCATCTGGAGCCGGCGGCAAAAGAGGTCGGAATCGTGGGCCACTTCGGCTGGCATACGTTCCGGCATACATACGCGACACTCCTCAAAGGCAACGGCGAGGACGTGAAGGTTGTGCAAGAGCTCATGCGGCACGCCAACATCTCGGTCACGTTGAACATCTACGCGCAAGCGATCACGCAGTCGAAGCGCGACGCGCAGAGCCGGGTTGTGAGCTTGCTGCTCGACAAAAACGAAGAAAAACCAAGCACCGAGGCTTATCGGACGTTAACGGACGTACAAAATTCTGGAGGGGATTTGCAAGTGGTTGATAAAGTTGGCGTCCCCGACGGGATTTGAACCCGTGTTACCGCCGTGAAAGGGCGATGTCCTAGGCCAGGCTAGACGACGGGGACGATGACATGGCAGGAGTGCCGGTGAACTTTTGATGGTAACAGTCGCTTGAAACGGTGTCAAAACACCGGCCCGCCAGTTTCGCGAAACTCCAGGCGCATTTCAATCGTACGCGTCCCGGGTAGCGGCACGACCCACTACACCCATTACAATATGTAAGGAGCGCGGCCGCTCTGCCTATGTCTGATCCTCTCTATCTCAGCCTTTGGTTCCCTGACTTCAACGGTCCGGCGATGCTGCCGCACATGTTCGCCGTCCTCCAGCAGTTCCCTTTTTCCGAGCAGCGCCCGGGAGTCACTTATGCCGCGGTGCAACCGGTTTCATGGAACGAGGCCAGCATCCTCGAACGCCGTTTTTCTCCCGGCATCAAGCCCGAGGAAGCGCTGGTCGTCGCTGCTGATCTGATCCACGACGACTATGCCTACACCTTCGATGCTTATTGGGATCTCTGGACGCCTGATGCGACCGGCCACAACTGGAGCCTGATCCCTAGTCTGGTGAAGTTCATTGTGCAAGGTGAAGAATTCGACGACGGAGCGCACGAGCAAAACGGACATATAGAAATCGACTTTGGACTCGATTCGCTCTTCGTTCAGGAAAATATCGAACTCACCGAAGAGACTCAGGCGAAGATTCGCGACAACGTCGCCAAGTTGGTTGAGTTCACGAAGAAAGCAGAGATGAACACGCGAGCCACGTCGCGACGCCTGTGGTCCGAATCGGAAGAGAGCCTGCCGCAGAAGCTGATCGCCCGCCTGCAAAAAGTACAATAAATCACGACGCAGAGGACGCAGAGGCCACAGAGAATCTAGGACGTGAATTGATAACCCGCTTGATGCCGTCTCGCAAGTGCTCCACGTTAAAGTTGATCAGGAGTCCTACCTGCTTTCCACTTAAACGCAGATAGGAAAGCATTGAGCCTTGTGAACCGGGAGAATCACCTCGACGGACTTGAGTTCGACCAGAACAGCACCTTCCACTATCAGATCGGCTCTATAACCTGGGTCGAGAGTCTCTCCATCATAGTGAACTGCAATTGGGACCTGCGACTCAACACGCAGGCCCCTCTTGCGCAACTCACGAATCAGACACATTTCATAAGCGCTCTCCAGCAGCGCCGGACCAAGCGCACTATGAACCTTCATGGCGGAATCTACGACGTTCCCGCTAACTTGATTCACTTCCATCTCTGTGCCCTTCGCGTCCTCTGCGTTGAGCGCTTTTACTTGGTTCGCCCGCCCTCGACTTTCAGCGTCTCAACCGCCGCAGCCTGCGCCGCAGCCAGACGCGCCGTCAGCACGCGGAACGGTGAGCACGATACGTAGTTCAGTCCGGTGCGATAGCAGAACTCCACGGAGGACGGTTCACCGCCGTGCTCTCCGCAGATGCCAACTTTCAAGGTCGGACGCGTCTTCCGCCCACGCTCTGTAGCCATCTTCACGAGTTGTCCCACGCCTTCCTGGTCGAGCGCGGCGAACGGATCCTGCTTCAAGATGCCCTCCGCCAGATACGTCGGCAGCACCTTGTTGACGTCGTCGCGCGAGAAGCCGAACGTGGTCTGCGTCAGATCGTTCGTACCAAATGAGAAGAACTCAGCTTCTTTCGCGATCTCGTCCGCCACCAGCGCTGCCCGCGGCAACTCAATCATTGTGCCGACCAGATATTCGACCTTGCTTCCCTTCTCTTTGAATACCTCGTCAGCCACTCGCCGAACAATCGCGGCCTGGTTCGCCATTTCCTTCACCGTCGCAACCAGTGGAATCATGACCTCCGGCAGCACCTTAATGCCTTTCTTCGTGCAATCCACAGCAGCCTCGAAGATGGCCCGCGCCTGCATCTCGGTGATTTCCGGATACGTGATGCCAAGTCTGCACCCGCGATGTCCGAGCATGGGATTGAACTCGTGCAACTGTTCCACGCGAGCTAGAAGCGGGGGCAGTGCCTTCTTCAGATCTCCGACGCCTTTGATGCCGTAATCTTTGTACTTCACGACGAGTTCGTTCTTCTGCTTGGCACTGTAGGACGACAAGAGTGCGATGTCGACCATCAGCTCTTCGCGACGAGGCAGGAACTCGTGCAGCGGCGGATCCAGCGTGCGGATCGTAACCGGCAACCCGTCCATGGCCTTGAAGACTCCAGCGAAGTCCTCGCGCTGCAACGGCAACAGCTTCTTGAGGGCGGCGCGCCGATCTTTTTCGTTGTCGGCGAGAATCATGGTTCGCATGTGCCCGATTTTCTTCTCGCCGAAGAACATGTGCTCGGTACGGCAGAGCCCGATTCCCTCGGCTCCGAACGCCCGCGCCTGAACTGCATCGCGCGGAATATCCGCATTCGCGCGCACCTTCATCTTGCGATGTGGATCGGCCCAGTTCATGAACTTCTGCAGCTCCGGATCATCCGGCGACGGATCGAGCGTTCCCAGCTTCCCTTTGATCACGCGGCCCGTCGTGCCGTCGAGTGAAATCCAGTCTCCCTCTTTAAAGGTCTGTCCCTTCACCTTCATCTCACGCGTTTTTTCATTGACGTCAATGTCGCCCGCACCGGCCACGCAGCACTTGCCCATGCCGCGCGTCACCACGGCGGCGTGACTGGTCATGCCACCGCGAGAAGTCAGAATGCCCTTCGCCACTTCCATGCCGTGAATATCTTCCGGCGTCGTTTC